>OMDX01000016.1_pt1 | contig 55030 bp, 52 predicted proteins | sample 1673711 | NCBI WGS metagenome assembly OMDX01 (sample SAMEA103958123, study PRJEB25191) | human gut metagenome
AGAATATCCCAACCCGATATTATAAACTTTTCAGGAGGTATTGTTATGAACCATATCGACGCCAAAGGCAAGGCCTGCCCCATGCCCGTAATGATGGCAAAAAAGGAAATGGACACCGGCTGCGAGGCGCTTTCCATCACCGTGGATAACGCCATTGCCGTGCAGAACCTCACCCGCCTGGCCGAAAGCCAGGGCTTTTCCGCCGAGACCGCCGAGGAGCAGGGCTGCTTTACCGTGACCATGCACCGCACCGGCGCCCCCGTCAAGGAGATGCCCGACGAGCTTTTGAGCTGCACCGTTCCCGCTGCTGCCGATTACGTGGTATTTGTCGGCCACGATACGGTGGGCGAGGGCGACCCGGAGCTGGGCCATTCCCTCATCAAGATGTTCTTCTATACCTTGAGCGAAAAGCCCGACCTGCCCTCCGCCATCTGCTTTATGAACGGCGGTGTGCGCCTTGTCACCGAAAACGAGCAGACCATCGAGCACCTGAAGGTACTGGAGCAGAAGGGCGTCAGGCTTATCGCCTGCGGCACCTGCCTCAATTTCTACGGCCTGACCGACAAGCTGCAGTGCGGCACCATCGGCAATATGTATGATATCGTGGAAACCATGACCAAGGCGGGCAAGGTCATCACCGTTTGATGCCGAAGCCCCATATTTTCCCCCCGACCCTCCGGCCGGGGGGATTTTTGTTTGTGCAGAGGGCGGGCCGCCGGCCGCAGGCCAAACCGTCCTTCGGACGGTTTCGGCGGGCGGAGCCCGCCGGCTTCGGCTGCGCCGAAGCGGCCTGCGGCCGGTCTCTGCCCTCCCCGGCCTTCCACATCCTTTTCACCACTTGCGCCGGTTTGGGATAGAACACCTTGATTTACCGCCCGATTGCCGCTATACTATAAGCGGTATAAAAATGGATAGAAAATCCTGCTATATCCAAAACTTCTTTTTTCCGAGGTCAAGAACCCTATGATGACAAAGCTGAAAGATTTTTTGCACCGGCGACCCTCCGCATGGTATATGCTGTATCTGCCGGTCTATCTGCTCCTGTTCTTTGCGGTAGAAAAGCTGGTGCCCTCCACCTGCGATTACTGGGTCAGCTACCTGCCGCTGGATGCCTGCATCCCCTTCTGCGAATATTTTGTGGTCTTTTACTGTATGTGGTACCCGCTGCTCATCGCCACGGCCATCTACCTTTTTGTCAATGACGACCACAGCTTCCGGCTGTACGGCTGGTTTATTATCATCGGCTTTACCGGTACGCTGCTGTTCTGCCTCATCTTCCCCAACGGCCAGGACCTGCGCCCCGCCGAATTCGCCAACTCCAATTTCTTCACATGGCTGGTGGGCCGCCTGTACAGCGCCGATACCAACACCAACGTCATCCCCAGTATGCACGTGCTGGGCTGCATGGCCGCCGTTTTCGGGCTGTTCCGCAGCCGCTGCACCCCCCGCTGGATGAAGGTCAGCGTCATCATCCTCACCGTGCTCATCAATGCCTCGACGGTATTCATCAAGCAGCACAGCATCCTGGATGTAATCATCGCCCTTGCGGTCAGCATCGTGCTGTACTTCGTGGTGTTTGTTTGGTTGGAAAAACGCATCGGCGGCACGCCCCTGCCCACACCGCAGCCGTAAAGCGGCTGCTGTTGCCCGCAAAGATAAGACCCGCTGCTTTCCCGCAGCGGGCCGTTTTTTTGATGTGGTATTTTCAGATGGTCCCCTCCCGACCGGCTCTTTGTCCGGCCAGCAGCGCCACCACGCTGGTAAACAGGATGTACCCCAGCCCGATGTTCCAGTTGGGGGTCAGGTCGTGCAGCCAGCCCACCACCAGCGGGCCGGTGGCCGCCAGCGCATACCCCACCGACTGTGCAAAGCCGGAAAGCCGGGCGGCATCCACGGCGTCCTTGGCACGGAAGCCCATAAGCGCCAGCCCCATGCTGAAGGCGCAGCCGTTGGCGAGGCCCAGAATGGCCGTTGCGGCGATCTGTACCCCTGCCGCGGTGGAAAGCATCAGCATCCCGATACCGATGATATTAAGCACCGAACCCAGCAGCAGCCAGCCCCGCTGATCCCGGCATTTCCCGGCAAGGGCGGGCACCAGCAGCGAGGGCAGCAGGCTGACCACCTGGTACAGCGAGGTCACGGCGCCCGCCGTACTGCCGGCCATCCCGCCGGACTGCAAAATGGTGGGCAGCCACCCGATCACTGCATAGAAAATAAGGGAGTTGATGCCGAAAAACAGGGTGACGCACCACGCCAGTCCGCTTTTCCAGATGGGCTTTCTCGGCGCGGGGGGTTCCTCGGGGGCATGGTCACTCAACCGCAGGGCGGCATTTTTGCGCCACGCCAATAGGGTGATGACCACTGCGGCGCCCCATATCACCAGGGCGCCGGCCCAGCCCAGTCCGGCATTGGCCAGCGGCACATTAAGCGCCAACGCCAAGGCCGCCGCCGCCACCATCGATACGGTATAATAGGCCGTTACCTGCCCCACACGGGTGGGGTATTCCGCCTTGACGACGGCGGGCAGCAGCACATTGCCCAGCGCCGTCCCGACACCGACCACGGCGGTACCGAGGAACAGCCCGACCGTTCCCGCCATGCTTCTTAATACCGTGCCCAAAAGGATGAGCGCCAGCCCCGCCAGAATGGTGCGGCCCTCTCCCCAGCGGCGGCCCAGTCCGCCGGTCAGCGGACTGACCACCGCAAATGCGATCAGCGGCAGCGTAGTCAAAAGGCCGCTGGCGCTGCCTGTCAGCCCCAGTGCTTCGGTGATCTCCGGCAGCAGCGGCCCCACCCCGGTAATGATGATCCGCAGGCAGAATGCCGCCAGAATAATGCTTAAAATCGTTGTGCGATTTTGCTTTGCGTCAGCTTTCGTAACGATCCCCCATCTCCATGATCATTTTTTCTTTTCATTGTGGAGCTGCCAATACAACAGATTGACCAGCCCGCCGACGAGGATAATGGTCCCCATCAGGTGCAGCCACAGCATCAGGATGATCAAAGACGCCAGCGACCCGTACACCAGCGTATATCGGGCCGATGCGCTGATCATCGTGGAAAACAGAATACTGATGGCCAGAATGGACAAGCCGCCCACCACAGCGCCCGGCAAAACGGGCAGCGACGGTTTACTGCGGGGGGTAACGCTGCGGTACAGCAGCAGCAACAGCAGCATGATGATGCCGGTAAGCAGGATAAAACGCAGCCATTTCCAGCTGGCCAGCACGTCGCCCACATGGAACCATTGATCCAGCAGCTCGATGAACCAGTTGCCGGTGGATACCACGATGACCGAAATATAGATCCCGACCAGAAATACCGCCGAATACAAAAAGCTCATCACGGTGTGCAGGAGCCCCTTATAGCGGGGCTCGCCGTACAGGTCGCCCATCGTCACCATGATGGTACCGAAGGCGCCCGATGCCGCCGTAAGCAGCAGGATGATGCCTGCCCACAGCATGGCCCGAGAATAGTTATCGTGGATATAGCCGAAGAAGGACACCAGCGTTTCGGTCACCTGCGGCGGGACCACCTCGCTGATGAGCGAAAGCAGCTCCTCGGTATCGATGGTCGTCCGGCCGATGATGCTGGCCACGCAGATCAGCAGCGGGAAAAAGCTCAACATCAGGTAGTAGGCAAATGCCGCTGCGCTTCGTCCCATGCGGCGGCTGCCGTACAGGTCGATGATGTGGTACACCCGACCCAAAAACGGGCTGCCGTCTATTATCTTTTGCAGGAATGGCGGCACAGGCTCTCTCCCCTTTCGTCGTTTTTACGCCGCCGGCCCACGGCCGCCCCGCTGCCGGGCTTCGCCCGGCACCCCGCCCTGCGGGCGGGGGACGGCGCCCCCTGCAGGGGCGCCGCCGCGGGGCGGCCGGAGCCCCTGCGGCTTTTGCAAGTTTTTCTCGTTTCGCCCGCGGCAGCGCAGGTCACCCCACCCCGAAAAGCCTTCGGGCGTTCCGGCAGGTCATCTGCACGATCTCCTCGGCGCTCCCGCCTCGGATCTCCGCCAGACGCTCCGCCACACGGGGCAGCATACTGCTGTCGCAGCGCTTCCCCCGGTAGGGCTCCGGCGCCATATAGGGGCAGTCGGTCTCGATCAGCAGCAGGTCATCCGGCACGGCGGCGGCCGCCTGCGGGGCCTTGCGGGCGTTCTTAAAGGTAATTGCCCCGGTAAAGCCGATATACATCCCCAGCGCCGCCACCTCCCCGGCCATCTCCGCGCTGCCGGAAAAGCAGTGCAGCACCCCGGCGGGGCGCAGCTCCCGCAGCACCTCCAGCGTATCGGCGTGCGCCTCCCGGTCGTGGATGATCACCGGCAGTCCCAGCTCCTTCGCCAGAAGTACCTGCTCCCGGAACAGCACCTGCTGCCGTTCCCGGGGTGGGTTTTCCGCCCAGTAGTAGTCCAGCCCGATCTCCCCGACGGCCCGGCATTTGGGGTGGGCGGCCAGCTCCTTCAGCTCCTCCCGGTAGTCTGCGGGCGCATCGCCCGCCTGCTCCGGGTGGATGCCTGCGGCAAACCAGATAAAATCATACCGTTCCGCCAGCCGGCAGGCCGCACGGCTGCTCGCCAGATCAGACCCTATGGTCATAATATATTCCACGCCCTCCCGGTGGATGCGCTGCAGCAGCTCATCCCGGTCGGCATCAAACCGTTCGTCATCATAGTGGGCGTGGGAGTCGAATATCCCGTTCATGGCCCCTCCTTTAGGGAAAAACAGAGCCGGCGGCAATGCAGCTGTCCCGGCCCCGCTTTTATCTCTGCCCGGCAGGATGGGGAAAGGCTCCCGTTCCTGCCGCGGCCTATTGGGTTTTTTCTGCCGTCAGCACAGCTTTGCGCCGGCGGGGATGGCGTCATCCAGCATCAGCAGGTGCAGCCCCTCCCCCTTTTCGGCGGAGATCAGCATCCCGTTGGACTCCCTGCCCATCATCTTGCGGGGGGCCAGATTGGTGCAGGCCACCACCGTTTTGCCCACCAGCTCCTCCGGCTTATAGTACTTCGCTATACCGGAAAGGATCTGCCGGTTGGTGCCGGTGCCGTCATTCAGGGTGAAGCAGAGCAGCTTATCGCTCTTTTCCACCTTTTCACAGGCCAGCACCTTACAGACGGTAAACTCCACCTTTTCAAAATCGGGGAAGGCGATCGGCGCCTTGGCGGGAACGCTCTCCTCCTGCGGCTCCTCCTTGGGGGCTGCGGCGGCCTCCAGCTCGGCCAGCTCCTTTTCCATATCGATGCGGGGGAACAGCACCGGGCCCTTCTGCACCGTCACCCCGGCGTGCAGACCGCCGAAGGCGGCAGCGGACTCCCAGCTGCGTTCCTCTGCGGATGCGCCGATCTGATCCAGGATCTTCCCGGCGGTTTCCGGCATATAGGGCACCAGCAAAATCCCCGCCAGCCGGATGCTCTCCAGCAGGTTATACATCACCGTGGCAAGGCGGGCGCGCTTGGTTTCATCCTTGGCCAGCACCCACGGGGCGTTTTCGTCAATGTATTTATTGGCACGGGAAACCAGACGGAAAATCTCGGCCAGGCCGTTCTGGAAGGCAAAGGCCTCCATCTGCTTTTCGTAGTTATCCCGCAGGGCGTTGCCGATGGCCACCAGCTCCTCATCGGCAGGTGTGCTCTCCCGGTCGGCGGGCAGGGTACCACCGAAATATTTTTCCACCATCGCCACGGTACGGCTGACAAGGTTGCCCAGGTCGTTGGCGAGGTCGGTATTGATGGTGCTGATGAGCAGCTCATTGCTGAATACCCCGTCGGAGCCGAAGGGGAAGCTGCGCATCAGGAAAAAGCGGATGGCATCCACGCCGTAGCGGTTGCACAGCACCACGGGGTCCACCACGTTGCCCTTGGATTTACTCATCTTGCCGCCCTCCAGCAGCAGCCAGCCGTGGCCGTAAACCCGCTTGGGCAGCGGCAGGTCCATCGCCATCAGCATGGCCGGCCAGATGACGGAATGGAACCGCACGATCTCCTTGCCGACGAAATGCACATCGGCGGGCCAGTATTTTTCCACATCGTGGTACTTATCGTTTTTGTAGCCCAGTGCGGTCATGTAGTTAAAGAGGGCATCCACCCACACATACACCACGTGCTTGGGGTCAAAATCCACCGGCACGCCCCAGGTAAAGCTGGTGCGGGAAACGCACAGATCCTGCAGTCCCTGGTTGATGAACGCCTTCATCTCATTGACACGGGAGGCCGGGGTGAGGAATTCGGGGTGCTCATCGTAGAGCTTCAGCAGGCGGTCGGCGTATTTGGAAAGCCGGAAGAAATATGCCTCCTCCTCGGCATCCACCACGGGGCGGCCGCAGTCGGGGCAGCAGCCGTCCTTCAGCTGGCTTTCGGTCCAAAAGCTCTCGCAGGGGGTGCAGTATTTGCCCTTGTAGGTGCCCTTGTAAATATCCCCGCGGTCGTAAAGCTCCCGGAAGATCTTTTGGATGGACGCCACATGGTAGTCATCGGTGGTGCGGATAAAGCGGTCATAGCTGATGTTCATCAGCTTCCACAGCGACTTGAAGCCGTCTTCCCCCTCCACGATCTTATCGACATACTGCTGCGGGGTCACGCCGGCAGCCTTCGCCTTATCCTCTATCTTCTGGCCGTGCTCATCGGCCCCGGTGAGGAACATCACATCGTAGCCCTGCAGGCGCTTATAGCGGGCCATGCAGTCGGTGGCCACGGTGCAGTAGCTGTGCCCGATGTGCAGCTTATCGGAAGGGTAGTAGATGGGTGTGGTGATATAAAACTTTTTCCGGTCCATGATTTTACCTCCTGCGCAAATGAGCGCAATTTTTCATTATCAGTATATTATAGCACGCTTTGCCGCCAAAGCAAAGTTTTTTTGCCGGGGAGTGGCCAAAGGGCCGCATTTCGGCGGGTTTTTGCGGCCGGGCGCAGCCCCGCCCGCCTGCGGCGGGCGACACGAGCGAAGCTCGTGTGTTTCGGCGGAGCCGAAACGGGCTGCGCCCGATCCCGCGGCTTGCAGGGGCCCCTCCCCGCAAAAAAGCAGGGCCGGAAGCCGACCCTGCACAGTACTTGCGTAAGCAAACGATCACTTTTTCTTCTTGAGGTTGGGGTTCTTGGGGCGCTTTTTGCGGACGGAATAGCCAAAGGAGCCGATTTTTTTGCCCATGGCAAAGTATTCCCCGTGGGAATAGGCCATCAGCCCGGCCTTTTCCAGATGCAGCTTGCCCGCCTCATCCAGCAGCCTTTCCTCCACATCCACCGCAACGATCTCGGCCAGGAACATATCATGGCTGCCCAGCGGGATGATCTCCCGAACCTTACATTCCAGCGCCAGCGGGCTTTGGGCGATGACCGGGGCGGAGAGCTTCGAGGCCGGTTCGACCGCCAGCTTGGCGGCGGCCAGCTTATCCATATCCCGGCCGGAGCGTACCCCGCAGAAATCGGTGGCACGGGCCATGGCGCCGGTGGTCAGGTTGATGACAAACTCCCCCGTTTCCCTGATGATGCCGTAGGAATGGCGTTCCGGGCGGATGGAAACATAGGTCATGGGCGGGTCGCTGCAGGTGATGCCCGTCCAGGCGATGGTCAGGGCGTTGGGGTGTTCCACGGTGCCGCAGCTTACCAGCGCCGCCGGTACCGGCGCCAGCAGGGTGGAGCCTTTCCATTCTATCTTGCTCATATCGAATTCCTTTCCGCGGTCAGCCCGCCATGTCGCTTATCACTTTGATGAACAGCAGCACCAGCACTACGATGATGACCGGCCGCACGATCTTACTGCCGTTTTTCATCATCATCCCGGAGCCGATAAAGTGCCCCAGCAGGCAGAACCCGCCGGAGATCACTCCCAGCAGCACCAGCACCTGCCCCTTTACCAAAAACAGCACAAGGCTGGTGACATTGGAGGAAAGATTGACCAGCTTGACGGTGCCGCTGGCCCGTTCCAGGCTCATTTTGCACAGCCCGGTATATACCATCAGCAAAAAGGTGCCGGTGCCCGGCCCGTACAGGCCGTCATACAGCCCGATGACCAGAGAGAACGCCCCCGCCAGAACCAGCTGCCTGCCGCGGGGAATGACATCGGGCTGCTCCCCCGGCCGGACAGGCTTCCTTTTTAATACCACAAAGGCGATAACGGGCAGGGTGCCCAGCAGCAGGTACTGAATGTATTGCTGCGGAATGAGCAGGATGAGCCGCGCGCCCAGATTGGCGCCGAGGATGGCCATGACCATGCAGGGAACGGCTGCCTGCCAGTCCACAAAGCCGTTTTTCAGGTAGCGTGCGGTGGAGGCACAGGTGCCGATGGTGGAGCTCATTTTATTGGTGGCGATGGCCGCATGGGGCGGCAGTCCCGCCAGCAGGTAGGCCGGCAGGGAGATGAGTCCTCCGCCGCCGGCGATGGCGTCTACAAAGCCTGCCAGAAAGACCAGCGGGCAAATGATCAGCAATGTTTTTAAGGTCAGCATAGGGGGTTCTTCTTTCTCACCATTGGGGATAATATAAAGTTATACTATCTCCCCCCGTAAAAGTCAAGGCTTGCCGCCTTTACATCCCTGCCAAAAATGGTATAATGACGGTGGATAGCCTGCGCGCGCCGCAGGCTCCGGGGAACGCCCCTTTCCGGCCCCTGCAAGGGGCCGGCGGGGGCCCGCAGGGCGTTTCGACTGCGTCGAAACCCACGGGCTGCGCCCGTGGCGGCGGCCGCCGGCCGCCGGCCCTGCGGGCCCCTACCCTGCGCACCCACCTGCCCCCTGCACCCCTGCATCCCCGCTCCCAGCAAAATCTATGCCAAGGAGGCGGCAGCCTACGCTGCCGAACAAATGCCATGAAGTACGGATTTATCAAAGTCGCTGCGGCAAGCCCCGCCCTGCGGGTGGCCGACTGTCGCTATAACGCCGAAAAAACCGCCGAAATGATGAAGCAGGCCGCTGCTGCGGGTGCGCATCTTCTGGTGCTGCCGGAGCTGGGCCTGACCGGCTATACCTGCGGCGACCTGCTGCTGCAGCCCACCCTGCTTGCCGGGGCGCAGGATGCCCTGCAAGCACTACTGGAGGAAAGCCGCGCGCTTTGCCTTACCACCGTGGCCGGGCTGCCGCTGGCGGTGGAGGGCAAGCTGTATAACTGCGCCGCCGTGCTGCACCGGGGGCAGCTCCTCGGCATCGTGCCGAAGCTGAACCTGCCGAACTACGGCGAATTCTACGAGGAACGCTGGTTCACCCCCGCCCCCGCCGAGGTAAAAACCATTTCTCTGCTGGGGCAAGAGGTACCGTTCGGGTCCCGCCTGCTGTTCTGCTGCCGGGAGCTGCCGGAATATAAATTGGCAGTGGAGCTCTGCGAGGATCTGTGGGTGGCATCGCCCCCCAGCATCCGCCATGCCGTCGCCGGGGCCACCGTTATCGCCAACTGCTCCGCCAGCGATGAAACCATCGGCAAGGCGGAATACCGCCGTTCCCTTGTTACCGGGCAAAGTGCCCGGCTGATGGCGGGCTACCTTTATGCCGATGCCGGCCGGGGAGAGTCCACCACCGATATGGTCTTTGCCGGGCATGATCTCATCGCCGAAAACGGCAAGCTGCTGGCGGAAACCGCCCTGTTCACCAATGACCTCATCCTCACCGAGCTTGACGTTCACCGCCTTTTTGCCGAACGCCGCCGCACCACCACGTGGCCTGCGGCCGAAACGTCCGGCTATACCATGGTCCCGTTCTCGCTGCCGATGGACGAAACGACCCTGACCCGCTTTATCGACCCGCGCCCCTTTGTCCCCGCCGACGACGCCGAGCGTCGGGAGCGCTGCGAAACCATTCTGGCCATGCAGGCCGAGGGGCTGCGCCGCCGTTTGGAGCACATCGGCTGTCCCAAGGCGGTACTGGGCATTTCCGGCGGGCTGGACTCCACCCTGGCGCTGCTGGTGGCCGTCCGCGCGCTGGACCTGCTGGGGCGCCCCCGCACCGATATGGTCGCCGTGACCATGCCGGGCTTCGGCACCACCGTCCGCACCCGCTCCAACGCCGAAATCCTGTGCGAACGGCTGGGCGTTACGCTGCGCACCATCTCCATTGCGGCGGCGGTACGGCAGCATTTTTGTGATATCGGCCATGATGAAAGCGTGACCGATGTGACCTATGAAAATGCCCAGGCAAGAGAGCGCACCCAAATCCTGATGGACATCGCCAACCAACAAAACGGCATCGTGGTGGGCACCGGCGACCTTTCCGAGCTGGCGCTGGGCTGGGCGACCTACAACGGCGACCATATGTCGATGTACGGGGTGAACGGTTCCATCCCCAAGACGCTGGTGCGGCACCTGGTGCGGCACGCCGCCGATACCTGCGGGGAGGACGCCCTTGCCGCCGTTCTCTATGATATCCTGGATACGCCGGTCAGCCCCGAGCTGCTGCCTGCCGGAGAGGACGGCACCATTTCCCAAAAGACCGAGGATCTGGTGGGGCCCTACGAGCTGCACGATTTCTTCCTTTATCATTTTTTCCGCTACGGCTGCCCGCCCGCCAAGATCCTGCATTTGGCCGAAACGGCCTTTGCCGGCCAATACGACCGCGCCACCATTCTGAAGTGGCTGCGTACCTTCTTCCGGCGGTTCTTCCAGCAGCAGTTTAAGCGCAGCTGCCTGCCGGACGGTCCCAAGGTCGGCTCGGTTTCGCTTTCCCCCCGCGGGGATTGGCGTATGCCCAGCGATGCCGCCGCTGCCCTGTGGCTGCGGGAGCTGGACTGCCTGCAATAAGATAACCCGGCGGCGGCCGCGCCGCTATTCCTCGGGCCGCCCTGCCGGGCGGCCCTCGCCCGCTGTGCGCCCGCCGCCTGCCCCGCACGGGTGGGCGCGCCTTGCGCCCTCCGCCGAAATATGCTATAATAAAGTGTCCCCTTTCGGCCATTCTCCCCAAAGGAGGTATCCATAAATGCTGGAACTATTTGCCCGCATGAACGAAGCCACCCCGCTGGGCTATCAGCTCGCCTTCCTCATCCGCGTGCTGGTCGCCACCCTCTGCGGCGGCGCCGTCGGCTATGAGCGCACCAAGCGCCTGAAGGAGGCCGGCATCCGCACCCACTGCCTTGTGTGCTGCGCCTCCGCCCTTATCATGATCGTCTCCAAATACGCCTTCGCCGACCTCTCGGTGGACAGCCTTTTCTTCCCCGGCGACCGGGGCGCCGACCCTGCCCGGATCGCGGCGCAGGTGGTCAGCGGCATCAGCTTTATCGGCCTCGCCGTCATCTACCGTAACGGCAGCACCCTCAAGGGCCTTACCACGGCGGCCGGCATCTGGGCAACGGCAGGCATCGGCATGGCCATCGGCGCCGGAATGTACCCCATCGGCATCGCCACCACCGCCATTATCATCCTCATGCAAAGCATCATGCACAGGTTCAATATCGGCAACGATGCCCTCGCCACCCGGGATATCAACATCACCATGCAGGATACCCCCGAAATGCGGGACGCCTTTCTGGCCGAGCTGAAGTCGATGGATGTATCGGTCATCGGCAGCCACATCACCCACAATAACGACGGCACCGTCAATTACGGCCTCACCGTCAAATTCAGCCGCGAGATCCAATTCGAGGAGATCCTCGCCTTTATGGACAGCCACCCCGGCATCAAAAATATCGCCATGTAGCAAATGCCCCCGCCTTCCGGCGGGGGTTTTCTTCCGGGGGGGCCCTGTTGGGGGCAGGCGGCGGGCCGCAGGCCGTTTCGACGCAATCGAAACACACGGGCGCAGCCCGTGTCGGCGGCGAAGCCGCCGGGCCTGCGGCCCGCATCCCCCTGCACAGCTCCGCATTTTGGACAAAAAGCACAAACTGACCCCTGTATTTTCGGAAAAATGCTTGAAAACCCGGCGCATTTCGTGTAGAATGGGGAAGTCCCAAAGTATACGGCAAGTATTGCCGATATTCTGCCGCCCACGGCGGCGAAAAACCGAATTATGGAGGAAAGACGCATGAGAACGTTGTTCACGTCCGAGTCGGTGACCGAAGGTCATCCCGACAAAATCTGCGATCAAATCTCCGATGGTATACTGGACGCCCTGCTCGCTGTTGACCCCAATTCCCGCTGCGCCTGCGAAACCACCGCAGAACCGGGAGCCGTTCACATCATGGGGGAAATAACGACTGCGGCCACGGTAAATTACATCGAGATCGCACGCCGGATCATCCGGGAGATTGGTTATACCAAACCGGAGTACGGCTTTGATGCTGATACCTGCGAGATCAGCTGCTCGCTGCACACCCAGTCGGCGGATATCGCCCAGGGGGTGGATCTGGCGCTGGAGGCCAAGGAAGCCATCGATACCGATGGGCTCGGCGCCGGTGACCAGGGTATGATGTTCGGCTACGCCTGTGATGAGACCCCGGAGCTGATGCCCCTGCCCATCACGCTGGCACACCGCATCACCCGGCGGCTGGCGGCGGTCCGCAAAAGCGGAGAGCTCGGCTATCTCCGTCCCGACGGCAAAGCACAGGTGACAGTGGAATACGAAAACGGCAAGCCCGTCCGGGTCAATACGGTGGTGCTTTCCACCCAGCACGATGAGGACGCCGATGCCGACACCCTGCGGCGGGATATGATCGAAAAGGTCATCAAGCCCTGCATCCCCGCCGAAATGCTGGATGCCGAAACCAAGTATTTCATCAACCCCACCGGACGGTTTGTACTGGGCGGCCCCGCTGCCGATACCGGACTCACCGGCCGCAAGATCATTGTGGATACCTACGGCGGCTACGCCCGTCACGGCGGCGGCGCATTCAGCGGCAAGGATGCCACCAAGGTAGACCGCTCCGCAGCATATATGGCCCGCAACATCGCCAAGACCATCGTGGAGGCAGGCGCTGCCCACCGCTGCGAGATCCAGTTGAGCTACGCCATCGGTGTGGCCCGCCCCGTTTCCATCTATGTGGAAACCTACGGCACCAATACCATCCCCGAGGCGGATATCTTCCGTTGGATCGAGCGCTGCTATGACCTGCGCCCCGCCGGGATCATCAAGGCACTGGGGCTGCGTGCCCCCGTCTTCGGCAAAACCGCCGCCTACGGCCACTTCGGCCGTGAGGATGCGGAATTCAGCTGGGAAAAGTGCGACCCCAAGGCACTGGCCGAGCTGAAGTCGATGGTGGAGGATGCAAAGCTCCGCTAAAGCTACCCCAAGCAAAGGGAGCCTTTCCTGCCGGAAAGGCTCCCTTTTTTGCGCGGGTCGGCATACGGGCCGCAGGCCCGGCGATGCTCCGCATCGCCGTGGCGGGCTTCGCCCGCCGGCCCCGGCTGCGCCGGGGCGGCCTGCGGCCCGTCCCCCTTCCCCCGCACCGGCCCCGCAAAAAGAGCGTGCCCCTGCGGCACGCTCCGGTTTGCTGTTATTCGGCCTTTACCGTGCCGTCGGTGCTGCCGTCATCGTGCAGGATACGCTCCAGCTCCTCCCGGCGGGAACGGCGGTACTCATAGTACTGCTGCAGCTTTTCCCGCAGCGGAACCTCGGTGTGCAGCGAAAGGAAGAAATGCTGCCGGCCCCGTGCCCGTCCCTCCTTGAAGTACGCCTTCAGCTCCTCGTAACGCACCACCACGTTCTTCTCGCGGGCAAAGTTCCTTATCTTCACCATCAGCTGCGTCGAGTACACAAAGTCGATGGCAAATACCCCGAAGAACGCCCCGATGACAAAGGAAAACGCCAGATTGCGGGAAAGCCAGTCCAGCGCCCGCAAAATATAGGGGTCCACCAGGAAATAGTACGCCGCACCCATCAGCGCCCAAATGGCGGAAAACAGGGGGCAGATCAGTCCGTCGATGTTGCCCCAGCGTTTGCTGTAATCCCACAGACGGGTGTGCATCACCTTCAGCGTCATGATACCGGCAATGTACTCAATGGCGGTCATCGCCGCAGCCATCAGCAGCAGCATCAGGATGTGGTTCCACACCGGGTCGGCGATCTGCCGCCGCTCCGAAAGGCGGGAGACCAGGTAAAGGATGCACAGCCCCATGCCGTACAGCGGCACGTACGGCCCCACCATAAAGCCCGGATTGATCCACTTGCGCTCCGGGTTGTTGCCGGAAATAAACCGCCGGAAGAAAAGCTCCAGCACCCATCCCAGCGAGGAACCGATATAAAACAGAAAAGCCAGCTTCAAAAAGGTATTCATGCGCCCTCCTTGGGGAAAAATGTGGTTCAGCACTCCGGGTGATATTATAGCACCTTTCCGCCCGGGGTTCAACTTTTCACCGCTGCGGGGCGGTATCGGGATATCAGGATAGCAGCATCGCCAGCTTTTTTCCGCACAGAACCCCCGCGATGCAAAGCGCAGCGCTTAACAGCATACCATCCCATCCGAAACGGCGCAACCGGCCATAGAAAAAGCCCACCGCAACTCTGTACGAATTACGGTGGACTTGTGGCGGAGATGGAGAGATTCGAACTCTCGAACCGCTTTTGACGGTTACACGATTTCCAGTCGTGCGCCCTCGACCAACTAGGCGACATCTCCATGTCGTTGCCGGGCGGTCTTGTTAGGTCCCGACGAGAATTTATTATACCGTATCCACGGCGCAAAAGCAACCCCCTTTTTACAAAAAAGTTGCCGGAACCCGCATTTTTTGCACGGCGGGCAAAGAAAGGATTGCACCCGGCCGTCCGGCGTACTATAATATTATAAATCACTTTCGAAAAAAGGAAGGACAGACCATGAAACGAGTAGAGATCAAAGCACTGTTTGCACAGCCCGAATGCTACACCGCCGAGCCGGTCACCGTCTGCGGCTGGGTACGCACCCTGCGCTCCGGTAAGGCGCTGGGCTTCATCGAGCTGAATGACGGCAGCTACTTTAGCAATCTGCAGGTGGTATTCGAGGAGGATAAGCTCCCGAATTTTGATGAGATCGCCCGCCAGAATGTCGGCGCCGCCCTCATCGTCCGGGGCCGGCTGCTGCTCACCCCCCAGGCCAAGCAGCCCTTTGAGATCCACGCCGAGGAGATCGCCGTAGAGGGTGCCTCCACCCCCGATTATCCCCTGCAGAAAAAGCGCCACACCATGGAATTCCTGCGTACCATCCAGCACCTGCGCCCCCGCACCAATACCTTCAGCGCAGCGTTCCGGGTGCGCTCCGTTGCGGCGCAGGGCATCCATAAGTTCTTCACCGACCGCGGCTTTGTCTATGCCCATACCCCCCTCATCACCGGCAGCGACTGCGAGGGCGCCGGCGAGATGTTCCGGGTCACCACCATCGATCCCGCCGAGCCCCCCCTGACCGAGGACGGCAAGATCGATTATTCCCAGGATTTCTTCGGCAAAGCCACCAACCTCACCGTCAGCGGCCAGCTGGAGGGCGAGTGCATGGCCATGGCCTTCGGCAAGATCTACACCTTCGGGCCCACCTTCCGTGCGGAAAAATCCTACACCGGCCGCCATGCCGCCGAATTCTGGATGATCGAACCGGAGATCGTCTTTGCCGACCTGGAGGACAACATGGCGCTGGCGGAGGATATGATCAAATATGTGCTGCGCTATGTGATGGAGCAGTGCCCCCGCGAGCTGGAATTCTTCAATAACTTTGTGGATAAGGGGCTTTTGGAGCGTCTGAACCACGTGGTAAACAGCGACTTTGCCGTTTGCACCTACACCGAGGCCGTCGATCGCCTGCAAAAAGCGGACGTCCCCTTTGAATACCCCGTCAGCTGGGGCATGGACCTGCAAACCGAGCACGAGCGCTATCTCACCGAAAAGATCTTCGGCAAGCCGGTTTTCGTCACCAACTACCCCAAGGAGATCAAGGCGTTCTATATGCGCCTCAATGATGACGGCAAGACCGTTGCCGCGGTGGATCTGCTGGTGCCCGGCATCGGCGAGATCATCGGCGGCAGCCAGCGTGAGGAACGTCTGGACATCCTGCTGGACCGCATCCACGAGCTGGGGCTCAATGAGGAGGACTACTGGTGGTACCTCGACCTGCGGCGCTTCGGCGGTGCGCGTCACGCCGGCTTCGGTCTCGGCTTCGAGCGTCTTATCATGTACGTCACCGGCATTGCCAATATCCGCGACGTCCTGCCCTTCCCCCGCACCACCGGCTTCGCCGAGTTCTAAAGCCCGCATTTATATCCCCGCCTGCCGGCGGGGATTTTTTTGGCCCCTGCAAGCCGCGCACCGGCGCCCGCAGGGCGTTTCGGCTTCGCCGAAACCGGCGGCCGGAGGCCGCCGAGCCCGCCTGCGGCGGGCTGCCCTGCGGGCGCCCTCCCCCCTGCACCAACCCTCCCCGCACAGCAAACCGCACGAGTCTTGCGACCCGTGCGGTTTTTGGAAGGAGAAATTATGAAAATGAGGGGATATCGGTTTTATTTGGCCATGGCAGCCTTCCGGACTTCCTTCTTGGCCTCCAGCCGGCTGACAATGACAGCACAGGCGGCGTCGCCCACGATGTTGATGGTGGTACGGCCCATATCAAACAGACGGTCGATGCCGTAGATGAGCAGAATACCCTCGACGGGGATGCCGACACTGGTCAGCACCATCGCCAGCATTACCACGCCGGCGCCGGAAACACCGGCCGTACCGATGGAGGCAAGGGTCGCCGTCACTACTACCATCACCAGCTGCCCGATGGTCAGCTCCATGCCGTAGCAGCAGGACAGGAAGATGGTATTAACAGCCATGTAAACGGCGGTGCCGTCCATGTTGATGGTCGCACCCAGCGGCAGCACGAAGGAGGAGACCTCCTCACTGGCGCCCAGGTTCACGGCACATTCCTTATTGATGGGCAGGGTAGCCACACTGGAGGTGGAGGAGAATGCAAAGACCATTGCGGGGATCATGCCCTTGAAGAACTTGATGGGACTCATACCGCCCATCGTCTTTACGGTGATGGAATAGGTGATAACGGCGTGCAGGATGTATCCCAGATACGCAACGCCCAGTACCTTTGCCAGATCGCCCAGAATTTCCGGGCCCTGGTTGGAAACGACCCAGGTCATCATGCAGAATACGCCGATGGGAGAGATCTTGATGATGAACATCATCACCTTCATGAACACTTCGTTCAGGCTCTCGAACAACTCGGCCGTTGCCCGGCCCTTTTCTCCGGTAAGGATGATCCCGGCACCGATGAGCAGCGCAATGACAATGATCTGCAGCATCGAGGCGTTGGCGAAGGGTGCCACGATATTACTGGGGAAGATATCGACGAGGGTGGTCATAAAGTCGGCGCTGGTCGCCTTATCCCATGTGCCCAGTCCCTCGGTGGAAAGCTGCGGGAACCCGCCCTTAAAGATGTTGGCAAGCACCAGGCCGATGATAAGCGCCACAATGGTGGTGCCGATATAATAGACCAGCGTTTTCCAACCGATGGAGCCGACCTTTTTGATATCCTTCATGCTGATCATGCCGCAGACCATCGAGAACAGCACGATGGGAACCACGATGAATTTCAGCAGATTTACAAAAATCGTCCCGATGGGCTTGATGAACTTGGTGGCAAAGGCTGCGCCGCCGGGTACATATACCAGCCCCCAGCCGATGCCTGCGCCGAAGATGAGCGCTAAAAAGATCCAGAATGCCAGCGACAGCTTCTTTTTACCGGTTGACATAATGTTTACACCTCGTATCACAAAGAATTAATATGGTTCACAGTATAGCACTTATTTTTCATTTGTAAATACTTTTTGCAAGTTTTTCTTTCGCTTTCATTCATTTTTATGTTCGCTCCAAGCGGATATGAACCGTTTTAGGCGAAATTTAGTTAAAATAACGAACATTTTTGCACTTTTGCATCGCCCTCATCTTCATTTTACGCAAGTTCTTAAATTTAGTTCCTGCATCTTACCGGCCGCAGGCCGCCGCCCTCCGGGCGGCTCCGGCGAACTTCGTTCGCCGGCGGCGGTGCTGCCGCACCGCCGGGCCTGCGGCCGGCCCCCTGCGCCTTGCACCACCCGCAAAAGGGCCGCAATCCCTACACCGTTTCTCCCGCCCCGCCTGCCCTGCCACTGCCCCCTGCGCCCCGCAGGAACCGGCGGCGCAGCCGTGCGCCCCTCCGGGGCGCACTCCCCGCGGCTTCGCCGCGGGGGCCGGGCTCCGCCCGGCGGCTGCGCCGCCCCCTCTCCCTATAACCTCCTCCAAAAACACCGCCCGGCGCCGATCTCACCGATCCGCACCGGGCGTTCCCTTTCGGGCTGTTGTCACGGCAGCAGCGCCACCGTCTTATCTTCCTTGGGGCGGGCCATAAACCGTACCCGCCATGTCACCGTCTCCACCGGCTCATACCGCACCGCAGAGCACGCCACCCGCACATCCTCCCCGGCCGCACACCCGGATACAAATACCGCCGTCGGACCGTCCGCTCCGCCGATGATCCCAATACAGGCGCTCTCCTCCGTCGAAAGGCCGTCTGCCGTCACAACGGTGCGCACCGTATCACCGGGCGCCGCATCCTGCAGGAGCATCTCCCCTGCCGGCAGCGGCGGCTCCAGTGTGTACCGCATCTCGCAGTAATTGGTGGGCAGCTGCACCCCGCTGGGCAGCGGGCCGCACTCCACCGTTTCCTGCGTCACAGAAATCACCCGCAGCATGTGGGACAGCCCCGTGCGGGGGTCGGTCAGCAGCACCGTTTTCCCCGGCTCCGCCGTAAATGTTCCCCCGTCCGCCGCCATTTTCTCGGCCGCCATGGTCAATTCCGCCGTTTTGGGGGTCATTTTCCTGCCGTCCCACGGGCAGCACACCCGCCAGACGGCCCAGCCGCAGTCCCGTTCCAGCCCGTAATGGGCCACCACCTGTTCGGCCTCCCCATCCCAGCGGGCGCTCTCGGGCAGGTCGGGCACCCAACATACCCCGTAGCCGGTGCTTTGCCGCAGCTGCCGTCCGTTCACCGTCACCTCCGCCCAGAAGCGCTCCTCCAGCGGATTTTCGTTCTCCATCTGCTCCTGCTCCGCCGGGGTCAGCTCCCGCTGCGGGGCGCCGTTTTCATCCAGCCCCCACTTTTCGGCAAATCGGTTCAGCACCTCTGCCGGCACCTTCTTCAAAAGGTCCAGCACCAGCCCCTCGCCACAGCAGTACATCGCCGGGGCCAGCCATTCCTCGCCGCCCCATGTAAATGTTTTCCCCAATACCACTTCCCTGCCTGGGCGCCGCCGGGGGCGCTTCCCGCCAAACCCGCACTCATAATAAACTGCCCATTCCCGCGGCGTTTCCACCGCCGGATGCAGCAGCTCCTCATACTCCTTCTCAAACCGCAGCCCGGTGCAGTCGGTCTCCTCCCGCACCTCCTTCAGATACCGCCACGGGCGCTCCATCGGGGTCAGTCCGCACTTTTCTTCGATTTCCCGCATCACCGCCCGCTGCTCCTCGGTCGGTGGGTTCTCCCGCAGAAAATCCTCAAACTGCGCCTCATCCCACATCCACGCCTGCTCCAATGCCGCAGTATCCCCGCAGGCCAGCAGCAGCCGCAAAAAGTCGTCCATATCCCGTGCGATGGGCTGCACGCAGTCCCGGCCGGGGTTCATGGGGCTTACCGCAAATATCTTCTCTCCATAGCCCTTCACGGTGCAAAAGTGGATGCCGTCCACCCCCGCCCACCCGAAGATTTTTGCTCCCTTCGGCGTGCAGGTATAGCGCACGGCATTTCTTCCGCTCTCGGCGCCCAGCGCCCCCAAATCGATCCCCAACCCCTTAAACTCCGCGTAATTCATATTTTCTCCTTTTTTGCTCCCCACTCATACCTTGTGCGGGTCGGTAGCTGTTCTCCTGCTTCTTCATCCGCTAAAAATCCGGGGCCCGACCTACTCAAGCCCCTGCAAATGTCCCTCGCTTCCTCGGTTCACTTGCAGGCTTTCTCTGGCTTCTTCATCCGCTAAAACTCAAAAGCTCCGGCCTCGGCAAGTCCCCTGCAAGGGGCAAGCCGCCCGGTCGAATCCACCGCATCCGCTTCCCATTTCCGCAACAAGAGTTTACATTTCCTCTTTTTCGTCGTATTTCTCCAAAAAGCTGTGCAGCTCGTCATCATCACCCATGCGGTAGCCCACCGCCGTCGCCAAATTCACATTGTGCATACTGCGGAAAATATTGATATCCACATTTTTATTATGCTGCTTCATCTCGGCGATCAGCCGCTTCATCTCCCGGCGGGCGCTGTCCTCCTCGGCATGTGCGGTGCGCTCGGTAAAGCGGCAGGCGCACTGCAAAAAACGCAGGTTATTGTATCTCCCCCAGCTGATGATATCCTCCTCCCGCACCAGGTACAGCGGCCGGATGAGCTCCATCCCCGCAAAGTTGGTGCTGTGCAGCTTGGGCAGCATCGTCTTGATCTCCGCCCCGTACAGCATACTCATTAGCGTCGTTTCTATCACGTCGTTAAAATGGTGTCCCAGCGCGATTTTATTGCATCCCAGTGCCTGTGCCTCTTTATACAGGTAGCCCCGGCGCATCCGTGCGCACAGGTAGCAGGGGGAGCCGCCCTCCACCTCATCCACCACCCCGAAAATCGGACTTTCGAAAATGCGGATGGGCAGCTCCAGTGTCCGGGCATTCTGCTCAATGAGCGCCCGGTTGGGCGGGCTGTATCCGGGGTCCATCACCAGGTACTCCGCCTCAAAGGGGAAATCGCTGTACTTTTGCAGATGCTGCATGCACTTGGCCAGCAGCATACTGTCCTTTCCCCCGCTGATGCAGACGGCAATACGGTCGCCCGGCTTGATGAGCTCATAGTCCTTGCATCCCCCGATAAACCGGTTCCATATCGTCTTGCGGTATTTTGTGATCAGGCTGCGCTCTGCCAGCGCCCCGGCGGTCATCTCTTTCGGCATTGTTCTGCCCTCCCCTCGGCAAAGGTTCCGTGGTTCTTTCCGCCGTCTATCATACCACACCGCCCCGCCCTCCGCAAGATTTTGCTCCCCGCAGGCACAGGGCCGCAGGCCGTTTCGACTGCGTCGAAACACACGGGCGAAGCCCGTGTCGGCGGCGAAGCCGCCGGGCCTGCGGCCCTCCCCCTCCGCAAGCCTGTGCCCTCCGCAAGCCTTCCCTCCGCACAACCCCTCTCCTACGGTGCCGCCCCTCCAACCCCTGCAAAAAATCCCCCGTATGCCCAAAGCACACGGAGGACCCGTTTCGGTCTATTCACTTTTCCCGCGGCAGTCCCGTCAGCCCCGTTCCTTGCCCGCCGGCTGCACCTTTCGGATGACAAACGCCACCGCCGTCCCGATCACGATCCCGATAAAATTGCAGATCAGGTCATCCACATCAAAGCTCCGCCCGAAAAGCAGCTGCAGGGTCTCGCACCCGACCGGGATCAGCACCGCCGCCGCCAGCATCCGCCGGCCGCACCCGATTCTGGTGATAAGCGGAAGCAGCAGCCCCATCGGTACAAACATCAAAACGTTGCCGATCAGCATCGTCCTGACCCAGCTCCCGATCGAAAGCTCCCCGTTGAGCCACCTTATCAGCGACGGCATCAGGTTGATGTCACCCAACCGGAGCATCTGCTCAAAGCCGTACCACCAGCCGAGAAAAACACCGTCATAAAAATACAGCCAAAAATTCGCCGGCAGGATCACCAGACTGATCAGCCCGGTCAAATAGCAGACGAAAACGAGCCGCAAAAGCTCCATCCCCCACCTGACCGGCGCCTTTCTCTTTCGCAGCATGACCGCGCGGATCACCAGATAGACGATCCCCGCAAGACAGGCGATCGGCAGTGCCTGAAGAAAATACCCCAAAACCGAGCCGGAGCCCATGATCATTCTCAATTTCCCAAACACGCCTATCGCCCCCTGTTGTCATTTTCCGTTACAGCATACCATAGCCCCTTAAAAAAATCCACCCTTTTTCAAATGCCGCACGCCCCGTCCGTCGTTACCATGCCGTTCGGCACCGTTTTCACCGACAGGGGCTCTTCTCATCTTCATCGGTGCAGGGGTTTGCTAAACCCGGCCCCCTGCAAGGGGCAGGCATCGGGCCGCAGGCCGTTTCGACTGCGTCGAAACACACGGGCTGCGCCCGTGTCGGCGGCTTCGCCGCCGGGCCTGCGGCCCGCATCCCCCTGCACAAGCCCGCACCTTCGGCAGGGGCTCCCTCACCCGTGGTGCTCCTCGTTTTCGTTGGTGTGGATGTTGATAAACTCCGCGCGCATCTTGGAATAAAGGATGGTCTGGCTGCTGTAAAGCCCGCAGTACCCGGAGAGCAGATAGCTGATGGCACAGGCCATCGCAAAATACAGCACCCCGCCGCTGCCGAACAGCTCAATGCTCAAAAAGACCGACGCAATGGGGCAGTTCACCGCCCCGCAAAATACCGCCGCCAGTCCCAGCGCCGCACCAAAGCCCGCAGGCAGTCCCAGCAGACCGCCCAGCACGCAGCCGAAGCACGCCCCCACGAAGAAGGAGGGCACCACTTCGCCGCCCTTAAAGCCGAACCCGATGGTCACGGCGGTAAATACCAGCTTCAAAAGCCACGCCCACGGCGCCGCCTCCCCGGCCACCGCCCGTTCCACCATCTCCATCCCGGCACCGTTGTAGTCGGTGCTGCCCGCCAGTACCGTCAGCAGGATCACCAGCACACCGCCCACGGCCGCCCGCAGGTAGGGGTTCGGCAGCAGCCGGGCCGCCAGCTTTCCCGTTTTCTGCATCCCCCGGCAAAACAGGATGCTGACCGCTGCGCAGCCCACCGCCAGCACCATCACCGCCAGCATCATTAAAACGTCCGGCTCCGGGGCCGCTACCGCAAAGCGGGTGGGCGGCACGCCCATCAGCAGGCTCACCAGGTAGCCCACCAGCGCCGCCGTCAGGCAGGGGATCAGCCCGGCGTAGTAAAACACCCCCACGCTGATGACCTCCATGGAAAAGACCGTCGCAGTCAGCGGCGTCCCGAACAGCGCCGAAAAGACAGCGCTCATGCCGCACAGCGTCGCCAGCGGCAGGTCCTTTTCGCCCAGATGCAGCAGCCGGCCGGTCTCAAAGCCGATCCCGCCGCCGATCTGCAGCGCTGCGCCCTCACGCCCGGCGCTGCCGCCGCCCAGGTGGGTCAATACGGTAGAAACCAAAATCACCGGCACCAGCAGCACCGGCACGTTCTTGCCAAAATGCACCGACTCGATGACCGCATTGGTGTCCTTGCCCTCCACACGGGTCAGGCGGTACATCGCCGCGATCACCAGCCCCAGCACCGGCAGCAGGTATAAAATCCACGGGTGTGCCAGTCGCATCTGCGTGGCATGGTTCACCCCGATGTGAAACAGCGACCCGATCACCCCGCCGATCCCGCCGATGAGCGCCCCCACCGCCAGCCATTTCAGCAGGGCGGCCGGGTACGCCCCGATATGGAGCAGCAGCTTTTTGCATTTTTCCACGGTTTTTGTCATCCTCTCCGGTCAAATTCCTCAAAACTCTCTTGTTATAGCACCTTTCCCCGCCGGTGTCAATCGCCGGCTGCCGCCGTCCGTCCCTCATATCCCATAGTGGATGACCCACCTGCTTTCCCGTTCCGCCCGCCGCAGCAGCGCCGCCAGCTCCGCCATGCCGCCCTGCCGCTGTACCTCCTCCCGCAGCCTCGGCAGCACCGCAGGGGGGATCAGCGTAATGCCGGTGTAGCACAGTCCCCGACCGGGGCAGTCCACCGTGTGCCGGTACATCTCCAGTGTCGATATTTCCGGCATCAGCCGTTCTATCTCCTCGTCCCTTACGGGGATGCACCTGTATTTTCTCGGCTCATATTCATCAAACCGCTGCCCCGCTACCGGCGCCGTCGGCATGATACCGAATTCGTGCTTTGCCATATCGGTCTCCCCCTTGCTTTCTGTATTCGCCCCTGCAAGCCGCAGGTATTCGGGCCGCAGCCCCCTGCGTCAGCCGGGGCCTGCGTCACTCCGGGATCTTTGCCTCCCGCAGCCGCTTTTTTCGCTCCTTCCAGTCGGGCATCACCTCGGTCACCACCGCATGGAACGCCGGGGAATGGTTCGCCTGCACCAGGTGCGCCAGCTCATGCACCATAATGTAGTCGGTGCATTCCGGCGGGGCGTGCAGCAGCCGCTCGTTCATCGTGATGACCGCCGTGGCGGTCTGGCAGCTCCCCCACCGGCTAGTCATTCGCCGGGTGCGCAGCGTCGGCCGCGGGATGTCCCACCGGGCGAATTTCGGGTACCACCGTTCCAACGCTGCCGCAAACAGCACCCCGCAGGTCTCCTTCCACCACCCCGCCAAAAGCCGCTGTGCCGCCTTTCGGTCGGTCGGGTCGGGCAGCGTCAGCACCAGCCGGTCGCCCTGTATCGCCGCCCCCTCGGGATGTCCCTCTTGCAGCACCAGTGTCATCTCCCGGCCCATGCAGGGCAGCACCGCCCCGTTCTCCGCCGTGATGCTTCCCCGTGGTCGGGTCTCCTGCCTGCGCCGCCGGGCCTCGCTTATCATATCGGCGTGCCTCGCCACAAATTCATCCACCGCCTGCGGGGCAACCCACCCCGCCGTGGACACCCGGATGCTCCCATCCGGCCGCACCCGTAGGTTCATATTCTTCACCCGCTTTTTCTCCCATTCGTAGCTTAAATCCATCCCGTCAAGCCACAGCTCCCGCCGCATTACGCCGCCCCCTTTTCTCCTTGTCACATCTCGCTCCGCCCGGGCATCCGGCCGCAGGCCAAACCGTCCTCCGGACGGTTTCGGCGGGCTCCGCCCGCCGGTTCCGGCTCCGCCGGAACGGCCTGCGGCCGCCCCCCGCGCCCCCCTGCAAGCCGCCCCCGCCGGGGCTTCCCTCCTGCTTCCTGCCGCCGCCCTCCGCAGGTTTCTGCCTCCCGCAAGCCCCCGCAGGGCCTCGCTTCGCTCGCGGCGGCCGGGGGCCGCCGCCCGCCTCCGGCGGGCCGCCCTGCGGGCGCCTCGCCCTTTCTCCTCTATCCCAAAGCGGCGCACCCTGCCGGGTGCGCCGCCAAAGTATCCCTTTTTCCGCCGGCTTATCCCGGCACGCTGCGCAGCAGCCCCTCCGCCAGCCCGGAGGCCGTCTCGCAGATGACCTCCCAGTCGGCGCAGTCCTCATACTGCTGCGGGTTGGGGATGAACCCCACCTCGAACAGCACCGCCGGGCAGAACCCAAGCCGGGTCACGTAGTAGTAGCCCCACTCCTCGCCGTCGGTCGGCCGCCCGTTTGCACCGTTCACTGCCGCCGAAAGGTTCGCCGCATAGCTCTCGCTCCAGTCCTCGCAGTAATAGCTCACCATCCAGTCGGCCTTCACGTTTTTGGTCAGCGCCGTACTGTTATGATGCACCGAGAGGAAAAAGTCGGGCTTTGCATCCACCGCCATCCGCACCCGTTCATCCAGTGTGATCTTTGAGGTGCTGCGGTCGTCGGTGGTTCGGATCATAATGACCGTCGCCCCCATCTGCTGCAGGCGGTCCCGCAGCGCCAGGCTCACCGCCAAATTCAATTCCGACTCGGTCGGGCCGTATTCCCCGGCAGCACCGTAGGCGCCGCAGTCGTGGTTGCCGTGGCCGGGGTCCACCATCACGGTGATGCCCTCCAGCGGCTTTCCGGGCGTATTGCTCAAGCGCGGCGGCTGCTTCAGGCTCATGATCAGATCGCCCTGCTCATTATACTGCAGGTCATACCCCCAGTAATGCTCCGCCTCCACCGTCATCCGCAGCTTGACGCCGCCCTCGGCCTGCTCCCAGCGGGCGTCCTTTATCATCGGTGCGGTGATGCCCTCGGCATCTTCGGGCAGCAGGGTATTTTCCATATAAAGGGTCAGCGTGTCTCCCTCACGGCTCATGGTGGCCGCAGGGTAGCTGCCGCAGGGCAGCGTAATGGTGGTCAGCCGTCCCGCCGTCACCGAGGACGCTTTGCCCAAAGTGGTCTCTGTCGCCGGGGTGTCGGCCACCGTTGCCCGCCCGTTCACGATATACCCGCCGGCCACCTCATAGAAGATGGTGCCGTTATATTGGAAGCAGCTCACCATCGGGATTCTTGCACCCAGATGGTAGGTCGCCAAAATGGTGCTGTCGTCGGTATAGTCTTCCAGAAGGCTGACGTTTTCGGTGTTGGCAAAGACTGCGGGGGTGGTATTTTTCCCGGCGGCATACAGCCGCCCCACCGAGTCAAAGCTCTTGGTCTTGCCGTTCCAGGTCAGCGTATATTTTACCGGGCCCCAGTCCAGGATCTCCCCTTCGGGCAGGTTCTCCGGGACGTTATAAACCCCCTTATATACCGCCGCGATGCCGTTTTTTGCGGTCACCACCGCCTGCTGCATCGTCACGGTTTGGCCGTTAATAACAGCCGTTACCTTGCTGCCGCTGGGCGCCACGCACCGGAAGGTCAGTTCCTGCCCGGCCCACACCGCGGCGTCCCCCGTCGGGAACCGGGAGGTTAGAGTTGAAGTGGTGCCGTCCCCGCCGGCATCGGTCCGCCGCAGGTTCAGTGTCAGCGTCTTATCCCCGTTGCGGAACACAAAATAATTCTTGCCGTAGTAGAGCTTTGCCTCCACCCCGAAGCAGCCGTTTTCCCCGGTGCGCTCCACCGGCTCGCCGTCCATGGTCAGCGGTTGGTCGGGGTCGCTCGTCCCCATAATAAACACCTTGGCGGTGGTGATGGTCGCATTCTGGGCGGGATAACCGATGTGCAGTTCTTTTGCATATTCCAGCGAAACGGCGGTCAGCGGCTCGGTCAGGGCGGCGTCGGTGTAGCTCAAAAGCAGCCCTCTTGCCGCCGTATCGGCCGCTATTTCGGGGTAGTTCCCCAGCACAAAGCCGGCGGCCTTCCCGTTGCGCCCGTTATAAAAAAGCTGGCTTCCGGTCACGCCGCTTTGCAGCCGTGTGATAACCGGGGTCACCTCCGCGCCGGTATTCTGCCAGTTTTCGGCCATCGCCGCATAGCTCTTTCCGGCCGTTTCCGGCAGAACGGGCAGCAGGCGTACCAGCCCGTTTTGCCGCACCATCCCCGCAAATTCCTCCCCGGTCAGGGTCGCATCGCAGCGCAGCGCCAGCGGCAGGCCGCTTTCCGCAAGGCCCGCCAGTCTGGTCTGTATCTCCTGGGCGGTCAGGCCGTCCCCCTGCAGCACCACACCGGCAGGCGGGGTTCTCCATTGGGGCAGGGGCTCGCCGCCCGTCACCGCCGCCCACACCGCAGGGGTGCCTCCGGCGGCTCTGCACAGCGTCTGTAAACGGTCGTGATCCTCCTCATCCGCCACCTGCCAGTACAGCGTTTCTATGCGGTTCTCCCGTGCAAAAATAAGCAGGTCCCGCAGCGCCTCTTTTTCGGCTTTCTCTCGCTCCCGTGCCGAAAGCTGCGGGGGATTTACCGCATCTGTACTGGCTTTCTCTGTGGGAATTGCCAGCGGCAGCTCGTCCATCCCCACCCAAAGGGCGGTACCGGGCAGGGCAGGAGCCGCTGCCTCCGGCAGGGTCATAGCCTCGCCCAGCAGGCGGGGCAGCAGCAGTGCGCCCGCCGCAATACAGACGGTCAGCAACAGCACGGTCAGTACGGTCAGTTTTCCTGTTTTCTGCTTCATTTCGTTTTCCCTCACTGGTTTCATGCTGGCGGTTTACAGGGTAAAGTCCTCCGGCCGATAGTCGCCTGCGGGCAGCTTCGGCGCCCTGCGGATCTCCCGCCGCAGCGGGTCATACCGGAAGGCCGGGCAGCTTGCATCGGCGGCCATGACCCCACGCTTGGGGCACAGCACAAAGTCCTTGTCCACATTCGGCGTCCCGACGGCACAGTAGCGGCAGGCCGGGTCCATCCCGCTATCGAAAAATTTGCTGCTCATGTTCTGGCTCCTCTCTTTCGGTGCGGTTCCGGGGGCGGACGGGCCGCAGGCCAGCCGCCCTGCGGGCGGCTTCGGCGGGCTTCGCCCGCCGCGGCGGCGCACAGCGCCGCCGGGCCTGCGGCCCGAGGCTCTGCCTCCCGCCGGCTTGTCCCCATCATCCGGCACCGTATTACAGCCCCATTATACCACACCGTTCGACCGCAGGGAACCGTTTCCCCGCCGAATTTACCGTTCGGTAACATTTCCCTGCCGCCCTTTGCCGCCCCCCGCAAGGGGCAGCCATTCGGGCCGCAGGCCGCCCGCCGCCGCAGGCGGCGGGCAAGCGGGCGAAGCCCGCTTCGGCGGCTCCGCCGCCGGGCCTGCGGCCCGCCCCCCACCGGCTTCTACCGGTCGGGCAGTCCCCGTTCCCACCGGGCTGCCAGCATCCCGCACAAAAGCAGCATCGCAGCGCTGCCCCACAGCATCCGCCCCGCACAAAATGCAGGCACCGCCCCGGTCGCCGCAGGCGAAACAGCCCGCAGCCACGGCGCCGCCAGCAGTGCCGTCACAACGCCGTGAGCCAGCCGCCCCAGCAGCAGTCTCCCCCACGGCAGGGGGCTTTCGCCAAAGCAGGCCGCCACCTGGCAGCACACCGAAAGTCCCCCGAAGGAAAGCAAAAACGGCAGGATCCCGGCGGCTTCTGCAGGGGGCAGCCGGGCCGCCATGGCGCTCCCGGCACAGATCTCCAAAAGGCCGGTCAGCAGACAGTCGGCGGCTTGGCCCGCTACCCTCCCGCCGGTAAGCAGCCCCAGCCCTTTCCCCAAAAGCGGAAACAGCCCGCAGGCCGAAAGGACAGCGGCAAAGGCCGAAAGCAGCACCACAAACGCCGAAATATTCACCGCGGAAGCGGCCGCCGAACCCACCGCCCGCACCAGCAAAACCGCAGTCGGCTCCGGCCTTTTCGGGGGTACGGCAGCGGCTCTTTTCACGGGAACAGGCTGCCCGAGGGAGAAAACCCATGCGGTGAGCAGCCCGGCGGCCAGCTGGCACAGCAGCAAAAACAGTCCTACCCGCACCGAGCCGAAAATCTGCCCTCCCACCACCCCGGCCATATATGCCGGCCCGCTGAAAATCAGTACCGGGGCAGCATTTTTCGCCTCCTCCGCCGTTAAAATTCCCTGCTTTTGCAGCTCGGTCAGCGTTTTGGCACCGGCCGGATAACCCCCTATGCAGCCCATCAGCAGAGCCGGGGCGGCAGCACCCGGCAGCCGGTAGCAGTTCCTCATCACCCCGCCGAAAAGTGCCGCAATGCCTGCACCCCCCGGCGCGCCCGCAAGGAACACCGAAACAGCCAAAAACGGAAAAACCGCCGGCAGGATGATTTTTCCGCAGGCGGCAAGGCCCTGCATGGCACCGGCAGCTGCTGCGGGGGCATAGCCGAGGAGTAGTGCGGCGGCCAGCAGGCAGAATACCGCAGGGGCGGCGGTCTTGATGGGGTGCGGCATAGGGCGGCTCCTTTCGGCGTGATGGACAGTGCGGCTTTGTGGATAGTTCCGTGGGAAGACGGCCCGCAGGGCCGGACGAGGGCTTGCCAAAAAATCGGGCAAACTGCGATTTGGGGCGGCAGTTCCACGGAGATGCTACCGATTGGCGGTGGGAAAAAGCCGGCGGGGAGAGGCGGGCCGCAGGCCGCCCGCCGCCTGCGGCGGCGGGCAAGCGGGCTTCGCCCGCTTCGGCGGCTTCGCCGCCGGGCCTGCGGCCCGACCCCCGGTCTCTGCCGAGACCCTCCCAAAGAAAAACATTCGCCGGAGGAGGCGGGAAAATGCTGATCAAAAAGCTGATACGCTATTGCCGGGGGACGCTGCAATTCACCGCGGCGGGGCCCTACCCGGAACGGTTTCTCAATTTGTGCAGCGGGGGCGGCGTGGGGCTGTGGAACACCCGCCGGACGACAGAGGGCGTCACGGCGTGCTGCGCCCAGTGCCACCGCAGCCGGCTGGAATACTATGCGCAAAAAAGCGGCTGCCGGCTGGAAACGGTGCGCTGCACCGGCATGAAAAGCACAGCCCGGCGGTACCGGCGGCGCACCGGTCTGTGGGTGGGGGCCGCCCTGCTGGCAGCAGGGCTTTTGGTGATGGGCCGGTTTGTGTGGCGGGTGGAAATACGCGGCACCGAGCAGCTGGACCCCGCAGTGATCACGGCGGCGCTGGCCGAATACGGGGTGCACCCCGGCGTTTTGGCGGGGAAGATCGACGCCCGAACGGTGGAACGCCGGATGCAGATCCGGTTTGCGGAGATCGCATGGATCACCGTGAATGTGGAGGGTAGCCGTGTCACCGCCATTTTGGAGGAAGCGGTGCCGCCCCCTGCCGTGGTGGAGGACGGCATCCCCACCAACCTTATCGCCGGGGAAACCGGCTTCATCACCCGGGTGGAGGTGCAGAACGGCAACGCCGTGGTCAAGCCGGGAGACAGCGTTCTGGCCGGGGACCTTCTGGTCAGCGGCATTATGGATAACAAAATGGGGGAAAGCCGGCTGGCGCACGCGCGCGGGCGGGTGTATGCGCAGGTGCGCGAACGGCTGGAAATCTTCGTGCCGTATGAGCAGCGGGGCTACCTGCTGGCCGGGGTGGCACGGCGTCGGTACCTTACCGTTTTCGGGGTGGAAATCCCATTGCAGGGGCGGGGCGCCCCCGTGGGGCCGTACCGCCTGGAACAGGTCGTCACCCAGCCGGGAGGGCTTTTTTCGCTGCTGCCGGTAACGCTGCGGGAGGAGTGCTATTTGCAGCTGCGGGAGGTGACAAAAACGGTGTCGCCGCAGGAGGCGATGCGGCAGGCCGAAAAGGAACTGGCACTGCGGGAGCAGGGATTGGCGGCCGAGGTCATTCACCGGGAGGCAGTGGGCAGCGAGGGGCCGGCCGGCTTCACCCTGGCAGCCGAATACCTGCTGGAACGGCAAATTGCGGTGGAGGCCAAAGTGCAGGCGGAGGCAGGGGAATAGCCGCACCCTCTCGGCCCGGCCTGTGCAGCGGGGAGGGCCGCAGGCCCGGCGGTGCTGCCGCACCGCCTCCGGCGAACTTCGTTCGCCGGTGCCGCCCTGCGGGCGGCGGCCTGCGGCCCTTTCCCTGCGCCTTGCAGGGGCCTTCCCCGCGTCCGGTTTTCACACCGTCGAAAACCGGGCCTTCATAAAAAATCACACAGAAAATATGCAAAAATTCTATGAATGTTTCATAGAAATTTGCGGGCAATTGTGATACAATAGAATATCGTAGAAAACTGTGCGGGAGGGATGCCCATGACCGAGCAAACCATCAATTTCGAACGAATGGAATATGCGCTGACGCTCTTCGGGAATTCCGATGAAAATATACGGATGCTGGAGCAGGGCTACGGCGTTTCGGTGGTGTTCCGGGGGACCGATATCAAGGTCAGCGGCGATGCCGAAAAGGTGATGAGCTGCACCCGGTGCATCGAAGGGCTGCTCAAAATGGTGGAGTCCGGCGAGGAGCTTTCGGCACAGAATATCCGCTATATGATGAGTCTGGTGGAGGACGGCCGGGAGCAGGAGGCCGAGACCCTCGGCAAGGACGTCATCTGCATCACCGCCAAGGGCAAGCCCCTGAAGCCCAAGACCATCGGCCAGCAGAAATACGTGGAGGCCATCCGCAAAAATACCATCACCATGGGCATCGGGCCCGCCGGCACCGGCAAGACCTACCTTGCGGTGGCGATGGCGGTCAAGGCGTTCCGCGCGCAGGAGGTCAACCGCATCGTGCTGACCCGTCCTGCGGTGGAGGCAGGCGAAAAGCTGGGCTTTCTGCCCGGCGACCTGCAAAACAAGGTAGACCCCTATCTGCGGCCGCTTTATGACGCCCTTTTCGATATGCTGGGGGCGGATAACTTCCAGAAGTACCAGGAACGGGGCAATATAGAGGTGGCACCGCTGGCCTATATGCGCGGGCGCACGCTGGATGACAGCTTCATCATCCTGGATGAGGCGCAGAACACCACCCCCGAGCAGATGAAGATGTTTTTGACCCGGCTGGGGTTCAATTCCAAGGCCATCATCACCGGCGATGTCACGCAGATCGACCTGCCGGATGCCCGGCGCTCCGGGCTGGTGGAGGCAAGCAAAATCCTCCGGGACATCCCCGATATCGCCATCTGCCGGTTCACCGAAAAGGATGTAGTGCGGCACCGTCTGGTGCAGGATATCATAAAAGCCTACGAAAAATATTACAGCAGGCAGGAAGCAAAACAAGAAGCTGCAAGGAGAAGTAAGTAACATGGACAAGCTGAAAGTAATCATCACAAACGACCAGAAGGCCGTAAAAATACCCGCCGGCCTGCGGCTGATGCTGCGCCGCTGCTGCACCGCCGTGCTGCGGCTGGAAGGCTTTCAGGGGGATGCGGAGGTAAACATCACCTTCACCGATGACGAAAAGATACGGGAAATGAACAATCAGTTCCGGCACATTGATGCCGCCACCGATGTGCTTTCCTTCCCCCTGGGCGAAAACGGCGAATACGACCTGAACCCCGATACCGGCTGCAAGCAACTGGGGGATATCGTGATCTCGGTGGAGCACGCCGTGGCGCAGGCCCGGGAATTCGGGCACACCTTTGACCGGGAGATGGGGTACCTTGCGGTACATTCCATGCTGCACCTGCTGGGCTATGACCACGTGAACGGCGGGCTGGAAAAGACCATCATGCGGGAAAAGGAAGAGGAAGCGCTGGCACGGCTGGGGCTGACCCGCGACAATACCTACGTGGAATGAGGAGAACCGGATGAAAGAAGTACAAAAATCGGCATTTATAGCGATAGTGGGGCGCCCCAATGTGGGCAAAAGCAGCCTGCTGAACGCCCTTTTGGGGGAAAAGGTGGCCATCGTATCCCCGCGGCCGCAAACCACCCGCACCCGCATCACCGGCATTTTGACCGAGGGAGCGACCCAGCTGGTGTTCATCGATACCCCCGGCCTGCACCGTGCCCGCAACTCACTGGGGGAATACATGGTGCGGCAGGTGGGCTCCTCCGTTTCGGATGTGGATATGGCGGTGCTGGTGACCGACGCCTCCGAGCCGTGGGAAAAGCTGTCCCGCGCGGAGACCGACCTCATTGCGCAGTTCAGGAAGCTGCGGCTGCCGGCCGTAGCGGTGCTCAATAAGATCGACCTTTTGAAAGACAAGGAGCAGCTCATCCCGATGATGGCGGTGCTCAATGAGGCGTACCCCTTCGAGCAGATCGTGCCGTTGAGTGCCAAGACCGGCGACGGGGTGGCGCTTTTGCGGGAGCTTTTGGACAGTGCCGCCGTCGAAGGGCCGCACTACTTTGATGACGATATGCTGACCGACCAGCCGGAACGGGTCATCGCAGCCGAGATCCTGCGGGAAAAGGCGCTGTGCTTCCTCTCGGAGGAGATCCCCCACGGCATAGCGGTGACGATAGAAACGATGAAGGAACGGGAAAGTGCGGGCGGCCCCATCCTTGATGTCGATGCGGTGATCTACTGCGAGCGAAAAAGCCACAAGGGGATCATCATCGGTAAGGGCGGGGCGATGCTTAAAAAAATCGCCTCCGCTGCCCGGCAGGAGCTGGAGGACTTCCTGCAATGCCGGGTGAACCTGCAATGCTGGGTGAAGGTGAAGGAGGACTGGCGCAACGAGGAACGGATGCTGCGCAACTTCGGCTTTACCGAGGAGCGATAGCCCCTGCCGCCGGGATGGCGGAGCCTGTAAAAAAGCCGGGCCTGTGCAGGGCGCCCGCAGGGCGCTCCGGCTGCGCCGGAGCCGGCGGCTCCGCCGCCGAGACCGCCCGGAGGGCGGTCTGCCCTGCGGGCGGTCTGCCCTGCGGGCGCTGCCCGGCCCCGTGGAAATTTTTGTGCGGCGGGTGCAAAAATTCCCTAACATAACCCACGCCGCCGGGCGCACAATGTCAGTAGAGGAAAAACTGCTGCAAGGGGGGCGCCCGATGTGAACCGACCTGCCGAGAACCGATCTGACCCGAACGGCTGCTGGGAACGCTTTTGGCACAGCGGCCGGGTAGAGGATTATCTATCATACCGGGCGGCGCAGAATGCCGCCGCAAAGGAGCCGACCGATGCAGACAGCGACCGACGCCCTGGTGCTGCGGGAACGCAAGCTGGATGAGCAGGACCGCCTGCTGACGCTGCTTTCCGCCGAGCAGGGCATCATAACCGCCTACGCCAAGGGGGCGGGACGGATGAAGGGCTCGATGGCAGGCGCCACCGAGCTGCTTTGCTATTCCCACTTTGTGCTGTTCCAAAACCGGGAACGCTGCTTTGCCGACCGTGCGGAGGCCAATACCCTGTTTTTCGGCATCCGGGGCAATTTGGAAAAGCTGACGCTGGCCACCTATTTCGCCCAGCTCTGCTGCGAGCTGATCCCCGAAAACGAGCCGGCTGCGGAGGAGCTGCGGCTGATGCTCAACACCCTGTACTATCTGGAGCAGGGGAAGCTGCCGCCCTTACAGCTCAAGGCGATCCTGGAGCTGCGGCTGCTGACGCTGACCGGATATATGCCCGATCTCATCGCCTGCCGGGAATGCGGCGGGATGCCCGAGGACGGGGCGGTGCTGTTTGACCCGATGGGCGGAAGCATTTGCTGCCCGGCGTGCGCGCCGCAGGGGGCGGTGGGGCTCATCCCGCTGCCGCCGGGGGTATTTGCCGCCATGCGGCACATCATCTACTGCGATTTTGAAAAGCTGTTCGGCTTTAAGCTGGGGGAGGAAAGCCTGCCGCTTCTGGCCGATGCGGTGGAGCGCTACCTGCTGTGTCAGGTGGAACGCATCTTACCGGCGCTGAATTTTTACAAAACCATTTGCATCTGAACCGCAAGAAAGGACGGAATTTACCATGACGGAAAAACAACTGAAGGCCATAGAGCTGCACAAAAAAGGATTTAACTGCTTCCAGTCGGTGGCGTGCGTATTTGCGCCGGAACTGGGGGTGGATGAGGAAACCGCCTTCCGGATGGGCGAGGGCTTCGGGCTGGGCATGGGCAACATGAAGCAGACCTGCGGCGCCATCACCGGGGCGGTGGCCTGCATGGGGATGCTCAACAGCGCCGGGGACCTGGATGCGCCCAACGCCACCAAGCGGGCCACCATGGGGCTGGCCGCCGGCCTCACCGACCGCTTCTATGAGGCGCACGGCTCCTGCATCTGTGAGGTGCTGAAGGGCCGAACCGGCTGCCCCGTCGTGCCCTGCGATACCTGCATCGCCGACTGCGTGGGCTACGTGGAAGACGAACTGAAAAACCGCGTATGACCTATTTTGACCAAAATGCCCTGAAGCTGTGCCACGCCTTCTGGCGGGGACGGCTGCGCCCCGGCATGACCTGCGTAGACGCAACGGCCGGCCGGGGACGGGATGCTGCGGTGCTGTGTGAGCTGATCGGCGAAGCGGGGCATCTGTTTGCCTTTGATATTCAGCCGGAGGCGATCGAAAGCACCCGGGAACGGCTGGCCGGGGCGGGGCTGCTTGACCGTGTGACCCTCATTTGCGCCAGCCACAGCCGTATGGCGGACTACGTCCCGGCGGCGGATGCGGTGGTTTTTAACCTCGGCTACCTGCCCCACGGCGACCATGCCATCGGCACCACGGCGGCGGAGAGCATCCCTGCGGTGGAGGCAGCACTTTCCATCCTCGCCGAAGACGGGTTCGTAACCATCTGCCTCTACTACGGCGGGGACAGCGGCTACGCCGAGCATGATGCGCTGCTTTCCTATCTGCGGCAGCTGGATGCCCGGCAGTACACCGTCATGGTGCAGCAGTTTTTTAACCGCCCCAACTGCCCGCCTATTTTCATCGTGATCGAAAAGAACCGGTGACGGGTGCAGCCGGAAAGCCCGCCGGGAAAGGCCGCCCGCAGGGCGTTTCTGCTTCGCAGAAACCGGCGGCTCCGCCGCCGAAACCGTCCTGCGGACGGTTTGCCCTGCGGGCGGCCCTCGAACCTGCAAACTGGGAAAGGAGCGTCTATGACGGAATACTGGGACCTGCTGGGAGAAAACCGGGAACCGCTGGGGCTTTTGCATCAGCGGGGGGAACCCATGCCCGCCGGCGCACGCCACCTGTGCGTGGAGGTCATCACGCTGTGGAACGGCCGGATGCTGACCACCCGGCGGCACCCGAATAAGCGGGGCGGCGGCTATTGGGAGGTCACCACCGGCAGCGCACTGGCCGGGGAGGACAGCCGCACGGCGGCCCTGCGGGAGCTTTACGAGGAAACCGGCATCACCGCCGAAAAAGAGGCGCTCATCCCCTTTGATCGGGTCATCACGCCCCGCATTTTCAGCGATACATACCTGCTCATCCTGAATGAAGAACCGAAAATCACGCTGCAAAGCACCGAAACGGTGGACTACGCCTGGCTTACGCCGGAGGAGATGCTGGAACGGTGCAGAAGCGGCATTGTCATAGGGCATCTGGCGCAGCGCTTCGCACGCTATGCCGTGATGCTCCGGGAGTTACTCCAAAAGGAGGGAACACAATGAACAAGCACCACCGGACGCTGGAGCTGGACCGGGTACTGGAAATGCTGGCGGAGCAGACGACCTGCCCGGCCGGCAGGGAACTGGCACGCCAGCTCACACCGAACGATAACTACCGGGACGCCGCCGACGCCCTGCAGCGCACCGCCGATATCAACAGCCTTTGTGCGCGGTACGGCACGCCGGGGCTGGGCGGCATCCGGGATTGCACCGGCGCCCTGCAAAGGGCAAAGCTGGGCGCCCGCCTTTCCGCCGGGGAAATTTTGCAGGTGGCACAGGTGCTGCGCACGGTACGCAGCATCAAAAAATGGCGGGGACAGGGCGAAACCCCCACCGCCGCCGATGATCTGTTCCATGTGCTGGCACCCGTGGAGGGGCTGGAAAAGGATATCTTCGATGCCATTCTCTCGGAGGAGGAAATCGCCGATACGGCCTCCCCTGCCCTGAATGATCTGCGCCGGCGCATCCGCCGGGCCCAACTGAAGGTGCGGGAACAGTTAGATGGTATCATCCGCTCGCCGCAGTATGCCAAGGCGCTGCAGGAGCCGATCGTCACCATGCGGGACGGGCGGTTTGTGGTGCCGGTCAAAATCGAATGTAAAAATGAGGTCAAGGGTCTGGTGCACGATACCTCCTCCAGCGGTGCGACGGTCTTTATCGAGCCGATGGCGGTGGTGGATGCCAATAATGAGATCCGGCTGCTGCAAAATGAGGAGCAGCTGGAGATCGACCGTATTCTGCAGGAATTCAGCGAGCGCATCGGGCAGGTGGCGGATGCCACCCGGACGAGCTTTGAGGCGCTTTTGCAGCTGGATCTTCTGTTCGCCAAAAGCCGTCTGGCCGATAAAATGAAGGCGACGGTGCCGGAGCTCAACGAGGACGGCATCATTGAGTTTGGCAAGGCACGGCACCCGCTGATCCAAAAGGACAAGGTGGTACCGGTGGATATCCGGCTGGGGGACGGCTTTGATACGCTGGTCATCACCGGGCCGAATACCGGCGGTAAAACGGTTGCGCTCAAAACGCTGGGTCTGCTGACGCTGATGGCGGCCTGCGGCATGATGCTGCCGGTGGCAAGCGGCAGCCGTGCGGCTGTTTTCACCCATGTGCTGGCGGATATCGGCGATGAGCAGAGCATCGAGCAGAGCCTTTCCACCTTTTCTTCGCACATTGTAAAAATCATCGAGATCCTGAAAATTGCCGACGACAACAGCCTGGTGCTGACCGACGAGCTGGGCGCCGGCACCGACCCCACCGAGGGCGCGGCGCTGGCGGTTTCCATCATTACGGCGCTGCGGCAGCGGGGGGTACGGCTGGCGGCCACCACCCATTACGCCGAGGTGAAGATGTACGCCCTGCAAACCCCCGGCGTGGAAAACGGCTGCTGCGAATTTGATGTGGCGACCCTTTCCCCCACCTACCGGCTGCTCATCGGCGTGCCGGGGCGCAGCAATGCCTTTGCCATCAGCCGGCGGCTGGGGCTGCCGGAGGAGATCATTGACGAAGCCAAGAGCATGGTTTCCAGCGAGAATACCCGCTTTGAGGACGTGGTGAGCGAGCTGGAAAGCGCCCGTCAGCAGCTGGAAAACGAAGTGACTGCCGCCGAGACTGCGCGGGGCGAAGCCGACCGCCTGCGGGCGGAGATGAAAAAGCAGACCGAGGCGCACGAAGCCGCCATGGAAAAGCTGGAGGCCGACGCCCGGGATGCCGCCCGCGCTCTGGTGGAGCGCACCCGCAGCCGCACCGACCTGCTCCTCAATGAACTGGAGGAGCTGAAAAAGCAAAAGGACAAGGCGGATTTCAGCGAGAAGGTGGCGGCGATGCGTCAGGGCTACAACCGGCGCATCGAGGAGCTGCGGGACACCGCCGACCCGGTAAAGGAGCGCAAGACGGAGGAGTATCATCTGCCGCGGGCGCTGCGGGAAGGCGATACCGTAACGGTGGCCGCCATCAACCGGCAGGGTACGGTCATTGCAGGCCCCGATAAAAGCGGAGCGTATCAGATCCAGCTGGGGAACATGAAGATGAAGTGCGCCCCGAAGGAGCTGCGTCTGCCGGAGGACGCCCCCAAGCCCCCCAAGAAAAAGCAGCCCGTGGGCGGCACCCGCACCAGTCGCCCCGGCAACACCGAACGGGAAGCCCGCACCGAGCTGGACATCCGCGGGATGGCAAGCGACGAGGGGCTGATGGAGGTAGACCGCTTTTTGGACCGTTGCCTGATGATGGGCATCAAGAATGTGACGATCATCCACGGCAAGGGCACCGGCGTGCTGCGTACTGCGGTACAGCAGCATCTGCGGCGGTTGGGCTACGTAAAAAGCCAGCGCCCCGGCATGTACGGCGAGGGCGAAGCCGGCGTGACGGTAGTAGAGCTGAAATAAACCGGCAGGCAAAGCTTAAGAGGAACGCGTGCCCGGGGCCCGGCGGGCCTTCCGGCTGCGCCGGAAGCGGCGGCTGCGCCGCCGGCCCCGCCTGCGGCGGGGCGCCCGCCGGGCCCTTTTCCTGGGCCTGCGCCCCGCACAAGCTTTTTTGCTGATGAAAGCCGAATAAAACCCGCCCCCTGATGGAACCATAGCAGTATATGGAACCGTTGGGGGGTATTGCTATGGGCAAAAAGGTATTGGATCGGGCGCTGGTCTTCGGGACGGGGGCGTCATTTTACAGCCTGCTGGAAACGCTGTGGCGGGGGCACACCCACTGGAGCATGGGCGTGACCGGCGGGCTGGTGCTGCTTACCGTTTACACCGCGGAGCGCCGCACCCGTTCCCCGCTGTGGCGGCGGTGCCTGCATGCGGCCGGCATCATCACGGCGTATGAATTTGCAGTGGGGTGTGTGGTGAACCTGCGGCTGGGCTGGCAGGTCTGGGATTACTCCACGCAGCCGGGGAACCTGCTGGGGCAGGTATGCCCGCTTTTCTGCTTTTTGTGGTTTTTGCTTTCGCTGCCGGTGCTGCTGCTGTGCGGCTGGCTGCGCCACCACATGGAACCCGAGCTGCCCCGTCAGGGCGGTCTGTGCTGGCGGTAGACCGAGCGTTTCCCCTGCACGGGCACGGGCTTGTGCAGACACCCGCCCTACGGCCGCAGGCCGCCCGCCTCCGGCGGGCCGGCGGGCTTCGCCCGCCGAAATCGTCCTCCGGACGATTTGGCCTGCGGCCGTCCCCGCCCCTTTCCCTCTCTCGGCGAAATCCCACTTTCCTTTTATAACCGGATGTGTTAGAATACTATTAGGATACACCCCAAAACGAAAGGAGAGCCGACAATGATCACCAATGAGATGAGAGATCAGCTGATCGCCATGGCGCGGCAGGCCGCACAAAACGCCTACGTCCCCTATTCCCACTTTAAGGTGGGCGCAGCGATTCTGGGCGAGGGGGGCGGCATCTATACTGGCTGTAATGTGGAAAATGCCAGCCTGGGCCTTACCATCTGCGCGGAGCGCAACGCCTGCACCACCATGGTGGCACAGGGGGAACGCCGCATTGCCGCAGTAGCCATTTACGGCGGGGAAAGGGGCGGCGATGCAGCCCCCTGCGGCGCCTGCCGCCAGTTCATGCTGGAATTTGCCGATGAAGCACTGGAAGCCCCTCTGTTTTTCGCAGGGCGGGACGGCAGCTTTGTCACCTCCGCCTTTCGGGAAATCTGCCCCTACCCATTCCGCAGCTTTGCGGGGAACGATTGACCTGCCCAAAAAAACGACCCGGCCGGGGATTCCTCGGTCGGGTTTTTATTCGTTTTCGGGGTCATCCCCAGTGCGGCAGGATGAGCTGATACAAGACCGCCGCCACAACGGACAGCCCCATTTCCGCCGCAAATTCCTTTCCCCTTCTGCGCAGAAGCAGCACACCGGCAAGCCATGTAAGGACTTCCATCAGGTGGTAGACATAAAACCCCCGGTCGATCCTCAAGTTGACCGCCTGCGCCAGCAGGGCGCCTAAAATAACGGCGGATAGCAGCACCGCCGGAGCGCCCTCCCCTTTGGCATACCAGCAGACCATCGCCAGGAAGAACGAAGCGAAGGACATCAGAACCCAAATCATCATATAGGAGCGGGGCAGGAAGCCCAAAACGTAGTGGCAGTAAAGATAATACCCCGCCACCATGCTGATAAAAAAGCAGAAGGTGTTGATGCCGGCCCGCAGGGGGGATGCCGAATAAACGGAGACGGCGGTCCCCAGCAGGAACCATATCGCCAAGCGGCCGAAGTAGTTCCCGATATCCATCCTTTGGAGCAGCAGCGGGAGGGTATTGGCAGCGGTTGCGTCAAGCCATTTTTGCAAAACGCCGAGTGTGACCCCCAATAGGATGATCCCCACGGTGGCGGCAAGCTGCCGTTTCAGCGGGATGCCCGTTTTCGGCTTTCTTATTTTTTCGAGGAATACTTTCATGCTTGCAGTCTCCCTTTTGCGGTTGGTGCGGCATTATTTTTTTGCCAAAATGGTTTTAATCTCCGCCAAATCGGCGGCAAAATGGATATCCTCCAGCTTTTCCGGGGCGCACAGCCCCATTTTTACCATATGATGCAGTTGGGTACGCAGCCCCTCGTAGTACCCATCCAGGTTATACAGGATGCAGGGGCCGGAAAGCCGCTTGATGGCCTTGCGGGAAATGACCTCGCTGATCTCCTCCAGCGTGCCGGGGCCGCCGGGGAAGGCGATGAAGGCGTCACCCAGCTCGATCATCCTGGTTTTTCGCTGGGGCAGGTCCTCGGCGATATACAGGTGGGTAAGTCCCCGGTACTGCAAATCATCCTCGGCAAAATAGGAGACCTCGATGCCGGTGACGGCGCCCCCGGCCTGCAGGGTGCTTTCGGCAAGGGCGCCCATCAGACCGGTGCGGCTGCCGCCGTATACCAGCCCGTAGCCGCTTTCGCCGATCCATCTGCCCAGTGCGCGGACGGCGGTTTCCAGCTTGGGGTCATTCCCGAAGGAGGAACCGAGATAAACGGTGATATTCATGGTTTTTTCCTTTCTGCATTTATTCCCGGAAAGGGTTTTTCCCGAACAGGTTGCGAACCTTTGCCGCCATGCTGCGGCGACGGGCACGCTCCTCCTGTTCGGCACGCTGCCACCCCGCAGGGGTAAAATGCAGCAGGGCGCCCTCCCCTGCCCCCTGCGGCAGCTCGGCCAGGGGGATGCGGCGGGTTTCGCCGGTAACGGTGTTTTCACATAGGGCGTATTCGCCCTCTATGCGGTCGATGCTCCACATAGCGGTGACCTCCTTTTGGTTTTTGCAGGACGATGGAAAGCCGGCGGGTTTCGCCGCCCCTGCATATAGTCGGGCCCGCTGCAGCCGGCAGCCTTTCGGGATCAGCGGCTTTTGCCGGCCCGCGAAAGGCGCGGGGTAGGGGCCGCAGGCCAACCGCCCTGCGGGCGGTTTGAGCGGACTTCGTCCGCTGCGGCGGGCTTCGCCCGCCGGGCCTGCGGCCCCACCCGCCCCCCGCACCTCCCCTCTACTTTGCCGTTGTAACGGTGATCGTCTCCCCATCGCTTTGCACCGTGACGGTGCCTTGCAGGTCGGTGCGGTACAGGGCGGCACCCCCATCCGCCAGCCGGGATAAAACAGCCGTAGCGGGCAGGTGATAGCGGTTATCCGCCCCCACCGAAATAACAGCATACCGGGGCGAAACCGCCTTGAGGAACTCTCCGGTACAGGAGGTGGCGCTGCCATGGTGCCCCGCCACCAGTACATCGGCAGCCAGGGGCACCTTCTCCTGCAAAAGGGCAGCCTCCGCTTCGGCCTCGGCGTCCCCCATCAGCAGGAACGCCGTATTGCCGTAGGTGACGCGCAGCACCAGCGAATAGTTATTGAGCTTTTCCCACAGGGCACCGCGGGCGGGGGCCAGCACCGTAACCGTTGCCTCCCCCAGCGTCAGGGTGTCCCCCGCAAACAGGTAGGCAGCGGGGATCTGCTCCCCCGAAAGGGTATCCAGCAGCTTTTCGTAGGAAAGGGTGGTGGGCAGCTGCTCCTCCGGCACAGCGGAGGTATAAAAGGCGGCGGCCGGCAGCTTTTCCAGCACGGTGCGCATCCCGCCGTAGTGGTCGCCGTGGGGGTGGGTCAGTATGGCAGCGGTCAGCGACTTCACCCCGGCACGGGAGAGAGCAGCCAGCACCTGCCCGCCTGCGGCATACTCCCCGGCATCCACCAGTATGGCGTCCTCACCGCAGGTCAGCAGCAGGCTTTGCGCCTGCCCCACATCAATGACCCGGAGGGTCAGCCCCTCGGCGGGCGGGTTGGGGGCAGGGGCTTTTTCCCACGGGGAAAGCTCCTGCCAAAGAAGAAAGGCGGCCAGCGCCAGCAGCAGGAAAAATGCGATCCAAAGCGTCCGGCGTTCCCGGCGGGTGGTATAGTTGCGCGGCATGTGCGGGCCTCCTTTCGTGATTTTTTCGGTTTTTTCCGGCCTGCAAAAGGGGCAGGCACAGGCCGCAGGCCAAACCGCCCTGCGGGCGGTTTCTGCGGACTTCGTCCGCAGCGGCGGGCTTCGCCCGCCGGGCCTGCGGCCCGCCCCTCCCCCATAAAGTCGGTATCCTACCGCTTTTTGCGGCCGGGTTTGCCCCTGCGGGCGCCGGGACGCGGCTTTCCGGTCAGCTTCGGGTCGGGGCCGCCCTGCCCTGCCGCCCGGCGGGAGATCAAATACTCCCGGTCAGGCTGCACCAGGCAGTCCGCCCCGTGCCCGATAAGGTCCTCCCGGCCGGCACGCACCAGCGCCTCGATGACCAGCCGGCGGTTTTCCGGCCTCCAGTACTGCAGCAGGGTGCGCTGCAGCTTTTTCTCGTAGGGGTCGGTGGGAACATAAACCGGCTGCATCGTCCACGGGTCAATGCCGGTGTAAAACATACAGGTGGAGGCCGTCCCCGGCGTGGGGTAGAAATCCTGCACCTGCTGGGGATGGAGCCGATGCTTTTTCAGGAACAGCGCCAGCTCCACGGCGTCCCGCATGGTGCTGCCGGGGTGGCTGCTCATCAGGTAGGGGATGAGATACAGCTCCTTCCCCTCCTTTTGGCAGATGCGCCCGAACCGCCGCAAAAACGCCTCGTAGACGTTGATATGCGGCTTGCCCATCTCATCCAGCACCCGGGCGCTGCAGTGCTCCGGGGCCACCTTCAGCTGCCCGCTGATGTGATACCGCACCAGCTCGGTGAGGAAGGTATCGTCCTCCTCCCCCATCATGTAGTCGTAGCGCAGCCCGCTGCGGACAAACACCTTTTTGACGCCCGGAATGGCCCGCAGCTCCCGCAGAAGCTGCACATAGTCGGTGTGGTCCACCCGGACCGCCGGGCAGCGGGTGGGGGCCAGGCATTTTTTATCCCTGCACAGACCCTGCGTTTTCTGCTTTTGGCAGGCGGGCGCCCGGAAATCGGCGGTGGGGCCGCCCACATCGTGGATATACCCCTTGAAATGGGGGTTCTTGGTAAAGCCCTCTGCCTCCCGGATGAGCGAAGCATGGCTGCGGGTGGTGATATACCGCCCCTGGTGGAAGGCGATGGAGCAGAAATTGCAGGCGCCGAAGCACCCCCGGTTATGGGTGAGAGAAAACTCCACCTCTTTTATGGCGGGCACGCCGCCCTCCTTTTCGTAGCAGGGGTGATACCACCGTTCATAGGGCAGCTCCGCCACGGCGTCCAGCTCCGCCGTTTCCAGCGGCAGCGCCGGCGGGTTCTGCACCAGGTACTGCTCCCCGTGCTTTTGCACGATGGGCCGCCCCGTCACATGGTCCTGCTCCTCCAGCTGCAGGCGGCAGGCACGGGCATAGGTCTTTTTATCCTGCGAAACCTTATCGAAGGAGGCGCAGGAAACGGCATTTTCGGGCAGCGGGGCGGTAAGGGGGCAAAGATAACAGGTCCCCCGGATATCCCGCATCCCGGCGGGATGCTCCCCCTTGGCCATGCGGTCGGCTATTTCGGCGATGGGATGCTCCCCCATACCGTAAATCAGCAGGTCTGCGCCGCTTTCCGCCAGAATGGAGGGCCGCACGGCGTCATCCCAGTAGTCGTAGTGGGCAAACCGCCGCAGCGATGCCTCCAGCCCGCCGATGACGATGGGAACATCGCCGTAGGCCTCCCGGATGAGCCGGCAATAGACGATGGTCGCACGGTCGGGGCGCAGCCCTGCCCGGCAGCCGGGGGAATAAAAATCCTCGCTGCGCAGACGGCGGGCGGCGGTATAGTGGGCAACCATCGAGTCAATATTCCCGCCGGAAACCAAAAACCCCAGCCGGGGCCGCCCGAAGCGCTTCATCTCCTCCGGGGTATCAAAGCGGGGCTGCGCCAGCACCGCCACCCGGTAGCCCAGGCTTTCCAGCAGCCGGGTGATGATGGCAGCGCCGAAGCTCGGGTGATCCACATAGGCGTCCCCCGTGACATAGACAAAGTCCGCAGCCTCCCAGCCGCGGGCTGTCATTTCTTCTTTTGTGATGGGCAAAAAGCTCATAGCCGTTCCCCTCTCATTTTCTCGGTTCGGTCTGGCTGTCCTCGGTGATGCGCGGCAGGCTCCAGCGGTAGTGGGTGGCCAGCATCCGTATGATGAACACCGTAAAAACCCCCGCAAAGACCGCAGCGCTTTCCCCTGCGGGCCCCCGCAGCAAAAAATAGGCCGCCCCGCCCGCAATACCGGCGATGGCATACACCCGGCGGCACAGCACCATCGGGATTTCCCTGCTCATCATATCCCGCAAAACGCCGCCGCCCACACCGGTAAGCAGCCCCAAAAAGAGGCACAGAAAGACATTTTCGGCGTAGCCTGCGGCAATGCCCGCCCGCACCCCGATGACCGAAAACATCCCCAGTCCCAGGGCATCAAAGACGTTATTGATGCGGTCGATGAGCACCATATGGCCGAAAAAGCCGCCCCGGCAGAACCACGCCAGCAAAAAGACGACCAGGGCGGTCATCAGCGCCACAATGGCATACAGCGGCTCCCGGAACATGACCGGCGGGGTATTGCCCAGCAGCAGGTCACGCAGGCAGCCGCCGCCCAGGGCGGTGGTAAGCCCCAGCAGCAGCACACCGAAGATATCCAGCTTTCTTTGCAGCGCCACCGTAGCGCCGGAGACCGCAAAGGCAACGGTGCCCACGGCCTCCAGTGCGGTGAAAAGTGTTTCGGGTAGGGTATTCATGGGGGTTCCTCTTGCAAAATATAATCAGTCGGCGGACATGGCCTTGCGCTCGTAATACTGTTCCTTGGTCAGCAGCACCTTGCGGGGCTTGCTGCCCTCAAAGGGCCCTACGATGCCCTTTTCCTCCATCTCGTCCACCAGTCGGGCGGCACGGGCATAGCCCACCTTCAGCCGCCGCTGTAATAGCGATGTAGACGCAAGTCCCGCCTCCACCACCACGGCAATGGCCTGCTCCAGCAGGGTATCGCCCTCGGGGTCGCCCTCCCCGGCGCCGGAAACCGACCCGGAGGAGCCGCCCTTGCCCTTTACCTGGGCGGCGGACTGCTCGATCTCGGTCATGATCTGATCGTCGTACTCCCCGGTTTCGCCCTGCTTGATGAAGGTCACAACACGCTCCACCTCGCTGTCGGTAACAAAGCAGCCCTGCACCCGGGTGGGTTTATTGCTGCCCACGGGGTAGTACAGCATATCGCCCCGACCGAGAAGCTTTTCGGCGCCGCCCATATCCAGTATGGTGCGGCTGTCTATCTGGGAGGACACCGCAAAGGAAATGCGGCTGGGGATATTGGCCTTGATCAGCCCGGTGATGACATCGACGGAAGGACGCTGGGTGGCGATGACCAGATGCATCCCGGCGGCTCTTGCCATCTGCGCCAGCCGGCAGATGTAATCCTCGACATCCTTGGGGGCGGCCATCATCAGGTCGGCCAGCTCATCGATGATAATGACGATCTGGGGCATGGGGTGCAGCTCCTCCCGTTCGGCGGCCAGGCGGTTATAGCCCTCCAGGTCACGGGTGCCGGTGGCGGCAAACAGCTTATAGCGGTTCAGCATCTCCCCCACCGCCCAGCACAGGGCGCCGGCGGCCTTTTTGGGGTCGGTAACAACCGGCACCAGCAGGTGCGGGATGCCGTTATAGCCGCCCAGCTCCACCACCTTGGGGTCGATCATCAGCAGCTTGACCTCCTCCGGGGAGGCCTTATACAAAAGGCTGATGATAATGGAATTGATGCAGACCGATTTGCCGCTGCCGGTAGCACCGGCGATAAGCAGATGCGGCATTTTTGCCAGATCGGCCAGGCAGATGCGCCCGGAAATATCCTTGCCCAGCGCCACCGAAAGGCGGCTCTTGGCGGCGGTAAATTCGGTGCTGTCGATGATCTCCCGGATGGGAACGGCGGCGATGTCCTTATTGGGCACCTCGATGCCGATGGCGGCCTTATTGGGGATGGGCGCCTCGATGCGCACCCCGCCTGCCGCCAGGTTCAGGGCAATATCATCGGCCAGGTTGGTAATCCGGCTGATCTTCACCCCGGCGGAGGGCTGCAATTCATACCGGGTAACGGCAGGCCCGCGGGAAATATCCACTATGCGGGTCTCCACCCCGAAGCTGCGCAGCGTATCCACCAGCAGGTCGGCATTGGCGCGCAGCTCCTTCTGGGTATTGCCGCCGCGGGTGGACTTCGGCTCCTCCAGCAGGTTCACCGGCGGGAAGGTATATTCCTTTTCCTCCGGCACCGGCTCCAGCAGCACCTCCTGTGCGGCCTTTTCCTCCGGCGTTTCGCCAAAGTGCAGCCTGCCGTCCTTCGCCTCGGGCCGGGTCTCTCCCACCACGGCCTCGCCGCTCACCGCCCTTGTGATCAGGTCCTCGATGGAGGCCTCGGCGGGGGCGGGGGGTGTTTCGGGCACCGGCGGCTCCACCGGCCGGAACGCAGGCTCCGGGGCGGGCTCCACCGGCTTGTCCGGCTCGCTCTCAAAATCATAGGCCTTGCCGGTATTGGTGCTCACCTTCATCGCGTCGGTCAGGCGCTCCACCTTGTGCCGGGAGGCTTCGCCCTCACGGGTCAGGGCGTCCCTTCTGGAGCGTGCAGGGGTCTTTTCCTCCCCCTCCAGCGCCACATCGATATTAAAGCTCTTGCGGTTTTTCTTCTGGGCGGCCTCGGCAGCCTCGGCAGCCGCCTGACGGTTCTCCACCGCGGCGGTATAGGCCTCCTCCAGCTTCTTCACCGGCTTTGCGGCGCCCTTAAACAGCCCGATGAGGGTCATCCCGGTGGAGATCATAAAGAAGACGAAGAACAGGAGGAAATCCACGATAAGCGCCCCGGTATGTCCCAGCCAGCGCAGCGGGTACACCCCGAAAAGGATGGCGAAGGCTCCGCCGCCGGTGAGGGCAGCGCCGTTATGGTACAGCGCCTTTACCGTTTCGGCAAAGCCGCCTGCGGCAGTAACGCCGCCCAGTATATGGGTGATGCCGCACAGCAGCAGCACCATCATCACCACGCTCACGCTTTTCAGCCCGGGGGTGATGGCGGTACGGTCCATGGTCAGCAGCACCGCCACCAGCATCATCAGGGGGCCGATGAGATAGCAGCACCAGCCCATCAGGCCGCGCAGCACGTTATGTACAGTGTGCCATGCGCTGGAGCCGGAAATGGCCGCAAGGCACAGCAGCAGCACGCCCAGCGCAAATAAAATAATGGCGCTTAATTCCCGCCGGGCCTGTAACTGTGCCTTGGTGGGCTTTTTGGCGGCGGGCTTGCGTTTTTTGGCGGTAGATTTTTTGGTAGCAGCCATAGTGGGGATGGTTCTCCTTTCCGGTTCTCTCTTTTTCCCCTGCACTAAAAAGCAGGATGGCGGCCTATCCCCCGCTCCGTAAGGGAACAGGGGAACAGCCGCACCGTAACAAAACTGATCTTACTTTGCTTTTTTGCTCTTTTGGGTGCGGTTTTCGTACCGGCTGCCCAGCTGGAACTGAAGCATTTCCCTGAAGTCCGCAAGGTCCTCATCGGAAAGGCAGCGCTTGGGGATAAGCAGGGCGCTCTGCTTCCCGAGGAACATGAAGAAATACCCGGCGGTCTCGTACATATTCATGATGTTGCCCCATGCGTGCAGGGCGGTGGTGCCGTTCTGCTCATCCAGCACGTTGATGCCGTTATCGTTAAAGACATAGCGCATGGTGTGGCCGATAAAGCTCTTGTCCTTTTTGATGAAGCGGCGGGCGGTAAGCTCCGGCAGGACAAAGGCGCCCAGAACGGCGATGACCGCCACGATGGTTATAAAGGTCATCTTTCCGTTCACTTGGAAATCGGCGTAGATGCCGACCACGGCAATGAGCAGCAGCAGGATGTTCATCATCATGCTGTTTTTGTTCTTTCCGCCGGTCATAAAGCGGGTAAGGGCAAGGTAATCCTTTCCCTCCATAACGGCTTCGGCTCTGATTTCAATATCCATGTTTTTTGTGTCCTTTCGCAGGTTGTTTTTAGGGGGGAATGCGTTTATTTCAGCGGATCAGGCCGGTAATAAACGCCTGCACGGCGTTCCCGGTCACCTTTTCCGCAATGCCCAAGATCACCACGATACAGCCCAGCACCAGCGTGTAAACGGCAAAGATACGGAACTTATCGCTTTTGATGAGGTAGTTGACCAGCCGGATGGCCAGCAGCCCGAAGATGAGCGCCGCCGCCATGCCGATGAGGGCGGTGCCCCATTCGATGCCGATGCCGGCCGTGGCTGCATCATGCAGGTCCAGGATGCCGGCGGCCAGTACGGCGGGCAGCCCCAGGATGAAGGAATAGGAAACGGCATAGCTGCGCTCCAGGCCGCACAGCCGCCCCACCGAAATGGTGGAGCCGGAGCGGGAAATACCCGGCAGCGTGGCAATTAGCTGCGCCGTCCCGATGGCCAGGGCGTGCTTGCCCTTCATGGTGGCGGCATCCCGGCGGCCGTTGGGGACGCGGTCGGCCAGAAACAGCAGTGCCGAGGTGATGAGAAAGCAGATGCCCTCCACCAGAATATCGTTATCGGCACTCACCGAGGTGATGACATCCTGCAACGGCAGCACCAGCAAAAGCGGCACGCAGGAAAGCATCAGAAGATACAGCATCCGGCGGTAGGGGGTGGCCCTTTCCCGGAACAGTCTCCCCCGGAACAGGTCGGCAAACATCAGGAAAAATTCCCGCAAAAGCTGCCAGACCGTCCCCCGGAAGGCGATGATGACCGCCAGCAGGGTGCCGAGGTGCAGCATCACCGAAAAGGTGACGGAGCTTTCGGAATTGATGCCGGTGAAATACTGGAAAAGCGACAGGTGCCCGCTGGACGAAACCGGCAGAAACTCGGTAAGGCCCTGCAAAATGCCCTGTAAAACTGCGCTGACGATGCTCATGGTGATGGTGTTCTCCTCTATGCTGTGGTTTTGCCGCCTCGCGGCGGGAAGGGTCTTTGCTTTCTCCGGGCCGGCTCATCGTTGCGGCGGCCGCAGCCTCCGCCCCACTCGTGCTGACCCTCCACTACGGCGGCCGCAGCCTCCGCTTAACTCGTGCTGACCCTCCATTGCGGCGGCCGCAGCCTCCGCTTGACTCGTGCTGACCCTCCATTTCATTCCGGGCAGCCCTCGCCACTCCGGCGCGGCCGCCTTCCCCCACCGGGTCTTGCGACCCGCCGGGGACCCCATTGGGCAGCCCTCGCCACTCCGGCGCGGCCGCCTTCCCCCATCGGGTCTTGCGACCCGCCGGGGTCGCCGCTTCAAACCGAAATCTATGTACCCCCGGGGCTCACGGCCGGTAGGGGGTGCCGGGGCGGTAGTCCGCCTTGAGATAGGCGGCGGGGTCGGTGGAGCAGACGCCCTGCACCGTTCTGGTGCCGTCGGCGGCGGTGGCCACCTGCACCCAGCCCTCGCAGCAGGGCAGCCATTCGGTCGGGGGCGGGGGCTGCTGCGGCAGCAGCGCCTCCTGCGGCAGGATGGTATGGATCATCGGGACGCCCCCTTTGCGGCGGGCTTTTTCTCCGGCTGCTTTTTGGGCGGACGCCCGCGGCGGGGTTTTGTCTTTTTCTCCTCCTCATCGATGAGGTCATAGAGCTTGTGCAAAGCATCCTGCAAGCCGCCCAGCTCATCGATCAGCCCGACCTCGACGGCGCCCTCGCCGTCCAGCACCGTGCCGATATCCATGACCAGCTCGCCGTTATTCATCATCAGCTCCCGGAATTTTTCCGGCCGGATGCGGCTGTTGGCGGTGACAAACCCGGTGATGCGCTCCTGCATTTTATCGAAGTAGGAAAGGGTCTGCGGCACCCCCAGCATCACGCCGTTCATCCTTACCGGGTGGACGGTCATGGTGGCGGTGGGGGCGATAAAGCTGTACCGGGTGGAAACGGCCAGCGGCACCCCGATAGAGTGCCCGCCGCCCAGCACCAGCGAAACGGTGGGGGTCTTCATGCCGCTTAACAGCTCGGCGATGGCAAGCCCCGCCTCCACATCGCCGCCGACGGTATTGAGGATGACCAGAAGCCCCTTGATGCTCTGATCCTCCTCGATGGCGACAAGCTGCGGGATGACATGCTCGTATTTGGTGGTTTTATTCTGCGGGGGCAGGATATAGTGACCCTCCACCTGACCGATGATGGTAAGGCAGTGGATCTTATGCCGGCCGCCTTGGGTGGTCACGCTGCCGGAGTGGTAGATCTCCTCACTGCGGCGCTCCTCCCCGGTCTGCTCCGGCGGGGCCTGCTCCTCATTTTGGGGGCTGGGCCCCTGTTTTTGCAAAAGCTTTTTCTGCGGCATGGGTTTTGGCTCCTCCCTATGGTTTTACCCATAGTGTGAGCCGTTCCCCGCCGGTTTATGCCGGGTCAGTAGCCCTTTATCCCCTCGATGGACTCATCGTGGGCAACCCATTCCTCATCCACCTCGAAGGTGCGGTAGGTGTCCCTGGTTTCCCGCACGATCACCCGGTCGATGCCGGCATTGATGATCATTCGCTTGCAAAGGGAGCAGGGGGCTGCCGCCTCCACATAGCCGCCGTTATTTTCCAGCCCCACAAGATACAGGGTGGCGCCCAGCATTTCGCTGCGGCTGGCGTTTATTATGGCGTTCTGCTCGGCGTGTACGCTGCGGCACAGCTCGTACCGTTCGCCGCGCGGCACCTGTAATTTTTCGCGGGTGCAGTAGCGCAGCTCATTGCAGTTGGCGCGGCCGCGGGGGGCGCCCACATACCCGGTGGAAATGATGGAATCATTTTTGACGATGACCGCACCGAAATTGCGGCGCAGGCAGGTGCCCCGCCCGGTCACGGCCTCGGCGATATCAAGGTAGTAGTTGATTTTATCCCGGCGTTCCATGGTACCTCCTTTTGCGGTGCGTGCATAGCACAATATGAGATTTACAGAGATATTATACACCATCCGCCGCGGTTTGTCTATGAAGGGATGAAGTTTTCGGGATTGGGGGCGGGCGGCGCGGAAAATGAAGGGCCGGCAAGGCCGCCCGAAGCCAGGCTGTTGCCCGGCGGAGCGAAGCGGAGGCGGGCTGTTGCCTGGGGAGGGCAACGCCGCCGGAGTTCATTTTACGGGGCGCCCGCCCCAAAAAGGGGCAAGGAATTTTTCACCGGGTAAAAAGTCCTTTCACTAATACGGCCAAAACGGGGGATTTTTGCATCTAAAAGGTTAAAAAGCAACATTTTTTAATGAAAAGTTTACAAACGGGGGTTGGTTTTTCATAATTGATGGATATTTACGGATTTTTATTCATGGGATATTTTGTGCGATTCAGGGGCGGCGGGGGAAGGCTTTGCGGGGCCGGGGCGACCGGAGGGAGCCCGCAGAGCCGCAAGCTCGGCGGGTGGGGTAACCGATGGAACGCAGGGGTCGGCGGGGAGCAGCAGGGCCGCAGGCCGCCCGCCGGAACGGCGGGCAAGCGGGCGAAGCCCGCTTCGGCGATGCTTTGCATCGCCGGGCCTGCGGCAGCTTTCACCGCTTGGGAAGGCCGATCATATCATGCAGTATCGCCGCCGACCTATTGCATCCGGGGGCGAATTATGCTATTTTTTTATAGAGAATACACCCATCCGCACGGGAGGTCAGAGATATGTTCACACGCATTCGGGAAGATATTGCGGCGGTGCGCCAGCGTGACCCCGCTGCCCGTTCCGGCATCGAGATTCTGCTGGTTTACGCCGGGGTACATGCGCTGTTCTGGCACCGCCCGGCACACTGGCTGTACCGGCACCGCTGCTTTTTCCTTGCACGGCTCATCAGCCAGCTCACCCGCTTTTTCACCGGTATTGAGATCCACCCCGGCGCCACGCTGGGACACAGCGTCTTTATCGATCACGGCTCCGGCATCGTCATCGGCGAAACCGCCGAGGTAGGCGACGGCTGCACACTGTATCAGGGCGTCACGCTGGGCGGCACCGGCAAGGATACCGGCAAGCGCCATCCCACGCTGGGGCGGAATGTCATGGTGGGGTGCGGCGCCAAGGTGCTGGGCCCGGTACGGGTGGGGGATAACTGCAAGATCGCCGCCAACGCCGTGCTGCTCCACTCCATCGATGCGGACAGCACCGCCGTAGGCGTCCCGGCGCGGGTGGTGCGGGTCAGTAATGTCCGGCTGGAAAATGAACGGCTGGACCACGTACACATCCCCGACCCCATCCAGCAGGAGCTGAACCGTGCGCACCGGCAGATCGCCGCGCTGGAGAAGCGGCTGGCGGCGCTAGAGGCCGGGCAGGAAAAAGGCGAAGGAGAATGACCGGTGTTTTATATCATTTTTGATTTTTGCATGGCGGTAATTATGCTTTTATTCGGCATATGGTTTTATAAATCCGGCGGAAAAGCAGCCGATTACTTGACCGGTTACAATATGAGGTCTGCGGATGAGCGCCGGAAATATGACGAAGACGCCATGTGTAAAGCATATGGAAAAAGAATGATGTACATGTCCATCCCTTTTCTCATTGGGATTGCCGTAGATTTCCGATATCCGGGAATCGGCTGCCTGATTGCGTGGGGAATATGGCTTATCATGTTTATTCTATTGCTTATCGATCGGCATAAAAGAGAGCAATAACCTGCAGCCTATCCGTCTGTAACATTTAGCATCCTGCCGCCTGACCGCACAGCCGCCGGCCTGTGCAGGGCGGGGAGGGGCGCCCGCAGGGCAGCCCGCCGCAGGCGGGCTCGGCGGCCTTCGGCCGCCGGTTCCGGCTTCGCCGGAACGCCCTGCGGGCGCCCCCTCTTTGCGGGCCCTGCCCCCTGCACCGGTTACAGCGCTGCCACCAGCCTTTTCAGCGGGGCCAGCCAGCTTTGCCGGGGCTCGTCCTCCGCCGCCAGCAGGAACCGTTCCCCGAAGAACACCGCCGTGGCCTGCTTCCCGCCCAGTGCGGCCGCCATGCACCCCGTGGGGCAGCCGGCCAGCGGGCGCAGCGAGCCCATCCGGGCGCCTGCCCCCAAAAGCTCCCCCTCGCCGCTTCCCTCGCGGATCACCGCACCGTATGCCACGGTGCGCCCCTCCACGGTAAATTCCAGTCCTGTCATGGTGATGATCTGTTCCGTCATGGTGATACCTCCTTGCGGGCTTCCTTTGTTCTGTCCCCATCCTATCATTCCACCTGTCCCATAAACCGTACTTTAATGGACACGCCCCGCCGATTATGCTATATTTATGGGGTACCTTCGCTTGACAAGGACACACACGCTTTTTCGTCGGACGCAACCTTCGCTTCAGTCGTGCTGCCTCTAACGGGCAGCCCTCCCCGCTGTGGTGCGTCCTCCTCACCCCACAAGGTCTTGCGACCTTGCGGGGGCCCCATGCGCAAATCAGCGCTGACTGCGTCATCGAGCCTTGAAATACGCAAGTATTCCTGCGACTCTCTTCCTTGTCATCATCTGATTTTCCCTCGTCGAAAAGTCCTGCGGAGTTTTTGCGCAGCAGAAATGCTGTAGGGGGAAGTGCGGTGAAGATGGCAGGCTGGCGCCTGTCGATGAGCCGCACAATGCCATACGGCATTTCTGCCCGCAAAAACCGTATGTGCTCTTGTCAAGTGAAGGTACAATTTACAAATAGACCCCGGAGGAACCGCATGGATCAAAAAAAAGCCCTGATGGAGCGCATCCGGCTGTTTGTGCTGGATCTGGACGGCACCGTTTATCTGGGCGACCGCCTGCTGCCCGGCGCCGCCGATTTTATCACCACCGCAAAGGAAAAGGGGCGGCGGGTGCTGTTTTTCACCAATAACACCAGCCGCAGCCCGATGGAATATGTCGAACGCCTTACCCGCATGGGCATCCCCGTCACGCGGGGGGATATCCTCACCGCCGGGGATGTGACCGTTCACTATCTTAAAACCTGTCGGCCCGGCAAAAGCGTCTGCCTTTTGGGGGTGCCTGCCCTGCGGCAGAGCTTCCTCGAGGCGGGCATCCCGCTGACCGAAACGCAGCCCGACCTTGTGGTGGTGGGCTTTGATAAAACGCTGACCTATGAACGGCTGGAACGGGCGTGTACCTATCTGCGCCGGGGCGCGGAATTTCTTGCCACCCACCCCGATATCAACTGCCCCACCGAAGCGGAGCCCATCCCCGACTGCGGCGCCATCTGTGCCGCCATCACCGCCAGCACCGGCCTTACCCCCCATGCGCTGGGCAAGCCCGCCCCCGAAACGGTGGCGCTGGTGGAAGCGATCAGCGGCCTGCCGCGGGAGGCGATCGCCTTTGTGGGGGACCGCCTGTACACCGATGTGGCCTGCGGCACCAAAAACGGCGCCATCGGCATTCTGGTGATGACCGGCGAAACCACCCCCGAAATGCTCTCCGAAAGCAGCTTCACCCCCGACGCTGTATTCCCCTCGCTCGGCGCTATGGCCCCCCTGCTTTGATGATGCCGCAAAATACGCCCCGCAGGTCGGGCGCCCCAGGCGCCCGCGGCGGCTTCGCCGCCTGCGCCGCCCCCCGCAGGGGGGCGGCGCCCCTGCGGGGC
>OMDX01000019.1_pt1 | contig 51515 bp, 39 predicted proteins | sample 1673711 | NCBI WGS metagenome assembly OMDX01 (sample SAMEA103958123, study PRJEB25191) | human gut metagenome
TCATGACCAGATTTCCCCTGTTCCATGCCTTCTCCTGCTCCCTGCTGGCCCTGGCATGGCTGGCAGCCATGGCTGCCGCTCTGACCGTTATTTCACGCCTGACCGGCTATTACCTGCGGCAGGAACCAGCCGCAGGCAGGCATTATCCGGAGGAATATGGAAAAATGCTGTCAGCCCAGCTCCGGAACAAAGGCATCCTGCTATTCGCCATCATCGGCATCATCAGCTGCGCCATTGACATCATTACGTTCCCCTTCCCAATTCCGGAACTCCCTCCGGGGTCGCCCCTGTCTGCCGCCACCATGATTCCCCTGCCGCCGGAAGTACCTTTTGAAGTATGCATCTCCTCCCGTGTTACGACCAGGTTTTCCGGAGAATGCGACTTTGACGCGACCGTCCGGAAAAAGGGTGGCGGCAAACACGTTTTCCCCGCCATTTTGATCAATCCCGGAGGGAGAAGCGCCGTTACCATTTACAGGCTGTGGCCGGAGGACAAGCATCATCAAGGCAGCCTGATTTTCACTAACGGAATACAAAGCTGCCTGCTTAATATGGATACCATGCAGATGAAGTCCCTGAACGGCCCCGCTTCCAATTATCCTCCTCCCTCCAGTGAAGACCTGTCCGGAGAAGATATGAATCTCCGCCTGGAAACGGTAGGACTGTACAGGGGGCTTTCCTTCGTACGCGGAGCGGAACACTCGGCTACAACGCGTTCTTATATTCTGAAAATTCTGGAAAACATGCAGGCGCGGGCGGAACGCCTTAAAGAAGCCACTGACAGGAACTCTTCCGAATCCTTAACCAAGTAACAAGCGGGCTTACTGTTGACTCAGCCAGAATGCTTCATCCCCGGCGGCGAATTTTCAACTATTCCTTTTCCCCGTGCCGGATGCCCAGGGCATCCAGAATTTTTTCATACCCCGTCAAACGCCTCCGGAAATCCTGAAAATTTTTATCCTCCTTCCGGGTCCACCCCGTCTCCGCATAAGCGGCAATACGGGGAAATACATGACGGTGCAGTTTCTCCACGTCCGCAATCCATTCCGTCCAGACCTGGCAACCCAGCCCGATGACATTCTTCTGTTGCTCCGGATTCAATCCCGCAAAAACGGGCTCAAAAGAATAGGACTTGGACAGAGGGAGCTTGTCATACCCTTTGTTAATGTAAGTCATGTGGGAAGTGGAATTCACCACCTGGCGGCCTTCCCTGATCGCCTTGGCGGCAATTTTATCGGACCCATACCAGAAATGAATGATAGCACTTGCATCCAGCTTGCCGAGCGCCGCTCCCCGGCCGCCGTCATTGTGCACGTCGGACCCCAGGATTTCATTCCACCCCATCATCCGGCGCCCCCTCTCAGCCAGCATGCCGGAAATCCGATTCGTAAACATGATTTGAAGGTCGGGAAAAGTCTTAATGCCCTTTTTCTTCATGAACGCTTCAATGTGGGGCACGCCTTCCCAGTACTTTTTGTACCGCACCTCGTCACCGCCGATGTGAATGATACCTCCGGGAAACAGGGAAGCCAGCTCTGTCATGATGTCTCCCAGGAACTGGTAGGCACGTTCGCTGGTGGGATCAAACGCCGCTCCGTCATTGAAACTCACGGGCACTTCCGCGAGAGGCCTGGCGGACAATTTCAACTTCGGATAGGAAACGATGGCGGCGGCGGAATGGCCCGGAATATCTATTTCAGGAACAATCGTTATGTTCCTGTCGGCCGCATACCGGACAATGCGCTTGACCTGTTCCTGCGTATAAAAACCTTCATGGGGCCTGCCTTCATACTTGCCGCTCCCCCACGTCTCTATCTCCGTATCTCTTCTCTTGCCTCCCACGGATGTCAGTTTGGGATATTTTTTAATCTGGATGCGCCATCCGGCATCATCCGACAAATGCCAGTGCAGGACATTCATTTTCAGGAGCCCCATTTGGTCAATCAGCCTCTTCACCTCCTCCTCTCCAAAAAAATGCCGTGCTTCATCCAGCATAAAGGCTCGCCAGGCAAAACGGGGATAATCCAATATGGAAAAAGGCTTCACCGCCACATTCCAACTTACGCTCTTTTTGTCCACGCCATTGTTGAAAAAGGCGGCAGGCAGCATCTGCGCCAGACTTTGCCCTGCATAATAAACTCCTTTGGGAGTCGCGGCGCTGATGACGATATTTCCGGGAGCCGCTTCCAAACGGTATGCCTCCGGCCCGTACTGCTTCAGGGCAGCGTCCTTCACAACGCGGATTATTCCCGTACCGCCAGCCCCGTCCAAAGCCAATCCGGTTCCGCGTGACAAAAACTGCTGCAACAAGTGAGCCTGGCGCCGGAACTCCCCGTCCTTCTCCTTGCATACAATGCGCATTCCTTCATCCAGCTTCACGGGCGTTGCCGCCCCCTTGGCCTCCACCCTCACGGACACAGGCCGGGGTATTATCTGATCCTGAGCATTCACGACCGCGCCGCATAAGCCGGAAAACAGAAAAAGAAACACATGGGAAACATGTCTGAACATCATGTTCAATATACACTGTTTTTCCCAGTAATCTTTCCTTTTCTCCCCTGCTTCTCTTCCACCCGTCAAAACCGGGGTGCAACCTCCTCTCCACGATGTACCGTCGAGCCGGGCCGCCTGAAATGCCATCAGGCTCCCCTTGCCTTCCTTTTACCGGCGGCGTATGATGGGCATCATGAAAAAAGACGACACCCCGGGCCTGTTTTCCGCCTTCGCGGACCGCCCTCTGGCGGACCGCCTGAGGCCGTCCGCACTGGAAGACATCATGGGCCAGGATCATCTGCTGGGGGAAGGAGGACCTCTCCGGCTCATGGCGGACTCCGGCAAGATGACCAGCTTTATTCTGTGGGGGCCGCCCGGCTGCGGAAAAACCACGCTGGCGCGCATTCTGGCGACGCGCACGTCCATGCATTTCGCAGCTCTCTCCGCCGTCTTCTCCGGCATGGCGGATTTGAGAAAAGCCTTTGACGAAGCGGCCAGGCGCAGGGAATACGGCCATGGGACCCTCCTGTTCGTGGATGAAATACATCGGTTCAACCGCGCCCAGCAGGACGGTTTTCTGCCATATGTGGAAAACGGAACCGTTACGCTGGTGGGGGCCACTACGGAAAACCCCTCCTTTGAACTGAACAGCGCCCTCCTCTCCCGCTGCAAAGTCTTTGTCATGCACTCCCTGGACGCCCCGGCTCTGGAAAGCATCATTGAACGGGCGGAAACCCTTCTTCAGCGAGAACTGCCGCTCGCGCCGGAAGCGCGCGCCACCCTGATAGAACTGGCAGACGGAGACGGACGCTACCTCATTAACCTGATGGAAAGCGTCTTTGACCTCTGCAAGCCCGATGAAATGCTGGGCACGGACGCACTGCTGAAAATTGTCCAGCAGCGCGCCCCGGTTTACGACAAGGACCGGGAAGGCCATTACAACCTCATCAGCGCCCTGCATAAATCCCTGCGGGGGTCGGATACGGACGCAGCCCTGTACTGGGCCGCACGCATGCTCGAGGGCGGGGAGGACCCTCTCTACCTCCTGCGCCGCCTGACCCGTTTCGCCATGGAGGATATCAGTCTGGCAGACCCTGCCGCACTTCAAATGGCCATTGCCGCGTGGGACACCTATGAACGCCTGGGCTCTCCGGAAGGAGAGCTGGCGATTGCTGAACTGATTATCTACCTGGGCTGCGCCCCCAAATCCAACAGCGCCTACACCGCGTGGGGAGCGGCACGGAAAGCGGCACGGGAATACGGGTCCCTGATGCCCCCGGCACACATCCTCAACGCGCCCACCAAACTAATGAAGGAACTGGGCTATGGAAAGAATTACGCATACGATCATGACGCGCCGGACGCTTTCTCCGGGCAAAACTACTTTCCGGACAACATGCCCCGCCGCCGGTTCTACAGGCCGCCGGAACGGGGTTTTGAACGGGAAATCAATAAACGCCTGGCCTATTGGGACAAACTGCGCCGCCAGCGGATGGAAGAAGACGCCGGAAACTCCGGTACGCGCAGTAACAGGAAAAAGCCTCCTGTTCCGGAAAAACGGGAACCCTCATGACGCATCCGCCGGCCATACGGCCACTTCCGCAATGCCCTGCCCCGGAGACAGGCGGATGCGTACGTATCTGGCGCCGGTCCCTTCCGGACACATTGCGGTCAGCTCCGTCCCATCCCTGCGCAAAACGGCTTTAATGTCCTTCCAGCTATTTCCGTCCCTGCTGACCTGAACCGCGGGAGCCGGCCCCTTCCAGCTTCCGGCGGCCTTCACCTCCACCCGGTCCAGGCGGAATTCAAACTCCATGTCCAGCTGCCACCACGGCGCTTTGTCTTCCTCGGACGGATGCCATGCGGAAACATCGTCGCCGTCGGAAGCCTTCATCGCCTCCTGAAGCCCGGAGGAAGCGGAACAGGGCCTCAATACGGCCAAATTGGCCTTCTCTCCGGGTTCGGACCGTCCGTACCGCGCCAGCTGGACACCCCTCTCCTTGGCAGTAAAACGCTTGTAGGTTCTTTCCTGCGTTTCCGCGCTCCTGCCCGCTGCGTAAGCCGGAGCATTCCGGCAAACGATTTGGAGGTTATCCCCCTTCAATCCGGGAGAAGACGCCCTGATCACCGTCTTCCCGGCATAATAAGACCGGAACTCAATCGCCGCACAGCCGTCAATCAAATCAATATCCGTTCCGGGCGTGAACGTGATGCTTTTGCCGGTGGGGAACTCCCCGGGCCCCGATTCCACCGTAAGCGTCACCGGAACGGCATTGGCTATCCGCTTTCCGGCGGCGTCCGCCACTTTCACGGTCACATGCACATCGTCCGTGCCGTCCGCCGGGCTGATAACCTTCTTGTCCGCGGACAGTTTCACCTGTGCCGGAGTCCCCTCCACAGGCCACTCCGGAGGAGGAATATTCCTCAACGCATTCCTGTACCAGTACCAGGCCCGCTTGGGAATGCGGAAGTAATCCACAATGCCCATGCGCCCTCCGGAAGGCCAGATGCTGCCGTGGTCAAAACCGCACCAGACCGCCTCTCCCACGCGCCAGGGATAGCAAATCCCCGCTTCCTTATCCTTCTTCATATCCCCCCAGCCCGGCGCATACGCCCCCGGCCTCCGGCAGCTCACGGAACCATACTCCGTCACCATGCTGGGCCTGCCGGGCGTCTTCACATGGGAACCGTCCCCGTTAAAGGCGGCCATGTCCCCCAACTTGTCAAAATTTCCGCGCTGCCCGCCCCCGGCGCACACGGGGCGCGTCGGGTCCAACTCCTTCACCAAGGTAATGAGCCTGTTGCACAAAGCCCTGGCCTCCGGCGCATGCCTGGTAAAAAACGGTTCATTGCTGATGCTCCAGATGACGATGGAAGGATGGTTGCGGAATTGAAGCACCATCTCCCTCACCTGGCGCATGCAGCTTTCCTCAAACGCAATACGGTCCTTCTTTTCCGCAGGATAGGCATCGCAATTCCAGTATCTGTCATGCTCCTTGAACCCGCCCATTCCCCAGAAAATACCTTCATTCAGCATGCACATGCCCTCCCGGTCGCAAGCATCCAGAAAAGCCTGGGAATGAGGGTAATGGGAGCCGCGGATGAAATTAAACCCGGCGTTCTTCATCAGCCGTACATCACGGCGGGCCCCGGCGTCCGTCACGGCATCCCCCCACCCGGCGTGGTCCTGGTGCACATTGGCCCCCTGCAGATAAACAGGTTTCCCGTTAATCAGCATGCCCTGGTCCGCCGTCAGCTCCAGAGTACGGAAACCCAGGGGATTTTCAGCCCGGTCCAGCACCTTCCCCTTCCCGTCCAACAATTCCGTCGTCACACGGTACATATTGGGGGCCGCAGGGCTCCACAACCTGGGGGAAGCCAGAGGAGGCAGGTCAGCCTGTACGCGAGAATCTTCCCCGGCCCCCAGTTCCGCGCCCTTCTCTCCCCGCAGCACCACGCAGCCGCTTTGCTCATCCCGCACAGTATGCCGCACCGTCACTTTCCTCACTGTCCCGGTATCATTCTTCACTTCCGTCAAAATCCGGACCTTCCCGCGGGCCTCCGTCACCTCCGGCGTCTGAACCCATACTCCGTGCGCGGGCAAATACACGGGAGAACACACGTGCAGATGCACGTTCCGGTACAGTCCTCCGGAAAAAGTATGCTCCCCCGCCCGAGGCGCAATGCGGGGGCTCCAGCGGTTATCCACCCGTACCTCCACCCAGTTCTCGCCGGGCTTCAGGAAAGGCGTCAAATCCGACCGGAAGGCCGTATACCCCCCTTCATGCCTTCCCGCAGTCTTCCCATTCACCTTCACCTCCGCCACCTGGAAAGCTGCGCCGCAATCCAGAAACACCTTCTTCCCCTGCCATTCCTCCGGCATGACAAGCTTCCTGCGGTAGGAGCCGAACCCCGTGTAAAAGGAATCGGACATAAAGTAGGGCAGACTGAACGTATGGGGCAGATGAACCGTCTGCCAGCCGCTCTTTCCGGGCTCGTCCTCAAGCCGGAACTCCCAGCCGCGATTCCAGATCATCCTCCCGAACGGGGATGAAGCTTTTTCCGCAGAGGAAACGCCTGTTTCCGCTCCGGCCATGGAAAAACACAGGGCAGCGCCCAGCATGCAGGCCATCATCTTGCGCATGCGTATGTTACCATTCCGCCATGCTCTTTCTTTCATTTAAAAAACATTTCCGCACCCTGAAAAGCCCGCAACAACAAGCCGTGCACCCCGGAAAAGGCTCACGGCTGGAAAACTTCTCCATCCGGGAAGCAACGCAAAACGCCTGCTGCTCCGTTACTGGGTAATGATATTCAGCTCCGCAACAGTGGCGCTCTGTTCCCCGCTCCTCACCGGAGACCGGGCGTCAAGCTTGAAGTAGCGTGCCTCCACAGGCCTGCCGAAGTCGATGCGCTGAACAGCCGGATCCTTCCGGATATAGTGGTAGGAGAACTGGCCTTTTTTCACTTCCCTCCAATTCTGACCGTCATCGGAAACAGAAAACGTGTACTGGCTGATGAGGCCCTTGTCCTTGTCCATTCTGGGCGTGTAGATAAATCCGGTAAACTTCATTCTGGTTCCCATATCCACGGCAATGGAGTGGGGGAACCCCGGCAGGCCGTTCGTATAGGATGTATGCCAACAGGTATCCGGATTCCCGTCAATGGCAAAATGGGCGAAACCGGTATCCGGCTCTTCCGAAGAAGCGCTTAGAATTTTCCATTTGCCCTGCCCCTTGACAAGGGGGAACTTCCTCTCTCCGGGAGACGTGGAAGGAACCTTGCCGGACTTCACCCAGGCCCTCACTTCCCCTTCGGGAAGCTTGAAGGGATTCCGGTACGCTTTTTCCGGCCCCTTGTTGACGGAATACGTTATCTCCGCCTCAGGCGTGGAGGAAACCAGGCTGACCATGCCGTTTCCATCCCGTTCAATGACGGGGGAATGGGGAACAGCCAGTCCCGTGCGCGCCAGATTCAGCAGGGCGGACGAGGGCGCCAGCACAAACCCCAGAGCTGTGGCCTTGCTCAATGTCTGGTACCTGGCCAGCGGGCGCGGCCCGCAGGAAGAGCCGCCCAGCCCCATCTGGAAAGCATCCAGATTCACAATCACTTTATTTTTCTCCGGCAGCCTGTCCAGGCTCCTGGCGTCGTTAAGCTCCTTCGGCGTATAACGCAGAACGGAAACCTCCAGCGGAGCCCCGGGAGAGGCTGAACCTACCCACAGAGCCCGGGCCTCCCGGGGGGTGGACAAGGCTATCCAGTCCGTCTCCATGCGGTTGCCCATATCCTGGGGCCGGGAATAAGCAAAAAACATATCGTCCACGGAAGTGCGGAAAACGTCCTTCCAGCAGCTCGTACGGCGGTCCCGGTAATTATCCCACGGTCCCAGCCCCAGGTACTCTACCCGGTCATACGCGGCAGGCATCCCGAAAGTGACGCCCAGCCGGAGGAGTTCTTCTCCCCTGGCGGAAGGATACATTCGGACGGAAGCATTGATAATGCCGTTGCCGAAAACCGTCCACGCGACTTCCCCGGAAAAGGCAAGCTCGGAACCTTTCGTCCGGAACTGCGCCGTGATACGGGCCACGCCGGGGGAAATGACGGCAGCGTTAACGTCGGAATATTCCGCTTTCATATTCTGCATCTTCATTTTCCCTTCAACCTTGCTCCTGATCCAGGCGTCGTTATCCACCGGAGAGCGGTACGCCTGGAGCTCCACCGGATAGCCGGGCAACATCAAATCCCGGCCGCCATACCGGAGGGAGGAAAGCATCCCGTTTTTGAAGGAGGCGGAAAAATCCTTCCCCTGCACGACCACGGGATCCCCCTGACGCACGGAAACGGCAGGCAAACCCGCCGGGGGAGGCGCGGGAACCGCCTTCTCCGCGAACGCCGGAAACCACTCGTAAGCTTCGCACTCATTCACCACATGTTCCAGCTGACTGGCGGAAAGTTCCTTCATGTCTTCCGGGAGCTTGAAGCGGACATCCGCCAGAACCATCAGAGAACCGGTCCGCATGGCGGCTGAAGGCAAATTCACCGTTGCGGATTTGCCGGGGGGGACCTCCGGAAGAACCATGCGCTCCACGGCATGGCCGCCGCCGGGAACAAGGGATACCAGATAAAGCGTATAACCTTTCAAAGGCTTATGGAAATATTTGTTGCGAACGGACAGGGACCCGTCCTTGCGCTCAAAAGCCATGTACTGGTATACTTTCTTCACCTCCTTCGTCTTGGCCGTGGTGTTCCGGTTGCCAAGAATAATGCCGTTGTCGCAGAAATTGGCCTGGTTGGGCCTGTCTCCGAACATGCCGCCGTAAGCCTGTGTTACTCCCTTGAAAGGGGCGGGCTTGTAAATGCCGTTTCCGGCAGGATTGGCGCGGAGGGACTGATCCACGAAATCCCAAATGGCCCCGCCCACCATGCGCGGGGAAGACTCAAAGGCATCCATGTACTCCTTGAAATTACCCAGGGCATTCCCCATGGAGTGGGCATATTCGCACACGAAAAAGGGGCGGGAAGTTTTCTGCTTCCCCCAGTTTTCCACCCGGTCCACGGGCGGATACATGGCGGAATCCATATCCACGGCCTTGTGGCCGTGCGGAAATTCGCAGTAATGGAGGGGCCGCGTAGTGTCATAAGCCCTGATAGCCGCCGCTGCCGCCTCAAAATTGGGACCGTTGCCGGACTCATTGCCCAGGGACCAGAAAACAATGGAAGGGTGGTTCTTGGAACGATGCACCATGCTCATATTGCGCTCCACATGGGCTTTCTTCCAGGAAGGCTTCCGGGAAATATCCATGCTGCTATTGCGGATGCCGTGGGCTTCGCAGTTGGCTTCGTCCATCACGTACAGGCCGTAGCGGTCGCACAACTCATAAAAATAAGGATGATTGGGATAGTGGGAACAACGGACGGTATTGATATTATGCGCCTTGATAATCTGCACGTCCTTTTCCATCACTTCCCGCGGAATGGCGCGCCCGTAATCGGGATGGGCTTCATGGCGGTTGACACCCTTGAACTTGACGGCTCTGCCGTTAATCAGCACGGCGCCGTTATCCGCAATCTCCACGGAACGGAACCCGATATTGACGGAACGGGTATCCTTTCCATTCAGAGAATAAGTCACCCTGTACAGGTTGGGCGTTTCCGCCGTCCATGGCTTCACACCGGGAAATTTCCTGTTCAGGGAAATCTGCACCTCGCCTCCGGAGGGAATGGAGGGAACCTCCAGCGTTCCGGAATCCAGCCTTCCCCTGTTATCCGTCTGCACGCGGCCGGAACCGTTCCTGCCCTCCCAGTTCAATTTGGTGGAAATCCCGTCGATGGAATAATTCAGCTTCATGCCGGCGGGAATATCCTTTTTACCGGAATTGCGGATGGTGAACGTTCCGTCCAGTACCCCGGTTGTGTAATCCTCCCTGTCCAGTCCGGCCTTCAGGAACAGGTCACGCACGTGCGTCTGCGGCTGGGCAAACAGGGTCACGTCCCGGAAAATGCCGGAAAGGCGCAGGAAATCCTGGTCCTCCAGGTAAGAACCGTCGCTCCAGCGGTATACTTCCACGGCAATCGTATTCCTGCCGGGCCTGACATAGGGAGTAAGGTCAAACTCCGCCCCTGTATAGGAATCTTCGGAATAGCCGACTTGACGGCCATTTACCCACACATAAAAGGCGGACTCCACCCCGTCAAACCGGATCATCACCTGCTCTCCCTTCCAGGAAACGGGCAAATTGAAATCCCGGCGGTAGGAACCCACGGAATTACGCTCCCTGTACGCCGGCCAGTTCTTGGGCGGTTCCCCCATTACCTTGGGAGGATTCGGCTTGAATGGATAGGGAACATTCGTGTAAATGGCCGTTCCATAACCGTAAAGCTGCCAGTTGGAAGGAACCTTGACCGTATCCCATCCGGAAACGGAATAAGAGGGATTGAAGAAATCGGCAGGCCTCTCGTCCGGAGTCATGGAAAATTTGAACTTCCAATCCCCGTTCAAGCTCAACGTTTTATCCGATGCCGGAAAAACGGAGGCTCGGGGAGCCTCCTTATTGATTCCCGTCACCTCTTCATTTTCCCAATCCGGAACATCCCCCAGCAGGGGAAGAGCCGGAGCCAGACACATCACGGAAAACAGAAACGCGCGTACCGTCTTCATCTCGGAATGAATATGGAATTGCTTACTTATACTTTTTCAGGGACGGATCCTGATAACGCTCTGAATCCTTCTTCCCGTCACCTCCGGCAGGGTTCAACGTCCACTTGCAGGAATCCGTGTACGTTTTCCCTCCTATGGAAGCCGTGGCCGTAATAGTGTTGACGCCGGGCTTGAGAGTCACTTCCGGCCAGACGGCGCGCTTCAAATCATCCGGTTTGACACTCCCAACGGGCTTCCCGTTGACGCTCAGCTTCACCACGGAACCATTGCTGTAAACCTTCACGGGCACCGTTTTTTCCGTACGTTCCGCAAACCTGCGGGATGTGATGTATACGGTAGGACGGGGGCTCCAGTTGGCCCTGTAGAAAAAATAGGCGTCCTTGGGCGTCTTGCGGTCATAGGTCACCAGCCCCTTGTCGTTAATGCCGGGGCTTTCCCCCTCAAAACGGGAAGAGGAACCGAAGTCAAACATGTTCCAGACAAAGGCCCCCCACACCTCCGGCCTTTCCCTGATGCACCTGTAATTGACCTCATGCGCATGGGACTGCCATTCCTCCGGATGCCAGAATCCGGTGGGAGACGGTCTTTGGGCCGGATTCTCATGCATGTCCACGCTGGCGCCGTGACCATACTCACTGACGGCAATGCCCATCTTGCCCCCATAGTCGCGGATGTAGCCGTTCAGGTTGCCCTTCATGGTTTCGGGCCCTCCTCCGTACCAGCCGGGATACGTATTGAATGCGATGTGGTCAGGAATATTGTTCAGTTTTCTGCGGCCCGCCTGATTGCTGGCCCCCACGGTCATGCGGGAGGGATCAGTCTCCTTCACGAACTTGTTCAATTCCGTCAACTCAGCTTCCATGTCCACTCCTCTCGTGGCAGCCTCGGGCTGGTGTCCGATTTCATTGAAAATTCCCCACATGCAAATGGAGGGATGATTCCAATGCTGGAAAATCATCTCCCGGGCCTGGAGGCGGTTATTCTCCCGGAACTCCGGCGTATCCCAAACCAGGTTGACATTGGGGACCTCGGACCAGACAATCAGCCCCGCCTTGTCGCACAGGTCGTAAATATTGGTGGATGCGGGATAGTGGCCCGTTCTAACCCCATCCGCCCCCATATCCGCAATCAGCCTGATATCCCGCGCCTCATCTTCCGGGGAAAGGGCCCACCCCTTCCCCTTCATATCCTGATGGCGGCTGACCCCCTTGATCTGCATGGTCTTTCCGTTCAGGACAAAACCTTCCTTGGGATTGACGGAAACCGTCCTCAGTCCCAGCGGCTGCACCAGCTCATCCGTCTGGCCATCTGCCGTCCTGATGGAAGTTTTCACCTGGTACAGGTAAGGATTCTTCACTCCGTTCCAGAGTATGGGATTGGCGATTGCCAGCGTTACGGGAACCTCCAGTCTATTCTTTTCCCCGGCGGCGGCCTTTACCGTCTTCCCGGCTACCTTCCTGCCCTTCATGTCCAGGATTTCCACGGCAACATCCACATCCCCGGCCTTTCCGTCCGAATTGAGAAGGGTCTTCACTTCCACCTCGGCCTTGGATTTGCTTAAAGACTTTGTCGTGATGAAAACGCCGGGAGAAGCATAAAAAAGAGGATCAATGCAGACACCGTCCGTCTCAATCAGTTCAATGGGCCGGTACAGCCCGCCGAACATGGAAAAATCCCCGCGCTGGGGGGCGATATGATTACGCTGCGTGTTGTCCACCAGAACGGAAATCGTATTGGAGCCTTTTTTCAAAAGGGGCGTTATTTCATAACAGAAAGCCGTAAACGCCCCCTCATGGCTGCCGGCAGGCTTCCCATTGACGGAAACCTCGGAAACAATGCTGGCTCCCCCGCCGCGGATGAAATACCTCTTGCCCGGCCTGGGCTCCACCGGAAGCGTGCGCGAATAAACGGCCGGCCCGCGGCGGTAGGCGTCACTGTTGACGGATTTGGCGTCTTCCCGCTTCCCCTGAGCACCATTGGCGGCATCCTCTGCGTTCCATGTATGGGGCACCGTCACTTTTTCAGCAGGCTTCCCGTTAAAACTGAAATCCCAGGAACCGTTCAGGGGATAAACCTCACGGGCGTCCGCCGCGAAAAAAGACCCCAATACGCAGCAAAGGCCGACACATGATACGTTGAAAGAATGAATTCTGATGTTCATGGTACAGAAAAGCAGTACCTACCATATACGTTCAGCCATATAAAATACTTTCATCCGGCCGTTCCTTTACCCCTCTTCCGACAGAAATATACTCATGCCGGACAAGTCACGTCCATCTTGACATTCAGCACAGGGAGCCGCGCTTTCTAACATTTTCGGTTCCTGCACCATCAGAAACTTTGATTTTGCGGCCGGTTCAAAGAAAACATAAGTAACAACATATCCTTGACGGTTACGCGTTTTCTAGTGGAAAGCATAAGTTTTCCCCATTATAAGGATAGCCTTTTTCATTAAAACCGTGTTTGGACAAACACGAGAAATGAACATGAAAAAAGCACCGAATACAAACAAATTGAAATATGTCGGAGCCGCACTTCTGGAGGGGGAATCAGTCACCCTGATCCAGGCTGCAAGGCTGGTATTGGAAATCAAGGAAGCCCTTGGAGATGAAATCTGTACCATTACCCGGTGCCGGGAAGTCGTCTCCCTGGGATTGAACGCCATTAAAAACAAACATCAAACCGTCAGTTTCGGCACGGCGGCCGTGGAATGCCTACGTTCCAAAAGCCACCGCCGTCCCCGGACGCTGACGGACATCAGGAGCATCATCCACAAGCTTAAAAAGAGCAATCCGGAACTGGAACACACCTCCCTGCGCAACCTGAGCGTGGAGGAATGCCAGAACATCCTGATGAATACCTTTACCACATCCCGGCAGAGGCACAAAGCGAGGCTCATCTTGAGCGGAATTTTCTCGTTCTCCGTCAAACGCGGATGGTGTGACGAGAATCCCATCCTCCGCGTAGACACGCCTTTTCTGCAGGAGCAGGAAATCCCCGCTCTGACGCTGAAGGAAATAACTCAGCTTCTCAAGGCAGCCATGGAAGAATTTGACGGAAGCTGCGCAGCCGGAGCGGCGCTGATGATCTTTGCAGGAATCCGCCCGCAGGAAGTGGAACGCCTGCTCTGGGAAAACATCGCTCTCCGCGACGGCTGTATCATTCTGAACTCCAAGCATACCAAAACCGGAGGCGCCAGGCACGTCACCATCCTGCCCGTGCTCGCCAAATGGCTCAAATTCTGCCGTGACAGGACCAAACCCGGACCCGGAACTCCCATCTGCCCGAAAGGGTGGACAATCAAGTGGCGCAAAATCCGGAAAAAAGCCGGCTGGGGAGGAAGAAAAAAATCATGGGTGCCGGACTGCCTGCGGCACACCTACGCCAGCTACCACGCCAAGCACTTCAAGGACTACAACCTGTTGCAAATGGAAATGGGGCACCGCTCCTCCTCCCTGCTCCGCACACGGTACTTGAACATGAAAGGCATCTCTCCGCAAACGGCCACGCGCTTCTGGGCCCTGACGCCAGCCAAGGTCATTGAAGAAACGAAACCGCCGGAAGAACCGCTGGTCTCCTGATCCGCAACAAAGGAAAACGCGCCGGCACGGGACAAACGCTCCCTGTTGAAGCAAAAGACAAGACCGTTTCCTACAGTTCGTAATAAGTGTATCCATTCAATCCGGAACGGAACACTTCCAAGGCTCTCCGGCGTTCGGACGGAGATATTTTCCCCTCGGCTACGGCTTGCTCCGCAAACGTGCGGAACTTGTTGATCAACTCCTTGGGATCATACTCCACGTAGGAAAGGACATCGGACACCGTATCGCCCTCCACTTCATGGGTATAAACGGGGCGGCCGCCTTCCAGATGCACGCCAACCACATTCGTATCTCCCAGCAGGTTATGCAAATCCCCCAAGGTCTCCTGATAGGCTCCTACCAGGAATACGCCTATGTAATAATCGTCCTCGCCGGGTTTGATGGCATGCAGGGGGAGGGCGGTTGCCACGTCCTCACGGTCAATGAAATGGTCTATCTTTCCGTCGCAATCGCACGTGATGTCTGCCAGCACGGCCTTATTCGTGGGCCGTTCATTCAAACGGTGCAGAGGCATCACGGGGAAAAGCTGGCGGATGGCCCAGGAATCCGGAAGAGACTGGAACAGTGAAAAATTGCCGTAATAAAAGTCCACCATGGAGCAGGAAAGCTCCCTGAGATCCTCCGGAATGGTCTCCATCTCCGCCAGCATGCGGGAAATGCGGCTCAGGATATGCCAATAATAAGCCTCTCCCAGCCCGCGCTGCCGTAGGGTGGCGTTCCCGTAAAAAAACTGGGCTCTCAACTGGTCCCGGTAATAGCAGGCGTCATTATAGCACTCCTGCATATTCTTCCTGGCCAGCGTCCGGTCCGTATCCGCAAAAGCCTTCAACAGCTCCGGAGCGTCATCCGGAAGCTCGGGCGGAGGTTCCTCGCCCGGCGCGCTCGTCACATCCAGCACGTTGAACACCAGCACGGAATAATAGGCCACTACGGCCCGTCCGGACTCCGTCACCAGCGTGGGATGGGGAACCCCGTACTTGGAACACATGTCTCCCACAACCTCCACCACGTCACGGGCAAACTCCGCAATGGAATAATTGCAGGAAGAATGGAAATTCGTCTTGGAACCGTCATAATCCACGGCCAGGCCGCCGCCCATGTCCAGCGTGCCCAGAGGGGCGCCCTCCTTCACCAGGTCCACGTAAATGCGGACCGCCTCCGTCAGCCCCTCGCGCACCACGGAAATATTTGGAATCTGGGACCCCTGATGATAATGGAGCAGCTTCAGGCAATCCAGCGCATCCACCTGCTTCAGCTTATCCACCACATCCACCACCTGGGCTGCGTTCAACCCGAAAACGGACTTATCCCCCGCGGATTCCTGCCATAAACCGGACCCCTTGGCCGCCAGCTTGACGCGCACGCCCAGATTAGGGCGGATATCCATCCTTCTGGCACGCTCCATAATAACGTCCAGCTCGGAAGGCATTTCCAGCACAATAAAAATATTCAGCCCCATCTTCTGGGCCGTCAACGCCAGGTCAATAAACTCGTCATCCTTGTACCCGTTGCAAATCAGATAGGCATTCGGATTGTGCATATGGGCCATGGCGGCTATCAGCTCCGGCTTGGAACCGGCCTCCAGACCGTAATCATACTTGGTGCCGAACTCCGCAATCTCCTCCACCACCTGGCGCTGCTGGTTCACCTTGATGGGGTAAACGCCCTGGTACTTACCCTGGTACCCCGCCTCCTTGATTGCTTTCCGGAAACTGTCGTTCAGCTCCGCAATACGGCTGCGCAGCAAATCCCGGAACCGGAACAGAACGGGAACGGTAGTCCCGCGCTCCTTCAGCCCCTCCAGCAGATCGCACAGGCTGACATCCTTCTTTCCTCCATCCTCGTCATTCAGGCGTACGGTAACCTCTCCCTTTTTGCTGATGCGGAAATAACCGTTCCCCCAATCGTCAATGCCGTACAAATCTGCGGAATCATGGTGACTCCACCCGTGGACTTTCTGCTTGATGCCTTCTTTAGCTGTTGCCATGTCAATCTGTCTGGTCAAATATTCTAGCCCAGGCGGGCCTCAAAATCTTCATAGGAAAAACGGCGCACCGTCTCCACGGAACCGTCTTTTCTCTGAACGGCGATGTCCGGATGGCGCACGCCATTGAAAAACGTAGTCTTCACCATCGTATAATGCGCCATATCGTCAAACACAAGTTCGTCACCTACCGCCAGGGGCTCCGCGAAGGAATAATCTCCGAGCCGGTCTCCCGCCAGGCACGTGGGGGCGCCCAGCCGGTACGTATAAGCTTTTTCCCCGGCCTTCCCCGCCAGCGCATAGCTCTCCCCTTCCAACCGTACGGCGGGCTGCTGCGCGGAACGGAGGGAAGCGTCTCCTGCAATCTGGAACACATCCGGCCGATAAGGCATTTCCAGCGTATCCGGCATGTGGGCGGATGCGGAAACATCCAGAATGGCATGATTCACCCCCTCCGCGGAAAAAAGGTCCAACACCCGGCACCGCAGCACCCCGGTATGAATGGCAGTGGCCTCTCCCGGTTCCAGCCATACTTCCACGCCGTAGCGTTCGCGGATGCGGCGGATAAGTGCCGCCAGCAGCTTCCGGTCATAGTCGGGTTTGGTAATCCAATGACCTCCTCCCATATTCAGCCAAGAAATCTCCGGGCGGCTCAGAAGATGGCCGAAGTGGCGTTCCACCGCATCCATCGTTACCGCCAGGTCATCCGCTCCCTGTTCGCATAAAGTATGAAAATGAAGACCGGAAATACCGGACAGGTCCGCCCCCTGCATCATGTCCGGCGTCACGCCCAGGCGGGAACCGGGGGCACAGGGGTCATATATGGGCGTATGCCCGGTGGAACATTGGGGATTGACGCGCAAGCCGCATTTCAATTCACCGGAAACAAAGCGGGGATGCCGCATCACTTCCTCCCGGAAACGGCTCCACTGCGTCAGGCTGTTAAAATCAAGATGGCTGGAAATCTCCGCCAGCTCCGCTATTTCCTCCGGGGCATGGCCGGGAGAATAAGTCAGCACATGCTTCCCGAACCTGCGCCGGGCCAGCCGCGCCTCCCACAGGCCGGAAGCGCAGCAGCCGTCCAGCCAGGGGGACAGGGCCTCAAAACAGGGCCAGCAGGAAAACCCCTTCAGCGCCAGAGCGATGCGGCACCCTGCGGCATCCGCCACATCCCTCAGGATAAGAGCGTTGCGTTCCAGGGCCGGCAGGCTGATGATAAAGGCGGACATAAAGCAACGACAACCTAAGCGATTCAGAACGATTTGCGAGAAAAATTTTAGTAATTTACCATCATACCTGCGAGACGGGCATGAGAACGCCTTCCCCACTCCCGCCAGCCCCCCGCATCAAACGGAAACGTCAAAAAACGGCACAAAACGGTACCTCCTGCATTCTTTTCCTTGAAATGGGATGTATTTTCCTCTTTTATAACGTAACCATTGCGATTGCCATGACTAACATTCATCCCTTCACTACTGCAGCAGCCTGCATCCTGACCGCCGGAGCAGCGCTCTTCACCAGCTCTTGCCAACCTGCCTCTCCCGAGAGCTATGCCCGTCAATTTGCTACTGCCCAGCACGTATCCGTGCACGGCTACAATGGCCGTGAAACGCTGACCTCCCGGGTTTACGCTGACTGGGGCAGCATGCCGGCCAATGCGCGCCGCGCCATGGAGGAATACATCAAGGGCGCTGAATGGAAAACGATGGACTACATCCGCCCGCAGTACTTCATCCAGGTAGACCGCTCTTTCTGGGCGATCTGCATTGACAATGACGGCAACATGACAGGCATCATTCCCTTCCGCAATGGCAAGGACGCCCGCAAGATGTCCGTCAACAACCACTTCAAGATGCTGGTCAACACGACGGACCGGGCTCCCGCCCTGGGCTATGCCATCCTGAAAAACCTGGCTTATGCTGACGGACTCCGCGTCAGCACCCGCAAGGCTGACGGTCTGGAAACTCCCGTTCCCGCCCCTCCGGCCATGAAAGTCGTTGTTCCGCCCAAGGGAGCTGCTCCGTCCGCAGCGCCCGCTGCCAAATCCGCAGCAACGTCCGTTTCTGAACCAGGCGCTACGGAAGAAACTCCTGCCGACGATACTGCCGGAACGGAAGAGGAACCCTCTGCGGACAGCGCTGCTGAAAGCGAAGATACCACGACAACGGATGATGCCGCTGTCACCGATGATTTTTAAACCCTCCCTTTCAGGGAACTTCGTTATTTAACCTCTGTCACGCCCCGACGCCATATCCGTCGGGGCGTTTTTATCCCTCCCGAACCAGTTCCCTTGCTCATTCCTCCCCTTACTCCGAAACAAGCTGCGGCCTTCATTCACGAAGAACGATGACCCTGCATCCGGAAAAGAAAACACACACCATTCCTATACCGGACAGAAAAAACTACTGGAAAAGGAAGTGAGGGCACCCCAGCCTCGACCCGGTCCGCCCGGCGGGACGTGAATCCTGCCGGGGGTTATGAAAAAACTTTGGAAAAACGTTATTGCGGATCATCAAAAACCATTCCCCTTCACCTGGTCGGGCCACGGAACGGAACTCCCGGCAGGAGCGCCCAGCTCATTGTCCTTCTTATAGGTTGGCATCTGCGCCTTCCTCTCCCGGAGCAACCTGCCCATGACAACAGCCATTTCCCTGGTTTTCCGCGGCTCCCTGGAAGCCAGGTTTTCCTTCTCGCCGATATCTTTCCTTAAATGGTACAGCTCAAAGCTCTGGGTCAGGTGGCGGTAAATCAATTTCCAATCCCCCTGGCGCAATGCGGTGGAAGAAGTATACTGAGGCGCCTGCCGACTGCCTTCCCCCCAATTATTCGGCTGGTGGAACAAAAGGGGGCGGTCTTCAGGAAACCGGCCGCCTTTGAGCAAAGGAACCAGGCTTAAGCCGTCAAGCTTCTGCGGAACTTCTACGTTCCGGCATCCGGCGATATCCAGAAGAGTTGGGAAAAAATCGTCAATAACCACCGGGACGGCACACCTTGAACCGCCCTTCGTCACGCCCGGCCAGGAAACAATCATAGGCTCCCGGATACCGCCTTCCATGCACGACCCCTTGCCGAAGGAAAGAGGGTAATTGGCCTCTTCATTGCCCAGTCTGCCGGAGATGGCCAGGCCTCCGTTATCCGACATAAACACCAGTACGGTATTTTTTTCCAGATGATGTTCCCTGAGATACTTCATGATATCCCCCAGGCTTTTGTCCATCCCCTCGATCAGCCCGGAATAATGCTTCTCCGTCCGGGACCACTTGTGGCCGTCCTCCGGGTTTTTGTAGGCATCCGCAAACCTCTTGTCGTAAGCGCGCTCATCCAGCGGAGAATGCAAAGCGTAATGGGCCATGTACAGATAAAAGGGCTTGCCAGCCTCCCTGGGATTGGTCCTGATGGCTTCCAGGCGTTTAATGGCCTCCCGCGCCAGGGCCTCCGTCAAAAATACATCGTCCTGGTAATAATTATTCTCATCCAGTCCGCGCACATGGTTAAACCCCTTTCCGTAATGCCTGGAACCGCGGTAATCCGCCGGATGGCCGATCTCCGTACCTGCGATATTATAATCAAATCCCATATTCAACGGATTGGAACCCGGAGTTCCCTGCGTGCCGAAATGGGCCTTCCCGCAATGGACGGTAACATAACCGCACTTCTTCAGCATCTCTGGCAGTGTAGCCGCCGTGGCAAAAGGACGCGTCATGTGATAGCGCATATCCTCCCCGGAAATGGGGCGTTTTGTCGTTCCCCTGGCGGGAGTGCCTATAGGCTGAAGGCCGTTCAACGCCCAGTCCGGAGGCAGGAGGCTCCTGCTGTTGGCGTCCGTCGTCCCGTTCTGTTCCCGTACCCAGCAGGTCACGCGGTGCCGCGCCGGATTCATGCCGGACATCAGGCTCACCCGGGAAGGAGTGCAAAGGGGATGAGCATATGCATCCGTAAACGTCATGCCCTGGGAAGCCAGCTTCTCCATATTCGGCGTCCGGTAGCGCCTGTTCAAAAAGGTTTTCTTCGGGTTGCCCTGGCTGTCGGACCAGAACGGGTGGGAAGTATCCTGCCATCCCATGTCATCTACCAGGAAAACGATGATATTGGGCTTCTTTCCGGAAACAGGGTTGGAACCATTGCCCAGAGCGGATGCCCCGGCAAACAGGAACAATGCTCCGCAGACGGCAGACATAATACAGGAAGTAAACTTCATGGTCGCAATCAACAAAAACCTTTCAGTTAAGAAATACGCGCAAACGTCTTCTTACCTTTCCCCTTTTTTCCGAAAAACGGCATCATGCCCCCGGAGCATTGGAAGCGCCTGCATTCCGCCTGGTTTAGGCTTGATTGACCCGCGGGCGGAGTATACATTCCCTCCCGTCATGTCCGAGCGCAAGAAACCATATCCCTTTGACGTTTTTGAACCTAAATGGCAACAGATCTGGGACGAGAGGAAAACCTTTAAAGTAAACAACCCCGGAGAAGAGGGCTTTGATGCGTCCAAACCCAAATACTACGTGCTGGACATGTTCCCCTACCCCAGCGGGGCGGGCCTGCATGTGGGCCATCCGGAAGGGTACACCGCCACGGACATTGTAGCGCGTTTCAAACGCATGAACGGCTTCAACGTGCTCCATCCCATGGGGTGGGACTCCTTCGGCCTTCCGGCGGAACAATACGCCATTAAAACCGGACAGCACCCCTCCGTCACTACCTTCCGGAATATAGACAACTTCCGCCGCCAGCTCAAAATGCTGGGGTTCTCTTACGACTGGGACCGGGAAATAGCAACAACGGACCATGAATACGTCCGTTGGACCCAGTGGATATTCCTCCAGCTTTACAACTCCTACTACAACAAGGAACTGAAAAAGGCGCGCCCCGTTTCCGAACTGGAGGAACAGGGATTGAGCCGGGAAGAAATCGACCAGCGCCGGCTGGCCTACGTAGCGGAAGCTGCCGTCAACTGGTCCCCGGACCTGGGAACCGTCCTTGCCAATGAGGAAGTGGAGGAATGGAAATCCAAGGGACACCGCGTGGAACGCCGCCCCCTGCGCCAGTGGATGCTGCGCATCACGGACTACGCGGAACGCCTCATTGACGAGCTGGAGCCCCTGGACTGGCCGGAATCCATTAAACTGCTTCAGCGCAACTGGATAGGCAAATCGGAAGGTGCGGAAGTGGACTTCACCCTGGACGGAGAAACGATTACTGTTTACACCACCAGGCCGGACACCCTCTTTGGAGCCACCTACATGGTTCTTTCCCCGGAGCACCCTCTGGTAGATACCGTCACCACGCCGGAACAGAAACATGCTGTGGAACAATACCGCGCCCAGTGCGCCTCCAAAAGCGACCTGGAACGCACGGACCTCTCCAAGGAAAAAACAGGGGTCTTCACCGGAGCCTATGCCGTCAATCCGGTCAATGGAAAACAAATTCCCGTCTGGATCGCGGACTATGTGCTGATGGGTTACGGAACCGGAGCCATCATGGCCGTCCCCGCCCATGACGAACGCGACTTCGCCTTTGCCCAGGTCTTCGGCCTGCCCATACTCCAGGTAGTTCAGCCGCCCAGTGAAGACACGGACTGGCGCGGCTTCTGCGGTTATGAAGGTTCCAGCGTGAACTCCGGCTTCCTGACCGGGCTGCCTACTCTGGAAGCCAAGGAAAAAATGATCCTCTGGCTGGAAGAAAACGGCAAGGGACGCCGCAAAGTAAACTACAAGCTGCGCGACTGGCTCTTCTCCCGCCAGCGTTACTGGGGGGAACCATTCCCCATCGTATGGGAAAACGGTCACCACCGCGCCCTGCCGGAAAGCGAACTCCCCGTACTCCAGCCGGATCTGGACGACTTCGCCCCCACGGGAGACCCCCGCGGCCCGCTGGTCAAGGCTGCGGAATGGATAGCCTACACGCCCACGGCCCACCGGGAAACAAACACCATGCCCCAATGGGCCGGCTCCTGCTGGTACTACCTGCGTTACCTGGATCCGGCCAACACGGAACGCTTCGTCAGCCGGGAAGCGGAACAATACTGGATGGGTTCCGCCGGCTCCCCCGGAGGCGTGGACCTGTACGTGGGCGGCACGGAACACGCCGTGCTCCACCTTCTCTATGCCCGCTTCTGGCACAAGGTACTCTTTGACCTGGGCTACCTCAGCACCAATGAACCCTTCCAGAAACTCGTCAACCAGGGGCTCATCCTGGGGGAAGACGGCCAGAAAATGTCCAAATCCCGCGGCAACGTCGTCAATCCGGACGACATCGTCCGCGAATATGGCGCGGACTCCCTGCGGTTATATGAAATGTTCATGGGCCCTCTCAAGGACGTGAAACCCTGGGCAACCAAAGGTGTGGAAGGCATTTCCCGCTTCCTGGCCCGCGTCTGGCGCGTGGCCTTCCGGGAAAATCAGGAAGGAGAATGGGAAATCAACTCCAAACTGGTGGAGAACGCTCCGGAAGCCGGGGTGCTTGCCGTACGCAAGGAATTGCACAAAACCATTAAAAAAGTGACGGAGGACATCAATGGCATGTCCTTCAACACCGCCATCGCGAAAATGATGGAATGCACCAATGCCATGACCTCCGCGGATGTGGTGGACGTTCAGGACTATGATGCTTTCCTGACTCTGCTGAATCCCTTTGCCCCCCACCTTACGGAAGAAATACACAGCCGCCTGCAAACAGCCTTCCCGGCTCTGGCCCAGACGCAGCTTTGCCAGAAAAGCTGGCCTGAATGGGAGGAAGCCCTGCTGGAGGAAAATACCGTTCCCATGGTCATCCAGATGAACGGCAAGCTGAGGGACAAACTGGAAGTGCCCAAGGACATCTCCCGGGAAGAACTGGAAAAACAGGCCCTAGCTTCCGCCAAGGTGAAAACCTTCCTGGACGGCGTCACTGTGCGCAAGGTAATTGTCGTACCCGGCCGCCTCGTCAACATTGTAGCCAACTGACATCCCGAAAAGCCTCCCTCAGCCATGACCATAATCTCCCCGTCCCTGCTGGCCGCTGATTTCTCCCGCATTGGGGAGGAAGCGCGGCGAGCCTTTGACTCCGGTGCCGACTGGCTGCATCTGGACATCATGGACGGCCACTTTGTGGACAACATCTCCTTTGGCCCGGAAATCTGCGCCGCCGTCAGAAAAGCGGTGGGGCCGGACCGCTTTCTGGATGCCCACCTGATGATAGAACGGCCGGACCACTACTTTGACCGCTTCGTCAGGGCAGGTGTGAACCTCATCTGCTTTCACGTGGAACTGGGAGACTCCTACTACATTCGCAACACACTCGGGCGAATCCGGGAAGCCGGAGTAAAAAACGGCCTGGCTCTCAACCCGGCCACATCCTTTGAAGCCGTAGAACCTTACCTGGCGGAAATAGACCTGCTGCTGGTCATGTCCGTAGTGCCTGGCTTCGGCGGCCAGTCCTTCATGCCTTCCGTATTGGACAAGGTGGAAAAAGCCGCCGAATGGCGCACGGAAAACCGCGCCTCCTTCCTCATTCAAATGGACGGAGGAATTGGCCAAAACAATGCCGCTCAATGCGCTCTGGCCGGAGCGGATGTGCTGGTGGCAGGCTCCTCTACCTTCAAGGCTCCGGATATGGCCCGCGCCATTGCGGAAATGAAATAACCCGCCTGGCACTTCGGAAAATCAAAAAATCCGAAAATCCGCCCTGAAACGCCGGAATCCATCCCCGGCATTCCGTCAGGAAAGAGCCCTACTCAAAACATTGCGGGACAGGCACGCCAGCCCGGAGGCTATGTCGCTGCCGTGCCCATCATGTCTCCCTGCCGGGCAAACAGCTCCAAGCCTTCTTCCGTCTTTTCCAACAAATCGGAAGCCAAACTGACTCTTCCCGGTTCAAAAAAGCACATTACCGTGGAGCCTCCAAAGGCAAAATACCCCTTCTCCGCCCCTCTTGCGGAGAAAACACCCGGAACATACGTCTCTTCAATCAACCCAACTCCGGTAGCTCCCACCTCCAGCATGGCGACCTCTCCCCACAACTCTGACCGGATCAGGGTCAAATTCCTTTTATTAGTCCATAACCACGCCAGACGGCCGCGCAGGCAATACGGAGACACGCTTGCCAGCGGGCCTCCCAGCTTCGTCCAGGGGCCGGGCACCCCGGACACCGGAAAATGAAAACGGTGGTAATCCGTAGGGCACAGGCGCGACAAGACGACGGCGCCGGCCGCATACCGCTCAGCCAGGGTGTCGCTCCCCAGAAGAGAAGGCAGGTCAAAACGCTGCCCTTTCACGAAAACGTTCTTAATTCGGTCGGCGCGTTCCCAGCCCATGTGCCGGGCATCCGCGGGAAAAACGGCCGTATCCTCCCCGCCGGCCAAAGGGCGAGCTCCCGGTTTCAGGCGGCGGTAGAAAAAATCGTTGAAATGCCTGAACTCCCCCACTCCCTTGAGAGAATCTTCCATATTAATGCCGTACTCCTCCACAAAGGAGGGAATGGAGCGGGCGCTGGAAGGGCGATTCTTCAACCAACCCAGCAAACGGGAAAAAACGCCGCGTTTAATCAGGACATGCAGTGCCGCCTTCCCCGAAGCAGTGCCGTAAATCCATTGCATATACTTCTCCCCCGGTACCTGCTCCCGTTCCTCCCTGCCCGTATATCGGTTGTAATAGCGTATGCCCTCCATGGAATGCCTAGAATGTCTTCCGTCCCTCCGTTTGTCCAGCCGAAAGAATATCCCTGCCTCCCGTTTCCAGCATGCAGCATGGGGGCTTCGCTCCTCCTCACCGTTTCCCATCCCTCTGTCCAAGGCACCCTGTCCCGCCCAGGATTCCAATACTGCGAAGCATGAGGCATCCTGTCTTTCTGCCGGGCCACTCAGACCTTGCTTTTCAAAAATGGTAAACGAGAAATACCCACGCCTTAAGAACACTCTCCACGGCCATTCCTTCTATTCCAGCCTCCTGTCTAGATATCCCATCAAAACTCCTGAACTATGAAGCGCCCCTATTTCTCCTCTTCCATTACCCTTTGATACTCCCGCCACAACTCATCAATATGATACTCGCTGCCCAAAGCATATTTAACGGCGCCATCAAACGACCATGGAACGACCTCAAGAGCACTACGGTTCAATTTGCGTAGAAATTCAGGGTCTTTATAATCCCGCAGCCACACAAAAAAATAACCTGCATGGAGGTAGCCATCCATATAACTGCCGCCTGTAGGACGGTAAGCTCCTCTATGGAATCTCCCGTTAGCTATACGAACGGCGTCAGCCATCCCCTCGATAAATGCTCTAAATTCCCTGTTCGTTCCATAGGAACCTATCCCCTGGGGTTCCTGTTGGTAAACATGGGTTAGCTCATACAACAAGACTCCTCGAATTTCAAAATAAACCTTCGTCGCATCATCATCATCTTTAAACAACCCCTCAATATGGCGCGTGCTGCAGGAAATGGCAACCTCTCCATTTCCTCCCCATTTGCAGGCAACTCCATCGGTATCCTCCAGCATGAAACGCAAATGGTGGACAGGAACAATACATTCTTCAGGACTCTCATACAACGTATGGAGAACAATACGGGACAACTGACGGATATAAACCTCCGTATCTGGAATCAATCGGTGAAAAATGCGGGAACCTTTACTATGCGGAGCCTTATCATCGAATGAAACGCAGCCCAAAGAAAAATTCCTCCAGATTATATCCGAATCCTCATCCAGAACAATGGCTGAGGCATCTTTTTCCGTCTTATGCTCCGGAGCTTCCGGAATACATGAAAATATCCCCATGAACAGGCACAAACATAACCCGGAAACCAGACAATATCTTTTCATATTCGTCCAATAATACTTCCCGTCATTTCTCCTCTATCAGCCAAAAACCAACTTCCTCCGTCAAAATATTGCATTCAACAAAAAACACAAAAATCCATCTTTCATTCTTCAGCAACAAATACCCTTATTTCAATATATCTCCCTCCCTTAATAAAACAACGATTCGTATTTAAATATGTCAAACATACATAAAAACTTCAATTCACGCACCCGTGTGGGTGCGACGGTTCTCAGCCTCTCCATGAAAACCGATACCCCGGTTTCAATTCACGCACCCGTGTGGGTGCGACGTTTGAGGAATGACAGGATAGTTGATATAAGTTGAATCAGGGTTGAAATCCGTTGGAACCCTAGAAGACACGGGAGTTAAGGAGGATCAGACCAGTCATGAGCTATCTTATAAAAGTCGGAGCTGAAAAGAGGGTAAATGACAAGTATCTGATATAAGTACACAAGCTATGCAGGGATGCTGCACACGGCGCTTGGCTGCGACATGTATGCCGGAGTTCTCCGCAAACTGCTGGCAGGCCGTCCCGGCATGGTGTGCTGGGTTGATTACTCCGGTTCCTCCCCCGTGATCAGAGTGGCCGACGGGGCCGGGTTGCCCGTAGTCACGCTGGACCGGGCGCAAGACTGCCTTTCTGCCATCTCGCTTTCTCCCCGGCCGGATCTGGTGCCTCCGGCCGTGGGCGTCGTCCTGACGGCCGGACGGCAGGCTTGCCGGTCCCAGGTCTGGCCCAAGGGGGCCAGCCTGCGCCAGGAGGGATGCGTTACTACCCAGGTGGCGCTGTCTTCCACATCGACGGAGGATGATGCTTCCGTCGGCAGCGAGTCTCCCATCTGGGATTTTACCAAGCCGATTGTCGAGGTTCGCGGCGTCAAATTGCCGTCCGGTACGGATTCAAACGCCAGAAAATGGTGGTTCAGCAAGGTATCCCAGCTGTCATCCGTTTCAGGACTGCAGCTGGGGACCATCAAAAAATCTGTAGTGGCCGGCGTGGACGGGACCGACATGAGCAATTATTCCACGGCGGAGTCGGCGCAGGCCTATGAGCATGTAAGCGGCCAGTTGAGCGAGGCCTGCAAGACAATCAAGTGGTGCTACGTGGAGCTGAAACAGTACCTGTACACGGACACCCGGCCTCCCAGGGGGTGCGAGATGCTGTTCCCGCACACCAAACAGGTGGACGGCAAGACGCGCTGGTATAACTGGCTGCGCTGGCAGGGACGCACCATCAACAAGAGCCGCATGCGCTACCGGGCCAGCAAGTCCGGCGACTCCGGAGGAGATGACGGCAGCAATCCCCCATCCAGCGGCGGAGGCACGCCGCCGTCCTCCACCACGGATTGGCCCGACTACTCTTCCATTCTGCGGGAATATTATGAGATCACCCGCGCCATGCCCTGGGAGGGCCGCGTCAACTCCCTGCGGGCATTGTCTCCTGCCAACCTGGTTGGTCGCCGTCTGGCGATTACCGGGGCGCGCCGGGACTACCAGGAGATGGCTACCTCCGTAACGACAAGCCCGGACTGGCCATCTATGGGGATACCATCCAGGAGGCCGATTATGAGACACCGGCGTACCGTGTCGCTATGTTGCTCAAGACGATCATCTCCAGCAATCCCGACACCATTGGCGAAGTGATGATTGATGCCATCAATCGTAACCGGGAGGACAAGCGATGAAGGACTTATTTACAGCCTCTCTTGAGGAGCGGGCGATTATTGCCTGCATCGCCAATCGGGCCGCATATGTCATGCGCTGCCACCTTGCTCCGGATCGCCATATGGGTGTTATCCACATCATGATGTACCTAGAGGCATGCCACTGCAATGGCTGCCCTCTGCGGCTTGCTGACATGGAGCAGGCTGATGATTTTAACCTGATGCATGACATTTCTGGTCTCCGCGCTCATCTTAATACGAGCACGGGTAAGTTAGAGGGATGTTTCCTCCCCCGGTTTGCCGGCGGCAAGAGAGAGGAGGTTAATCATCATGACTGATCCAATCTACTGCTACTACCACCGGCACGCACGCCTGGAGATCATCCAGCGCCATGGGCAGACCTATGCGGTTTGCCCGGAGTGCCGGCAGGTACTTTCCAATATCCTTGCCAACAAGATTTACAAGGCAGGGAGTGGTCAGACCATCCCCTCTGACGACTTACTCAGTAAGCTGCTCAGTATGACTCCTGACGATATTAAACGCGCAAATAGAGCCAATAGTATATGACCTACGATCCAGAGACCCTATGCACGCTGATCAGCATGCAGCTGTCCAGATTTGCCGGCTCCGGCAACTACTGGACTATCTACGACCCACGCTGGCCGGGCATGATCGCCATCCGTCTGGAGCAGCTGGGAGAGCGCTACGTCCCGGTGGATGGGGCTAAATTCTACGCATGGCTACAGACGCCCGGTCTCACCTGGCAGGACGTCGTATCCATGGTGGCCCGCAAGAGCAAACAACTCAACAAGAGACATACACGATGATTGATTACGATTACAGGTGCCCAACATGTGGCAAGTACCGCGAGTTCGACCCGGCCTGTTATGAGGTCGGAGATGTTGTATACGTCTGCTACTGCCACAAGGTGACAACCGAGAGAGGCATAAGTGAGCGGACGGTCGGATATTATGGCCGCATCGAAGAGCTTAACAGGCCAGTCCAGGCTCTGGTGCGTCGAGGGGTTAAGGGATACGGCAAGTGCCATGTAGAGGATATTGCCGATATGATCCCGATTAATCTCCCGGAGGAGGTAGCCATCGGAGACAACCTGTGTACATGCAATAACTCCCAATCCCCAACTCCCAACCACAGATAACAATGAGCAAGACACGCACAACCACTAAGGCAACCGACCAGCAAGTCATCAAGGACCGGGCCGAATTCTGCCAGACCCTGGATGACATCGCCCGCAAGGGCGTCAAGCTGGACACCTTGCAGGCCGCCAAGGAGGCCGCCCTGCAACAAGTCCTCACCGAGCACGATCCCAGGATCAGCGAGCTGGCCAAGGATATTGACCGCCTCACCAAGATGGCTGAGCAATATGCCTCACCACGCCGACTGGAGCTATTTTCTACCGGCAAAAAATCAAGTACCACCGCCCTGACCACCTATGGTTACAGGCTGGGACAGCCCACCCTCAAGCCCGCGCAGGGCTGGACCTGGGACAAGGTTGTTGCTCTCCTCAAGGCCACACGCCGCAAGGCGTACCTCGTCACCAAGGTAACCCCGGACAAGGAGGCAATCCGCCTGCACATCAAGCCCAATAAGCTCGCCAAGCTGGGCATGCAGATCAAGCAAGAAGAAACGTTTTTCGTAGAGAGGAGTACCAAGAGTAATGACTGATATTGAGGTCAAGGACATGGGGCATCACATCATCCTGTCCATTACCACAGGAGCAATCCGTGGGGCCAGTACCGCAACATTGATCTATCTCACGCCGACGCAGCACAAGCAACTGATCAATGCTCTGATTAACCCTACACCCTTCAAGCCCAACAGCGATAAGGATGACAACAACTAACCCACCCATCGACATATGAGCAAACCACTTACCAAGCGACAGATCACCGTACTGTCCATCATGGCCGGCAAGGCCTACAAGTGCATCCAGTCCCAGGGCTGCCCCCTGCCGTCTCTGACGGATTGGCGGCATGACGAGGTCTGGGCTGCCACAGGTGTCACCGAGTCACTGACCAAGGCCACCCAGGAGCACTACGTGTCTATCTATAATAGACTGGCAGCCTACCTGGGTGAGCCTCCCCTCAAGGGCCGTACCTGGTCGGAGATGGACAAGGCCATCCACAACCTGCGCGATGCCATGCAGCGCTATGAGACCAGCCCGGACTATCTGGCCGAGATTGTCCGCGACCAGCTGCATCTGCCTTGCACGGCCCGGGATGTGTACCAGGCATTGCGGCATTACGCTGCCGTGGAGCACGTCAAGCACCTGATGTATACCATCATCAACCGGGGCCGGGCGGATGCCCGCAAACTGGCCTCCGAGACCGGCCAGGAAACCTATGAGCCACACGCTGATCCATCCACCATGCCCCCTGGTGGATTGCGTGGCCATGTTGGTGCTGTCATCGTTGACGAGTTCCCATTCTAATTACCATGAATACTGTTCATTTCAGTTCTGCAACTGATGACTGGGAAACACCACAATATTTTTTCAATGAGTGGAACAGTATATTTCACTTCCAACTTGACGCCTGCGCCACGTCGGAGAACGCCAAAGCAGAGAATTATTATACAATAGCCCAAGATGCCCTAACCCAAGAATGGGCTTGGGCCGGCATGGTTTGGATGAATCCTCCGTATGGGCGTCACATTGGAAAGTGGATGCAGAAAGCCTATCAAGAATCCTGCCGGGGTTGTGTGGTAGTTTGTTTAATTCCCGCCCGTACTGATACCAAATGGTGGCACGATTACGCGACAAAAGGAGTTATTCATTTTATCCCTGGGCGGCTCAAATTTGGCAATTCAAATCATAGTGCGCCATTCCCTTCTGCGGTGGTCATTTTCATGGGAGATTTGTTCCGTAGCTCAAACTAAACACTAACCTTTTCGCTCCTTTGTTGGGGCGCGGATTGAAACAAAAATAAAGAAACCGTCGTGAAAACCCTAAAGCCAGGAGACAAACTCAACTGTTATGTTGTAGATGATAATGGCCAACAGTCCAATCTAGCTATTCAGATACTTGTCGTCGCCACCAAGCAGTCAGTGTATGCTGATGGACTATACACGAGCATCCTGTGCATCGTCGATGAGCGGGCGGGTAAGCTGATAGCAGATCATCAGGGCGAGGAGATGACTCCATTTGGCCGCGCTTTATGCGATGACTAGCCCAGATACAATTCAGGCCGCCAGGTACTTCCTGACGGCCTTTTTCTTTTCCTGGTTCAATCGTCTTCGTGGATAATCACCCACACGTTATTGAGCACGTCCCGTACCCATGCTGTTATTTCATGACCCTGGCGGGTGGCCCAGATCAGCACGATGGCCGACTCTCGCAGATGATAGGTCTGGGGTTGTTCTTTGTCTTGGTCCTGCGGCGAGATGACAGTGATCGATCCGTACACGGGGATCGGCGTTATAACAAGAGGTGTATTTGATTCAGACATGGCCGCTATTTCAATCAGCTTTCACCTTTTCTGCAACGCCATGTGCTTTTTTCTCATGCTTGCACCCCTTGTGCAGCCCCTCTGCATAGCCAGTGCACTTATATCAGATACCTGTCATTTCCCCGCATTTTGGCTTCGACTTTTATAAGATATCTCCTGTCTGGCCAAGAGCGCTCCAACTCCCGTGTTTTCTAAGTAACCAACGGATTTCAACCCTAAATCAACTTATATCAACTATCCTGTCATCCCTCACCAACAATCCTTTTTTTTGTAAAAGTTTCAATTCACGCACCCGTGTGGGTGCGACTGCGGAAATAAATAATCCATAGCAGTGTGGCGAAGTTTCAATTCACGCACCCGTGTGGGTGCGACGGCCTGACGAATACGGTTTGAGTATCAAACATGCAACAAAGGTCTTGCGCCAACCTGATGCAAGAACCAGATGCGGTCAGGCCTGATCAAAGGGAATTTTTCTGTCAAGCTACATTTCTCAATCGCTTACAGCATGCGCCGGATTCCCGGAAATTTTCTGTGAGCTTGAGGTTGGCGCAAGCGCAGCATCCGATGTGGCATCATCTTAGAAAACCTCAGTTACTTCACGTCCGAGCCAGCTTGCACTCAATTTGGCTCATTGATGCTAACCGTTCTTTTTTACTGCGTCCAGAAACATCTTCCTCATTCCTTCACAAAACCAGGAATTCACCTACCGGAAAACAGGAATATCCGGATCTATATACATGCCTTGCTGCCACCCTAATGGCAGTCAACTGACCTGCATTCCACTTGCGCCGCCATGCAACAGGAGCCGCCCTTACGGACGGCTCCTGTTTAAGGCTCAATAGAAGAAGCTTGCCTCGCTCTTACAGGGCAGTCGGGATTTCCTTGCCCAGTTCAGACGCCTTTTTGGCGGAACCATCCCCGGCAATACGTTCCAGAATCACATCCTTGTAGCTCATGCCCCCCAGAATCATCGGCAGCACATGCACATCATGGGGAACCATGACGTCCAGGACATAGGCCTCAGGGGATTCAATCATCCGAGTGATAGCCGCCGGAAGCTCCTCTATGCGAAGCACACGCTCGCACTTGACGCCGAACCCGGCACAAATAAGTGGATAGTTCGGGTAGATGACATCTTCCGTTTTATGGGTAGGATCATAATTGTCGTGCGGGTCCGCCAGGAAGGTTTGGGCCCGGTTGGAATCATACTTCAAATCTTCCCATTGGACCACCATGCCCAGGTGCTGGTTGTTCAGAATAATGCATTTGACGGGCAGACGCTCCACATGAATGGTTGCCAGCTCCTGAATATTCATGAGCATGGAACCGTCCCCGTCAATATTCACAACCAGTCTGTCCGGATAAGCCAGGCACGCTCCCATGGAGGCGGGAAGTCCATAGCCCATGGTTCCCAAACCGCCGGAAGTGGCCAGACGGCGGGGCTTGTCAAATTTGAAGAATTGAGCGGCAAACATCTGATGCTGGCCCACCCCCGTGCAGATGATGGGGTCCTTGTCCGCCGTCTGGCGGTAGAGCTCCTCAATGACAGCCTGCGGGGCGATATACCCTTTGCGGTCCTCATAGGAGAAGGGGTACTGTTTTTTCCAGCCGTCAATCACGCCGAACCATTCAGGAGTGCGGGTGTAGACGGAGGATTTGCGCTCCCAGCCTTTTGCGGCCAGAGCGGAGTTGAGCACCCGGAGGGCGTCCTTCACGTTTGCGCGGATGGGATACGCCACCTTCTTGTTTTTATTGATCTCGCTGGCGTCGATATCAATGTGAACGATCGTGGATTCCGGACAGAACATATTGACGGCGCCTGTCACGCGGTCGTCAAACCGGGCGCCCAGGGCAATAACCAGATCCGCTTCATTCACGGCGTTATTCGCAAACACGGCTCCGTGCATGCCCAGCCAACGCAGGGAAAGAGGGTGGGTTTCCGGCATGGCGCCAATGCCCATCAGGGTGGTCGCCACAGGAATCTGGGAACGTTCCGCAAATTCCAGAAGATCCCCGGAAGCTTCCGCAGAAATGATGCCGCCGCCGGCGTAAATGACAGGCCGCCTGGCGTTTTCAATCAACGGGATGAGTTCTTCCAGCTTATCCGCAGGGACGGGCAGCACGGGGTTGTAGCCGGGAATATCCATCTCCATGTCAAAGTCCGGTGTAAACACGGCCTCCTGCACGTCCTTGGGCATGTCAATCAGCACAGGGCCCGGACGGCCCGTAGAGGCGATGTAGAAGGCTTCCTTGATGATACGGGGCAGTTCTTCCGGTTCCGTCACCAGATAGCTGTGCTTCACGATAGGGGCGGTCATGCCGAATACGTCTGTTTCCTGGAAGGCGCCGCGTCCAATCAAGGAGCGCATGACCTGAGCCGTAATCGCCACCAGAGGCGTGGAGTCCAGATAAGCATCCGCAATAGAGGTAATCATGTTGGTGGCGCCGGGGCCGGAAGTGGAAATGCAAACGCCCACCTTGCCCGTAACGCGGCCATAGCCTTCCGCGCCGAATGCCCCGCCCTGTTCATGGCGGGGCAGGATGGTCCGTATCTTGGGCTGATGGCTCAGGGCCTGATGAATCGGCATGCTGGCGCCGCCAGGATAGGCAAAGACGACGTCTACACCTTCACGCACGAGGCATTCCACGAGCACTTCAGCTCCTGTCATGCGGGTTTTCGTCGGGGCGGATGATGTTTTGTCGTTTGTGCTCATGTGCAAATAATATTTTATTTGTTCAATAGGAAAAAAGGTTCTAACGCATTCCGGGCGCAATGTGAAGCCTTTTCCTTAAAAGGAAGAAGGGCATGGAGAAAGGAGGAAAATCCCGGAATCCCCTTCCGTACCAAATCCGGAAAGAGGAATCAGGACAGGGATGGCCGCCGGACCTGTACGCAGTCCATTCCTGCGGCCGCGGCAGCTTTCATGCCGGGTTCGGCATCCTCAAAAACCACGCAACGGTCCGGGGATGCCCCCAGGAGTTCCGCCGCCTTCAAAAACATGTCCGGAGCAGGTTTGCCATGCTCCACCTCATCCGGTGTCAAAATCACATCAAAAAGGCCTGAAAGTCCGGCAGCAGCCAGAGTCCGGGACGCTCCCGGCATGGCGCTCCCGGTAGCTATCGCCTTGGGGGCGTCTCCCAGGGAATGCACGAATTCCACCACTTCCCGGATAGGCTGCATGCCTTCCTTTTCCAGCATTTCCAAATAAATGCGGCGCTTGTCCGCAGCTGTGGACGCCGCATCCATGTGCATGCCGTACCGTTCATTTAAAAAACGCACCACATCATTGGCGGATTTTCCGCCGCAGGAATAAAATTCATCCGCCCGGAACACATGGTCCGGAGCCCCCGCTCGAGCCAGGGCTTCACGCCATGCCCTGTAATGGAGCGGCATACTGTCCACCAGGGTGCCGTCCAAATCAAAAATATATCCTTCATATTTTTTTTCAGGCAAATCCACGCGTTTCTTCATAACGGGAGAATATAGTGCCACAAACTCCTTTTCCGGTAAAGCCCACAGTCAGCCCGTGCAGGAAAGGAATGCCTTAAAAAATACATCAAGAGCTTGACATTTTGTCCTGTTATTCTAATGTTTTTGCCACCTCGAAACGGAAACCGAACCTTTTTTAAACATGGCCAATACCAAATCCGCACTCAAGCGCATCCGCCAGACAGCAACCCGCACCGCCCGCAACCGCGCCGTGACCTCCAAGTTGAAGACCCTCCGCAAGAAAGTTGCCGCTGCGGTGGAAACGTCCGACAAGGAAGCCGCTGCTGCTGCCTACAACACTTTCTCCTCAGCCGTTGACAAAGCCGCCAAGGTTGGCATCATCCCCGCCAATCGTGCAGCCAACTACAAGAGCAAGGCCGCCAAGGCCATCGCAAAAATCGCCTGAGTTTTCACTTCGGTTTTCTGACGATTCTTTATGGCAAGCCGCTCTGTTCTGCTGAGCGGCTTGTTTTATTTTCTACTCCCATGCAGCAATCCCGCCTGGATAAAGCCAAACTGATTATTGACCGTCCCGGGGACTTCAAGGTTTGCGAAGCCTGCGGTTCCATCGTATCCCTGACTACGGCAGTGTGTCCCAACTGCAACGCCTACCGTTTTGACTCCAATACGGAATATGTCGTGGAACAAGCTGTACTGCTTGCATCCCGGGAACAACGTTCCGTTACACCGGAAGATTTGGAAATTTAGGAAACGCTCCCGCGCAGTTTTCCCTATGCTTTCTTCCGCGGCCCAGGCAACTGCGCCGTGTTACGGAAAAAACGGCCGTGCCGCCGTTGAAAGAGAACTCTTTTTTTCTCATTCACCAAACCGGAGGCGTTTTGCTACTTGCGCAGATCCGCAATGCGGAGGATGGTGGCCTCAATCAGGTTGGCCGGGCATGAGGCGCCCGCCGTAATTCCCACCTTCAGGGATTTGCCCAGGTTCTGCACTACCGGTTCCGTAGTCATGCGGCGCACTTCCCGCGTCTTCGTATCAAAAGCATCCACATACTGGATGGACTTGATGCATTCTGCGGACTCAATGAAGTACGTGGGCACATGCTCCCTGGCAATATCCACCAGATGCGTTGTGTTGGAACTGTTGTAGCCACCCACCACAAACATGACGTCCAGAGGATTTTTCAGCAGTTCATACAGGGCATCTTGGCGATCCTGGGTAGCACCGCAAATGGTGTCAAACACATAAAAATTATCATCGTCCCCGTCCCTCTGAACAATGGCATCCTTCACCATCTTCTGGAGCGTCTGCGTCTCCGTTTTCAACATGGTGGTCTGGTTGGCGATGCCAACCTCCTCCAGATCCCGGTCGGGATCGAATCCCGGGGAACAGCATCCTTCAAACCGTTTCAGGAATGCCTCGCGGTCTCCGCGGCCCATGATGTAGTCGCACAGGATACGGGCATCCTCCAAATCGTAAACCACCAGGTATTTCCCCCTTCCCCGTTCCCCAAGAGCCCGGGAAGCCGTAGCGCTGGTTTCCTCATGGGTAGCCTTACCGTGGATAATGGAGGTAATCCCCATGGCGGCGTAATTCTTCACTCTTTTCCAGACCTTCATCACGTCTCCGCATGTCGTATCCACAATCTGCACGCCCTTCTCCTCCAGCGCATCCATGAAAGGAGTGGGAACACCGAACGCGGGAATAATCACCACATCGTCCGGAGCAACCCGGTCATAGGAGGAATCCAACTGCTTCCAGGGAAGTTTTCGAATGCCCATTTCCTCCAGCTGCCGGTTCACTTCCGGATTGTGAATAATGTCCCCAATCAGAAAAATCCGCCGGTCAGGAAACACTCTGCGTGCCGCATATGCTATATCAATAGCACGGCGCACGCCGTTGCAGAACCCGAACTCCCGGGCGAGAAAAAATTCCGTATGGCCCAGATTGTACACATTGCCCGCAGAACGGATGTGGGAAATCAATTCACTCTGGTAATGCTGCTGGATTTCCTTTTCCACCTGCTCCATTACTTCGGCCCGTCTCACATTCACTCTGGCTTTGCGGGTTGAGTCCTGATTCATGCTCCCAGCTTCCACACTTTCCTTCTTTCGTCAAGACAATCACAGCTTGCCAACCGGAGCTTTTCACGGTATGCACAGACCCATGCTCCTGGCCCTGGCCCCCATGAAAGATGTGACGGATCTGGCTTTCCTCAACACATTGAAGGACTTGAATTCCCTGCCGGATTATTTCATCACGGAGTATTTCCGGACGGTGGCCCATCATAAAAAGATGTCGCCATACATTCTGCGCTCCATTGATGAAAATCCTACAGGCCGCCCCATTTACGGACAGCTCGTGGGCCATGAACCGGAATACCTGGCAAGGGATGCGCAGGTCCTGATGGAACACGCCTGTGCAGGCGTGGATCTGAACATGGGCTGCCCCGCTCCCATCGTATGCCGGAGAAATGCGGGCGGAGGCATGCTGCGGTCCCTGAAGGCCATGGACGCGGCCCTGGGAGCGCTTCGGGACGTATTGCCCCCCGGAGCCTTCACCGTCAAATGCCGCCTGGGATACGAAACACCGGACGAGTTTGAACGGATTCTTCCGGTAATTGCCTCCCATTCCCCGGACAGGGTGTGCATCCACGCCCGCACCGTCCGTGAGGGCTACCGCTCCCCGGTACACCCGGAATGGGTGAAATGGGCCGCAGGAATGCTGAAATGCCCAGTAGTCGCCAACGGAAATATTGTGGATGCAGCCACAGCGGAGGCATGGGTGCGGCTGGCCCGGCCAGCTGGGCTGATGATTGGACGGGCAGCCCTGCGCAATCCCTGGATATTTTCACAGCTTCATTCCCGCTTTCAGGGCCATCCTGCAGCAGACCTTACTTTCCGGAACGTGCTGCACTATATTCGCCGCCTTTATGAACGCACGCGGGAAATGCAGGAACATTATGTGGAGGAAAAACACATCCACCGCATGAAAAAATATCTGGTTTATACCGCTCGGGGACTTCCCGACACTTTTGACCATTACATGAAAAGGGCGAAAACCGCCCGCGATTTCATGCGCATTTGCGAGGATATTCTGGATAACGACGCACCCTTTGCCCCCACTCCTCCGGAAGACACGCATCTCTTTGCCCATTTCCATACCCTTCTTGCGCAAGAGGAAGCTTGTCTCCCTCCCGGAATTCAGGTATGAATTTCAACGTTCATGAATCTGCTGCCTTTCGCCCTTCTCCCGGGCCTGACCGCCGCTATTTGCGCCGCCCATGACGCCATTCAGGACGGGGTGGAGTTTCTGCGTGCCCACATGCCCGCGCAGGACAGGGGAACGGTTACGCAAGAAAGGCTGGTCCGGGAAGTCCGCCTCGCCCTGGCTGCACGGAGCCAATTCCCCTGGGCTGCCCAGGTTCCGTGGGAACTTTATGAAAATAATGTTCTCCCTTATGCCGTGGTCAACGAACCGCGAGACGAATGGAGGGAGCAGTTCCATCACCTCTTCGCACCGCTTGTTTCCCCATGCAAGACGGGGCGGGAAGCCGCCCTCGCCATCGCCTCCCTCATCCAGAAAACCCTGAATGTACGCTATTCCACGGAGAGAAGAGTTCCCCACCAGGGAGTCAAGGAATCCCTGCAATCCGGCAAGGTCTCCTGTACGGGCCAAAGCATCCTGCTAATCTGCGCTCTTCGCTCCGTGGGCATTCCGGCCCGCATGGCGGGCGTTCTTACCTGGAACCACGTGCGCGGCAACCACAACTGGGTGGAAGCCTGGTGTGACGGAGAATGGAAAATGCTGGAATACAATGAAAAGGACTTCAACACCCCGTGGGTGATGTCCGCCATCAGCATGCTGGATCCCCGCAAACCGGAGAACGCCATTTATGCCACCTCCTGGAAAAAAGAACCTTCAGGAGCCTTTTTTCCTATGATATGGGAAGCCCGCTACGACGAAAAACGGCACGCGCTGGCTTTCCCTCCGGAAAGCCGTACCGTCCCCGCCGTCAATATCACGGACCGCTACATGAAACTGGCGAATGAATGGGTGGCGGCCCAACCGGAATATGTGCCCGGCAGCCGGCTGATGCTGGACATCAGGGAAGAGAGAAAAAACGGTGCCAGAAGGCTTCCCTTGCACGTCGTCCTCAAATCGGAAGAAGGGAAAGTTCTGGCGGAAGGCATTACACCCGGACCGTCCGACGACATGAGGAAGTTTCTTGAGGTACTCCTGCCGGACAATATTTCCCGCGGCATGCTGGAGTTCAAGCTGCCTGACGGAACCGTGCGCCATGAACCTGTGGCACACACGGAAGCCCCGGTTCAGATTTTGAACTTCTTCGTGTCCGCTCCATGAAAATTCCCCTGTTTTTCAATAACACGGCGCGCAGCGCCAGAGCCGGACGATTCCGCCGCTGGCTGGATCGGCACCGGGATTTTTTTGACGTTATTGAACCGGAAAGCAGGGAAGACATGTTGAACCATTTGGTTTCTCAGGCTAATTCCGGAGCGCCTGCCGTTGCTGTGGCAGGCGGGGACGGCACGCTGGGAATCGCGGCAAGGGCTCTCTGCAATACGGAAACGGTGCTGGCCCCCTTCCCTGCGGGTACCATGAATGTTTTTTCACGGGAAATAGGAATCCGCCCGGATTTCGACCACGCCCTGCACATTCTGAACACGGGGCGTTCCAAAAATGTGGACCTGTTCGCATTCAACGGGCAAGTTTTTCTCCAAATGGCGGGCATTGGCGCGGATGCCCGAGCCGTAGAACTGACCACATGGGAAATGAAAAAAAAATGGAAAGCCCTTGCCTATGTAATTGCCGGCGCCCGCGTCTGTACGGAAAAACAGCCGCACCTCACCCTGACCACAGATGAAGGCCGGGTATTGGAAGGCCGTTCCATCATCTTCGGCAATGGACGCAAGTATGGCGGGCCGCTTAACTTCTTTGCTGAAGCGGACAACAGTGACGGCCTTCTGGACGCAGTAGTATTCAGGCATTCCATTACTTCCATCATCGGGGAATTCCTGATGGCCGCAGTCCAAGGGGGCTTTCATTCCCGGAGGAGCGGCAGTTTTGAATACATCCGGATGACGGGAGGAACCGTCACCTCCGCCGGACAGGCCTCCTGCGAACTGGACGGCGATTATGCAGGAAACGCTCCGGTCCGCATCACCCGCCCCGGCTCGCTGAAAGTGTTCGTCCCCTGAAACGCAGCGGGGAAACAGGCCTTTCCGACAGAAGCCAGGAAGCCCCCAGCCTCCCTTACCTTCTCCATAAAACCATAAACAAGCCGTACCGGAAAAACCGGTACGGCTTGTGAACAGGAAGAAAGCTTCCGCAAGGAACGCGTTACATTCCCATGATCTGATAACCGCCGTCCACGTAAATCACCTGCCCGGTGATTGCGGCTGCGCCGTCACTGGCCAGGAAAACGCCGGTGGCTCCCAATTCCTCACCCGTGCAGGAACGGCCCAGAGGGGCATGCTCCTCATACACCTTGAACATGGTGTTAAAACCGGAAACGCCGCGAGCAGCAAGCGTCTGCATGGGACCTGCACTGATGCAATTGACACGGATACCGCGGGAACGGCCCAAATCATAAGCCAGATAACGGGTGCAGGCTTCCAGGGCAGCTTTGGAAACTCCCATCAAATTGTAGTTAGGAACCACTCTTTCGGATCCCAGATAGGACATCGCCAAAATGCTGCCGTTGTCGGACATCATGGGTTCCACGGCGCGGGAAAGAGCTACCAGGGAATAAGCGGAGATATCCAGGGAAATCTTGAACGCCTCGCGGCCCGTTTCCAGGAAACTGCCGCCAAGAGCCTCCTTCGGGGCAAAAGCCACGGAATGCAGCAGACAATCTACTTTATCCGTATGCTGGCGGACCCTTTCAAAGAAAGCGTTAACAGATTCATCACTGCTGACATCCAGATCATAAACGGGAACATCCTCTCCGAAGTTCTCATGGATCAGCTTGAGAACTCCGTCCTTGAGACGTTCTCCCTGATAATTGAAGATGAGCTTTGCGCCCGCTTCATGCCATGCCTTGGCAATTGCGAACGCGATGCTGCGCTTGTTCGCTACGCCGACTACGACACCAACTTTGCCTTCGAGTAATTTACTTGACATAATGGTAACTGAATACTGCCTTACTTTCCTTCATTTGACAAGAAAAACGGACGTCACGGCATTTTCGTCAGGCTCCCGTCTGCTGGCGGCACGCTTTGACCGTATTAGCCATCAACATGGCGATAGTCATCGGCCCCACGCCGCCGGGCACGGGAGTAATGGCCCGGCACTTGGGAGCCACCTCGTCATAGGCTACGTCTCCCACAATCCGGTAGCCGCGCTTGGCGGAGGCATCTTCCACACGGTTGATGCCCACATCCACCACTACGGCGCCGTCTTTCACAAAATCAGCCGTCACAAAAGCGGGCCGGCCTATGGCTGCCACGATGATATCAGCGGAACGGCAAAGTTCCGGCAGGTTTTTCGTACGGGAATGAGCCACGGTTACGGTAGCGTTTGCCTGTTTGGACATCAAAAGATGCGCCATCGGTTTGCCCACAATCATGCTGCGGCCAATGACCACGGCATTCGCTCCCGCCGTTTCAATGCCGGCGGCCTTTAACAGCCTCATACAGCCCAGAGGGGTACAGGGCACAAAACCGGTCTCATCTTCCAGCACCAGCTTGGCGACATTCTCCGGATGGAAGCCGTCCACATCCTTGGCAGGGTCTATTTCCAGGACCACGGCCGCCTCGTCGATATGGGGAGGAGGCGGGCTTTGCACCAGTATGCCGTGGACGGCAGGATCCACGTTCAATTCACGGACAATCCGGAGCAGTTCTTCCTGGGAGGCGTCGGAAGGGAGAACTATTTTACGGGAATTCATCCCCAGCTCCGCACACTTTTTCACCTTGGAATTTACATATACCTGGGAAGCGGGATCTTCCCCTACCAGAACCACGGTCAAACCGGGCGTTATTCCCTGTTCCCTGAGCCGGGCAATATCCCTTTCAACCTCTTCCAGCACCTGGGAAGCTACTTGTTTTCCATCGATGATTTGCATAATAATGATTGGTTAAGAGGCGGGAAGTCCGGAAGCCCCTCGCCAAGCAGCCCGGCCAGAAGACGGGCATAATCCGCCACCTGTTCATCCGTTGCGTCCGGAGGAATGAACAGGCGCTTTTTCCATAGAATATTTACGTTGGAACACGGTTTGGGAATGGCATAGCGGTCCCAGGTCTTGTTCAAACGCCAGCAGCTTTCATATTCGATACATACGGGAACGATGGGCAGCCCTGACTGGGAGGCCAGTTTGACAATACCGTGGTGCACTTCGTAAATAGGGCCTCGCGGACCATCCGGAGTAAAACAGAAGCAGACGTCCCCCTCCTGGATCTTTCGCATCATTTCCATGTAGGCCAGAGCCCCCCGCCGTCCGGAAGATCCCCGGACGGCACCCAGGCCAAAATGCCTGCATACGGCCTCCACTAGGGCGCCGTCCTTGCTGGCGCTGGTAAGCACACTCATCTTGAGTGGCTTCTGGGCCAGGGACCACGCATAACCCGGCACCATCGTGCGGTTGTGCCAAAGGGCTACCAGAAAAGGCGCCGTATAAACATCATCATGCTCCTCCTTGATGGAACGGATATTCAGGCTCATGCAAATGGGCTGGAGTACGGACCACAGGCCAAATCCGGCCAGCCTGGTCCACCAGCGGGAACGCTTTTCAGATGTTTTCCGAACAATAGGATTGAGCAGCAGCATGGAGTCCTGGCAATATCACATGAATCCGTCTACCGTAATACGGGGAGGAGAGGAATTTGACGGAGCTGGAAGAGCTATTCCACGGGAAGGAGCGGTATGCATTTCCGGGCGGCCCGTGCGCGGCGCCTCTTCCTGGAACATTCCGGCAGAGTTGTCCTGTGGAGACTCCGGAGTACCGGAAATTTTCACAGGAAGAATAATTTCATGCCCTTCCTGCGTCACGCCGGAAGGCAGTTTCCGGCTGTCCACCATGTAGGAAGGAATTTTAAAAACCAGCTTCCCCGTCAAGGAAGTACCGTTACTGTACACCCCCCCGGTCACTCCCAGAAAGCCCTGCTCAAACAGGGAAATTTCCTTCAGGGAGGCGGAACGGCCCGTTCCATCGCTTTCCAGCAGGAAAGAACCGGACGTAAAGACGGGAGAAGAGTACGGCAGCCTTATTTCCGTATTCCGGGCAGCCATGGCCGCCAGCAGGCGCAAAACAGGCAGCCTGATCATGGTCGCCTTGATAACGGAACCGCTGTATCCTTTTAGGGAGGGCCTCTTCTGTTCAGTTGTTACAGGCAAAGCAAAATCCAGCTTCAATTCATGCTTTTCATCCCCTTCCTGTTCTCCCGTCTGCACCTTGAGAAGGGAAGAGAAATCATCTCCCAGCAGGGAAGCGAGATCGAAATTTTTTCCTGTCAAAGTCCACGCCTGGTGACGAAAATCCGTACCCAGAAGGAAATTCCCCGTAATCATGAAGGGGCTGAGATCCGTAGGCTTATTGAGCAGGCGCCCTTTGTCCAGAAAACCGGAAAAAGTGAGCTGCTTGACGCCGCTCCCGTTTAGAATGACGGAACCGGAATCAACCCCCATCAGCGGCCAGCCCTTGATTTTCAATTTTTGCTGTGACAAATCCAGCACGTATTCCGGTTCAGGTCCGTTCCCGGACGTGCGGATGTAGGCTTCCGCCGTCATATAAAAGGGAGCGCCATTCCTCTCCAGAGTAAATTCTTCCGTCCCATGGGCATACCCCACTTCCAGACGCGGCGCTGTGTATCGCCGGAAAACGAACGGCAATTCCCGTTTCGTCTGCGGTACGGCAAATTTAACGAATCCGGGCCGCAAACCGACTACCGCCCTGGACACATTAAGGCTTTCCCCCTTGATTTTCCCCATGAATAAGGGCACGGCGGAAATTTCCCCGGAGATGCCTTCCATCGCCACAAAGGACAGGCAGGAATCTTCCGGAAAGGATACCCTGATGCGTGAAGCCTTCATGGTAAGGCCATCCACCGCCATTCCGGAAATTTTCACATCTCCGCCCCAGGCGGCGGAAAGATCAGCTTGCAGACGGCCGGCAAATTCCTCCGTATTGAAAGAAGTAAGGCGGTACATATACGTCCCCGCCAGCGCACCGGCAGCCAGCAGAACCAGAATGCAAAGGCCTATTAAAAAACGCTTGTTTTTCAACATGGCCCTGTTTGGCTCCCGCTGGTCGTCACTGTAAGTCCGCCGGCGCTTTTCCACCCGGATCACCTTGCTGCCGTCCGGGCGCACTACTACTTCCCTTCTCCGTTCTACTCCGTGGGAATCCGACGCATGCAGCTGACGCATGATATTATCAGCCCCCTGGGAAGGAGAAGACTCAAAATCGGAACCGCTGTTTTTCAATGGTCTTGATCCGGTTAAAGGTTACTGGACATTGCTGAGGGCGGGGAGAGAAGCGTCCCCTGCCGGGACCTCCTCGTCCGGAATGGAAGTATCCGGCGTATAAAGCTTCTTGCCGCCCGGATCCACCACTTCCGCCTTTACCATGATGATGATGGCCTTGCGCTGTTCCTTGGACCCCTTGGAACGGAAAAGGCGCCCCACCCAGGGAATATCCCCCAGAACGGGAATTTTATCCTCATACGTAATGGAAGTGGATTTTTTCAAGGCGCCGATGACGAGCGTATTGCCGGTGGCTATGCGCACCGGAGCGGTCAGGCGCCGCGTGGAAAACACGGGCTGAAGGATGAAGTTGTCTGAAGTTTTCACCATGACGACATCTTCCTTTGCGTCCTTTTCCTGGGAGACCATGGGAACGAAAAGCGACGTACCGTAATTGATGAAACCGTCAAAATCCACGATTTCCGGCACTACGGTCATTTCCACGATGGATTTGTCATCGCTGATGCCGGTCACTTCCACATTGAAGATCGTGCCAAGCTGCCTGGTTTCAAAGGCAGTGGGATGGGCGGGAGTCATGGGCATGACCGGAATACCGCCGCCGTTATTGTCATTGTCGCCCCAGTCATTATTATTGCCCGTGCTGTTGGGAACTTCAGGCGGATCATATTCCGTAGGGTAAATCAGTTCCCTGCCGCTGAAAAAGGTGGCTTTTTCACCGGGGCGCACAATCACGGAAGGATGCTGCATAATGTCTGTGCCTTTTTTCTGGCTCAGGCCGCGCATAATCATCGTGATATCCGCGTGACTCCACATGCCGCGCAGAGTGACGATGCTGGGAGCACCGCCGGGAACATAGGTCGCATCAGAACTTCTGGCGGAAGTGCCGCGTTCTATCATGCTGTCAATGCTATCTTCCGTAAAAACCTGGTTGCCGGAACGCAGGCCGCCCACCACTCCTGCGGGAGCGACGGCCCCGGCCACATTGGCGGCGCTGTCCAGCACGGAATTGTTATAGTCATTTTTATCGGTTCCCGCGCCGCCCATGAACCACTTGGTAGGGTCCAGGTTCAGATTGACGATCCAGTTAAAGCCCAATTCCTCCAAGTCCGTCTGATTGACTTCCAGAAAGGTCGCGCTGACCACCACCTGGAGGGGCTGTTCCGCAGTCCTGGCCGCTACCAGCTCCTCCAGCATGCTCAAATCTCTGGGCGTGCCATGGAAAAGAAGAGTGGAGTTGCCCGAGTTGTATTTAATGAAACTGCCTTCCGGGAATTTCACCCCCATGGAAGCCAGCGCCTTTTGCGGATCCACCCGTTTCAGGGTCATGCCGGAAGAACCGGAATCACCGGAACTGAAGGGGTCTGAATTTTCGGCGCTGGAGTCCTCCGACAATCCGGAAAAGAAGCCCGGCGGAAGGGTAATGGACTTGGTGACCATGTAGGAAGTTCCGTCTGAACTGGATACCAGTTCCGCACCAAAGGCATTTGTCCGCAGAATAAGGCCGGATGCGCGCGCCACGTATTCCAGGGCCTCACGAAGAGGTACATTCTGAAGATTAAGCGTAATTCTCTTGGCGGCGGCGTCCCTGGCGGAAACGCTGTCTGCAGGACCGGGATCCACGGAAATATTCACGCCGCGTTCCGCCGCAGTCATGGCCGTGGCATCATGCGTCCTGGCCTGGCTGCGCAGATAGTCCACGGCTTCCTGCACCGTCGCTCCATCCAGCTGCACACGGGGCAGACGGATCATGCCCAGTTTCTGGTCCACATTCACCACCGGGTTATCCAGGGGACGGGAAAATGAAGCGGGTTCTTCCGGTGTTTCCGTCAAAGGAACGGGCATCTCCCACTGTCTGGAAACATCCGCCAGGGCACTGCTGCGGGTTTCATCCCTGGCAGCGCTAAAATAGGCGGTTCTGGCGCGGTTAACCAGTTCCATGCCGCGCCGCGCCGCCGTATTGTAAGGGTCCGTCTTAAGGACGGACGTAAATTCCTTCAGGGCCGCATCATACTGGCCCAGTTCATAATAGCCGAAAGCCAGGTGAAGCAGACGGCTGACTTCCTCTACATTTTTTACGTGTTCCGGAGACAATGCCGGATTCGTACGCACCGGGTCGCGGGCTATTTCCAACGTGCGCCTGGCCAGGGCATGGTCCGGAGTGGATTTCAGGGCATCTTCCAGCAACTTGACGGCCTCATCATAACGCCCCGCCTTGATATATTCCTGGGCCACGGCCACGCTGGCATCCGCGATGCTGGTTTCCAGGAAACGGCGGCGCTTCTCCATGTTGGGGGATTTGGGCAGCGCAGTCAGGCTTCTGCGGTAATTGTCCAGAGCTTCCTGGTACTTGCCCTCGGAATATTGCTGACGCGCCTGCCCCAACAGCAGCATGGAAGCCTGAGCCTGCTCTTCCATCCGGGCTGCTGCCCGGCGTGCGGCCCCTGCCCCCTCCTGGGCCAGCCCCTGGCCGGCTCCAATACCGGCAACGGCAAGCGCCATGGCAATTTGCTGAATGGCAGACATGGAGTGAGGGAAACGTCTAGTCATAGGAATTTCCGGGACTATACCGAATTAAAAACCGCCCGTCATCATAAAAACGCCCAGCAGAGTAAAAAATATCGGCAAAGGCTGCAGCTTCCCTCCGGAGGGAACGTTTCTTTAAACGGCAGACAGTTCCAGCACGCCCACATGTCCCGGTTTCAGGGGATGGGACAGACCGCAGTCCATCAATTCCCGCCGCTCAAAAATCCTCTCCTCATCCTCGGCGTCCATCAGGTTTCTGACGCGTACCCGATCCGTCTGGATGCCGCACCAGCCGAAAGCGTGCTGGGGAATGGAAATGCGCAGGTTGTAGAAATTGATATTTGGAGAAAGGTTCCCCACCACAAGCACGGTAGCCCTGGCGCGGGCATCATGCCGGAGCATGGCATATACCCAGTGGCCGGAAGTGTCTTCCGCCGGTTCCCTGCCGAAAGTGGTGTTTTTCATATTAGCCCAGTTCAGGCCGTAAAAATCTCCCCGGTCCAGCGCCGGATGCTGCATCAGAGGAAGAAGCTTCCGATGAAAATTTCTCAGTTCTGCGGACTCTTCCGGCAGCAGGGAAGAGTCAAACCGGCCATTCGCCACCCAGGGCTGGAGCCGGGGGAGGCAGGTATAGTCAAAAATACTGGTACGTCCGTCATGTCCGCCGAAACCGCCGGGCCCCTCCGCCCGTTCCCCCACTTCCTGCCCGTTGTACACCAGCACGGGACCGCTCCCGGAGGCATACACCAGCGTCATGACCGCCGGCAGAACAACGCGTCCCACGCCGCCCCAGGAAAGAGGGGAGCACACGCGAGTTTCATCATGGTTTTCCACGTAGCGGACGCCGTGGGTCATGTATATGGGATTGCTTCGGAAAAGCCGGTCGAAGTCATTGGCCCAGTTATTTTCCGTGTACATATGGAGCGCCAGATGATAGCAGTCGGAATCGTAAACGGCATTAAATCCGGCATCCAGAAGGGCGGCGCACGGATCGCCGGGTGTGGTTTTCATGTGGTCGTTGTATGCCTCCGCCATGAAAAACACGTCCGGCAGACGCACCCGGGAACGGGAAATGGCCCATTTCCAGAAAGCCATGGGGATCATTTGGGCCATGTCGCACCTGAAACCGCCGATGCCCAGGCTTTGCCAGAAGGAAAGGATATCGTCCATGATGCGCCATGTCTTGGGCACATGCTGCTTGGGGCTGGTCCACCCCGGCAACAGGCGGAGGGCAGGAAGACCGGCCATAAAGTTATAGCCGTAGTTGAGCTTGACCGTTTCATACCAGTCGTACTTGCCGGGATTCCATGTAACGGCATTGTTGCCCGTCACACGTCCGAACGTCATTTCCCCTTCAAACAGGCCGTCCGGCAGACGCAGGGGTGGACCGTCCCCAGGGCTGTTGGAGGTCAGGTAAAAGTACCCCTGCTCCGGAGAAAAAAACGTATGGGGATCATCTCCTTCTCCAAAATCGTCATGCCCGTCCCAGTCCGCCAGGTAGGCTCGGGAAACATGGTTGGGAATAAAATCCATCATCGGCAGCAGCCCCACCGTCCGGCAACGCTTTACCAGAGCCTTGAACTCATCCATTCTCTTCTCCGGGGAGGAGGCCAGATCCGGATCCACGTCAAAATAATCCACCACGGCATAGGGACTTCCTGCCAGGCCTTTTACGATGGATTTCGGCTGGGCGGCTAGCCCGGGATGGGACGTCTGCGTAGCGTGCCTCAGCACCCCGGTCAGCCAGATGTGTGTGAAACCCATCCGTGCTATTTCACGTAAGGCTTTATCCGTCACTCCATTAAAAGTTCCGCACCCGTTCGTTTCCCGGCTCCCCCAGTCAACTCCATGGGTCTCCATATTGGAAAAATGACGAACAAATAGTTGATAAATGACAGGACGCATGAGTTGAAATAATCAAATTTTGACGCTTATAATGCTAACTTTTTCAGGTATTCTGCAAGCGCATTCTGTTCCACCGGGGCAATTTGTCCCAGCTGCAGCAGGGCTTCCTCCCTGGTCCGGAGCGTTCCCTCCAACTGAAGCTCCTGCAGACGGGACAGCCATTTCCCGAAATCAGGCCCCGGGGACAGCCCCAGATTCACCAGATCACGCCCGGTCACCAGAGGAGGAGGCACCAGAGGGGCATTCCGGTAGGAATCCATGAAGTCCCTGACAAATTGCCAGTTGTCCATCAGTCCGTTGGAGGAAAGGCAATCCAGGCGGTGGAGTTCCAGTTCATCCCGGAAATGAGGAGCGTTCATGAACATTCGCAGCGTAGATTTCCTCATCTGCCTCACGTTGATGAAGCGCATATGGCGCTCCACCATGGAACACACCGCATCCACCACGGCATTGGAATATTTCAGCCTTCTTAAAATGACCCTGGCCATGGAAGAGCCTTCCTTGTCATGACCGGAAAAACGGATGCGCCCCGTTTCATCCACCTGACGGCAGGGAGGTTTCCCGATGTCATGCAGCAGAACCCCCAGGGCCAGCTCCAAAGACACGGGGGAGCCGTCCCTTCCCAGCGCATCCAGCATCATCAGCGTATGGGTGTATACGTCTCCTTCCGGATGCCATTGGGGAGGTTGCGTACAGCCTATCATATCGTATATTTCCGGAATGACATGCTTCATCAACCCCGTTTCCACCAGCATTTCCACACCCCGTTTCCTTCCGGGAGACAATAAAATCCTGTCCAGTTCCTCCCGGATGCGTTCCGGGGAAATCCGGGCCAGCAGCGGAGCGTTCCTGAAAATGGAGGAGCAAGTCTCCTTCTCCACCTGAACTTCCCTGGTAACGGCAAAACGTACGGCGCGCATCAGCCGCAGGGAATCTTCTTCAAAACGACGGTCCGGCTCCCCGATGCACCTCAATACGCGGGCCCGGATATCCTCCACTCCGCCTACATAATCCACCACACGGCCCGGAGGCAAAGAAAACGGATCTTCAAAGAGGCCGTTCATGGTAAAATCACGCCGCCGGGCATCTTCTTCCGCATCCGTGAAACAGACGGCCTCCGGCCTCCGGCCATCCCTGTAGCTTCCGTCTCTGCGGAAGGTCGCCACCTCAAAGGAAAAACCTTCGCGGCGTACCAGCATCACGCCGAAGGCGGCGCCCACTTCCCATGCATCCGGAAACAGGCGCAACACTTCATCCGGGCGGGCGGAAGTAGCAATATCGATATCCTTCACGGAATATCCCAGCAATCTGTCCCGAACACAGCCGCCCACAAAATATACGGTGTGTCCTGCTCCGGAAAGAACCCGGGCCACGTCCTCCGCGGCCTTTCTCAACAGAATCCCCTCCATGAAACGGATCATTCAGGCATGGGCCTCAAAGGAGGAGCGGAAAGAGAATGGTCCTCCGCACCGGAGGGGGCGGAAGGGAACGCGGGCCGCGGCCTATCAGGCCGGGAAACAGAGGGAACGCGCGTATCCGGGGAATTAATCCTGGCCGGCGGAGAAACAGGCTTGGAGGAAGCAGGGGAGGAGGGAGACTTTTTCCCATCCGGCTTTTCTTTCTTTTTTCCCTCAAGTTTGCCCATGACCGCGTACAGGTTGGCGTCAAACAGCATATCCGGCGTGCCGCGCATCAGGATTTTCCCCGCAGGGTCCAGCAGATACACCCGCGGGGTGAGCCTCACCCGGTAATCCTTAAACGCCGCCGCTTTTTCATCCACCAGGGAGGGCATATCCATTTTCAAGTTCAATAGGGCCTTTTCTATGTTCTCTCTCTTTCCGGGAGCCACCGGCATCACCGTCAAACCGGGAAATTCTTTCCGGAGAGACGCGGCTTTTTGCAAAAACTGAACGGAACGCATATCCTGCGGATCCCAAAAAACCACCAGCACGGGCTTATTCCCGGAGGGGAGCGTCACTTTTCCGGCCGCCGCGGTAGAGGGAAGGCTGATTTCAGGCCCGGTCTGCCCGATATTGAGATTGCGTATTTCATACAGTTCCTCCTTCACAATATTTTGAACCGGAATAGGGCCGAAACTGGAATCATAGCATTTGATAATGGCGTCTTTCAGCAATTTTCCGCGGGCCGCCACCAGCCTGACGTCATCCTGAAGCATCCCTGTCGTTTCCTTCATCACCATGGCCAGGCCCAGGGAAGCCAGGCCCTGGTCCTCAGGGAACTGGTTGTAATCCTTGATCTGTTCCAGAATAACGCGGCAGCGCAGGTCACGGGAATTGCTCAGGGCATACGCCGCCTTTCCCGCCCCCTGTTCCCGGAACAGCGTATTTTCCAGGGAATCCAGGCAGAACACGACAATTTTCCTGGCCATGTCTCCATTGGGGAACGCCTGCGCTACAGCCTGGGGATGATCCAGAAACCAGACGACAGCCGGAAGAAGGCAGGATTTTTGAGTCTCGGGTTTCTGAAGGTCGCGCCCTACCAGCCTCCATAATTCCCGAGCCACCGGAACGGCATCTGGACGGTTTTTCATCAATTCCGCCCTTTTTTCCCCGCTTTCAGCCGTTTTCAATGCGGATTCCCAGTCGGACTGCCTCATCCGCCAATCCTCCAGCACATTGTTCATGCCCGTCTCGTCCGCCGGAGCCCATCCAAGCAGGCTGCATGCACCGGCTATCACGCAAAACGCTCTCTTCATACCCTGCCACTATGCCCTGACGCATCCCACACGTCAATCAAACCCCGTGGCAAAACGCAGCCTATTTTTTCTTTTCCCCTCCCTTCCAGCTGTTTACAGCGCGGAATACATCTTCCGGAAATGAACAAACCCCGGCGAATCCCTTCGCCGGGGCTGCTGTTCAACTAACTACCTATGAAGACGGTCGAGTCCTTAAGTGGATGAAGCGCTCTCTCTTTCACTGCATCCGGATCATAACCGTTATGGGTGAGACAAACGCACGGCAAATATGTTCAAACATTATTTCTTTTGTATGACACAAGGCCCGGGAAG
>OMDX01000023.1_pt1 | contig 49367 bp, 39 predicted proteins | sample 1673711 | NCBI WGS metagenome assembly OMDX01 (sample SAMEA103958123, study PRJEB25191) | human gut metagenome
ACTCCCTGCACACGCCGGCAAGCTCCTGCTCCCCGCCCAACCGCCCCGCAGGGCACCGCCCGTCCCGGCGGCCTGCGGCCGCCGCCCCTGCGGGGCGGCTCTCCGCAACCCCCTGCACCAACTCCCCCCGCACCAAAAAGGGCCGCCCCTCCCGGAGCAGCCCCTTTTTCGTTTGTTATCTTGTCTCCACCGGCAGGAAGCTCACCGCACCGCCCTCCCGGGCCGCCCGGATCTGCTCCGCCAGCTGGCTTTCGCCCCAGCCGCCGCCCTGCCACAGGCCCTCCGCCGGGGAATAGGCCTGCACCTCGGCAGCCAGCGTCACCCCGTCCGGCAGCTTTTTGGCCAGCGAGGACCACCACGGCTGCATCACCGTATAAACGCTTTCGGCCAGCGGCGCCCGGTGGCTCGCAAACTGCTCCGGCTCCGCCTTGATGACGCAGTTTTTCGCCGCTGCCATCACCTGCTGCGGGTCGCCGCCCAGCCGCACGCTCTCCCCGGCCAGATCGCCCATCCACAGTGCCGTCCACAGGTCCACCCCGCGCTTTTGCATCTCGGCCCCGGCCCTTGCGGTAAAGTCCGCCAGCACCGCCGATTTATCCACCGCCACGCCCTTTTCGGCGTAGGTCGCCAAATTCAGCGAATACCCCGTCGGGAACTGCACCCCCTCCAGGATCATCACCTCAATGCCGTGGTCGGCCGCCTCGTTCAGCAGCGAAAGGATATACCCCTGCGCCTGCTCGTGCATCGGATTGAGCCAGCTGTGGCCGCCCGCCTCCTTGTCATTGTGGATCCAGTTGGTGGTGGTGTAATTGAATTTCACCGTTGCATCGGTCAGCCGCCGTCCGGCGATGTGATCATCGAAGGCCCACAGCCGTCCCACGGGGGTCATACCGGCGGCCTTTATTTTGGCGGTCACCGCCGCCAGGTCGTACCGATCCGCCGTCTGGGCGGCGTTCTGGGTCACATCGGGCAGGGCGCTTTGGTACAGCACCAGCCCGTTATTGTCCTTCAGGGTAAATGCCGCCCCGGAATAGCCCTCGGCAGCCAGCGCCGCCAGCTTATTCTCCAGCGCCGCCATGTTATACAAAAGCCCGGGTTCCAGCACGGCGCAGCCCTCCGGCAGGGTGGTCTTTTCCGGCTCGCCGTCCTCGTTGCCGCCCGGGGTGCCGGGCTCGCCGTCCTCGCCGTTATTCTGCTCCTGCTGCCGCTGCTGCTCCTCCCGACGCTCCTGCCGTTCTATCGCCTTTTCGGTCATCCACTCGCTGATGGGATCGTACAAAAACCACCCCGCGCAGCAGGCCGCGGCAATCAGCGCCACCATCAGTACGACCTTTGCGGTCGCGGCGGTTTTCTGGCGGCGGCGATCCCGCCCGTAGCGTTTTATCTTGTAATCCTTCATGTCCGCATTCTCCCCTATCCGTCGTTACGCCGCCAGGGAATGTCCCAGCAGTCCGAACAGCGCCATGGAAATCATTCCTGCGCCGATAAGCCGGATGGGCAGCCCCCGCAGGAAAAAGGGTATTTTCGTGTATTTCAGCCGGTCGGCGAATACGATATGCAGCCGCACCGCCAGCAGATAGCCCAGTCCGCTGCCCAGCCCGAAGACCAGCGCCTCATACCACCGGAAGGAATTGAGCCCACACAGCAGCAGGACGCCCACCGGCAAAAAGGAAAAGCAGTCCCTGGTGTAGGCGTGCATAAATTCCGCCGAGGGCCGTTTTTCGCCCCCCGCACGGTACAGCGCCGCCACCGTCAGCAAAAACACCGCGATATACAAAAGGATGCCCGCCGGGGTGCTTAAATAAACGGGAATATCGGTATAGCCGATGAAGATCATCCGCCCCGCCCAACCGGCCATCGCCGCCGGTAGACACATGGCCGCCGCTATCAGGCTGCGCAGCATCACATCGTGGCGTTCGTTCAGCTGGGCGTCCACCGTTTCGGCAATAAAGCACCGGGTATAGAAGGGATTTTCCACCAGCGCCGCCGTCAGCAGCAGCCCCAGCAGGTTCAGCAGTATATTCATGCTCCGGCCTCCTCTCCGGCGGCTTCCGCCAGCTTACGGTTCCGTATCGTCCGGTGCAGCAGCGCCTGCAGTGCCCGCAGCACCGCCAGCAGCAGCCCGGCCAAAATCAACCCGAAGAAGGGCTGCGCCGCCGCCTTGGTCTTAAAGGACATCGCCACCGGCATCCCCAAAAGGGCATTGTGGCGCAAAAGCTCCCGCAGGGCGCCGCAGGCCAGCATTACGATGCAGAAATCCCGCAAAAACCGCAGCGTCCGCCCCCAAAAGACCCTTGCATTATCCACGGCGGTGTGGCTGTCCGCCTGCAGCAGCACCGGGGCCGCCACCAGCAGGAACAGGTAAACGCCTAAAGAATCGAAGGCGCCCGGCCAGTGCAGCACCAGCGCACCGCAGCAGGCCGCCGCCAGCATGGCCGCCACCAGCACCGTCGCCGGCAGGGCCAGCCATTCCGCCATATTCAGCCGCCGCCGCAGGATCATATGAAGCCCGGAGCAGGGCAGCATCAAGATGATAAGCACCGCACAAAGGATAACGGCATTCTGCAGTGAGGTCGCCCCCACCGCCCAAAAGGGCACCGCCCCCAGCATCAGGTAGGCATGGTCCTCGCTGTTTTTTTCCGCCAGCCGCCGCCGATCCTGCGCCTTGGCGCTGCTTTGCCGCACCCGGCGGATCCAGCGGCCGGGCAGCAGCGGCTGTTTTTCCGGCTCCTGCTGCTCCTGCGGCCGGCTCAAAAGATCCTCGGCTTCGCCGTCAATCATTTTCGAGCGCTTCTCGTTTGGCATAGCGGGCCCTCCTTTCCTCCTGCATTTTCTTTTCGGTCACGGTATCGATATAGTGATTGAGCACGTTCATCAGCAGCACCACAAACAGGATGCTTTGCTGATAGGCCCCGAAGTAATTGAACGCCGAAAGCAGCAGCCCCGCCGTGATGCCGGAAAACAGCCGTCCCTCCTCACGGGTGGCGCCGGTCACCGGCTCCGAAAGCATAAAGACGGTGCCGAACAGCGCCGTGGTGCCGAATACCTCATAGTACATCGACTGGAGGGAGGAAAAGGCCGCCCGCGGGAAAAATGCCGCAAACACCGCCACGATCCCCAGGGTGATAAGCGGCTGCCACAGCCGGATGCTGCCCCGTGCCGCCAGAAACAGCATACAGGCCAGCAGCACCAGTCCGTTCAGGGTACCCATCGGGCCGGGATGCAGCCCCAGCATTACGCTGGTCATATCGGTGGAGGGGACGCTGCCGACGTGCAGCACATAGGCAATGGAATTGGTGGTGCGGGCCGTCACCTCTCCGAATACCTCGGGGTGGGAGAAGATGGCGGGATAGGCAAAGACGGTTTGGGGCCAGCACAGCGTAACAAACAGCAGGCCGCCCGCCGCCGGATTAAACAGGTTATAGCCGGTGCCGCCGAAGGCGTATTTCACCAAAAGGATGGCAAAGCAATCGGCGACGATGACGATGTAGTAGGGCACCCCGGCCGGCAGCATCAGGGGGATCATCATACCGGTGACAAGGGCCGAAATATCGTGGGGGTTGTGGCGCTCCAGCCGCAAAAGGCTGCCCAGCCACTCACACAGCATACACACCGCCATGGAGACCAGCCCCAGCATGATGGCTCGTCCCCCGTAGTAAAAGGCCGCAATCAGGTACAGGGCCGCCATGCACAGCATCACATCCAGCATGATGCCCCGGGTGGTGGCAGGGTGCTTAATATACGGCGCCATCATCGATGACTGTCGGATCATTGTTCCTTTCCCCCTTTCTGCTTTTGCCGGTACAGGGCTATTTCTCCCGCCACCGACTGCCGGGAGGGACAAATATAGCTGCAGCAGGTACACTGGGTGCAGTCCGCAATGCCCAGCTCCTCCACCCCGCGGTAGTTGCCGCGGCGCAGCTCCTGCAGAATTCTCATGGGATTGAGCCCCTGCGGGCAGACGGCCGTACACCGCCCGCACCCGATGCAGGTATAGCTGTATTCGTGTTTGTCATCCCGTATGGCCAGGATGGCGCCGGTCGTAAGCTCGGTTTTTTCCGTACGGGGGTCCCCGACGGCCCGGCCGGTAAGCGGCCCGCCCAAAATAATGCGGGTGGGGCGCTCGGTCAGGCCGCACAGCTTGATGAGCTCTAAAATCGGGGTGCCCAGCGGGGCCTCCACATTGCGGGGGAAGCCGATGCAGTTGCCGGCCACCGTCACAAAGGAGGTGGTCTGGGGACGGCCCTCGGCCACCGCCCGGTAAAGATGCACCATGGCGCAGGCCCCTAAAAGCCGCCATTCCTTTTTGCCGTAGCGGTCGGCCAGCTCCTCCTCCATGCGGCGCTGGGCAGGGTACTTGCCCCCCACCCTTTGAATGGGAATCCCGGCGATATGGCGGGGGATGGAGACCTCGCTGTCGTGGACGTGCTTATACACCAGAATGGCGGTATCGGCGGTGCCCAGCACCCTTGCCGCCAGCCTGATGCCTGCGGCGCACTGGTCCCGCAGGGCCAGCATCGGGCCCATCTGGCTGCTGACATAGGGCTCGTCATCAATGGCATCGATGAGCAGGGCGGCGCCGCTGCCCATGACCTCCCGCAGCTTTTCGGCCAGCGGGCGGCCGTCGGTCTCATCCACAATATCGGCCTGCTGTGCCGCCAGCAGTATTTCCTCCGCCGAAAGGCCCTCGCAATTGCGGGGATTTTCGCACGGTTCAACCGGCAGCAGCTGCTTTACGGTGCGGCTGAGCGCAGGCTCCTTCATCTGCTCCAGCATCACGCCGCGGCGGTACAGCCCCTTGAAAATTTTATCGGTGAGTTGCATGGTGTTTCTCCTTATTTTTCCGGCATTTCCGGGAAGCTCGGCAGGGTTTTGGGTGGTCGCTCCCGCAATTTTTCCTGCGGGCGGGGATCGTTTTCAGCCCGGTTGGGCTTTTGAGCTTAGTCTTTCAGGGAAAAATTTTTCGTGTGCTTCGCAAAATAAATCCTGTGAATATATTTTGCCCGGGTGTGCTTTGGGTTTTCATCCTGCAAAAAGCAGGGGCGGCGGGGTTTCCCTTTTACGGACGGTGGGGGTCACCGGGCGGCGGCTGCGGCCAGTTGGCGCAGGGCGGCGATTTCGGCGGCGTAGTCCTCCTTGCCGAAAACGGCGCTGCCCGCCACAAAGCAATCGGCGCCGGCGGCGGCTGCGGTGGCGATCGTCTTGCGGTTAATGCCGCCGTCCACCTGCAAAACGGTGCCGGGTCGGCAGTTTTCCCGCAGCCAGCGGAGCTTCGGCATCATGTCCTCCATGAAGCTCTGCCCGCCGAAGCCCGGCTCCACCGTCATCACCAAAACCAGCTCCACGGCATCGAGGTAGGGCTTCAGCTGCTCCGCGGGGGTACCGGGTTTGACCGAAATGCCTGTCTTCATGCCTTCGGCATGGATCATCCGGATGGTCTCGGCGGGGTCTCCCTCGGCCTCCAGATGGAAGGTGACGAGGTCGGCGCCGCATTTTTTGAGATCGGCGATATATTTTTGCGGCTGACTGATCATGATGTGGACATCAAAAAGCAGGCCGCAAACGGGGCGGATGCACCGGATGACCGGCATCCCGAAGGAGATATTCGGCACAAAGTGGCCGTCCATCACGTCGATATGGAGCCAGTCGGCGCCGCCCTTTTCTACGCGGTTCAGTTCGTCGGCCAGGCGGGAAAAATCCGCCGAAAGCATGGAGGGGGAGATGAGCATGGCAGTGGGTTCCTCTTTTCTGTAAATGGGAAAATGTGGGTTTTTACCCGGTGGGTGCAGGGCCCGCACACAGGCGCAAGATGCCTATTTTGAGTCTATTTTATCATACCGCAATTCGGCGTTTCCGTCAATAAAATCTGTTTGAAGGAAAGCTGAACATTCTGTGAAAGGGGGCGGCGGGGGAAATAGTCCTCCCACTAATACGGCAAAAACGGGGGTTTTTTGCATCCGGAAGGTTAAAAAGCAACATTTTTTAATGGAAAGTTTACAAATGAGGGGGTTTTGTGCATAAAGAATGGCGGGATGTGGCTATGATTTCATAGGAGGGATTGGTTTTGCCGGTGGGAGGTGAGGGGCCGCAGGCCCGGCCGCCGGAGGCGGCCGACGGCGGGCTCCGCCCGCCGAAAACCGCCCGGAGGGCGGTTTGGCCTGCGGCCCCGTGCCGGCACCCTGCAGGGGGGCAAATATTCGCACAAATCCGGTTGTTTCTCCCACTGACCTGTGGTATAATAGAGAATGGTAAATTTGGGGGTTTTTGCCCCGATCTATCCCTGACTGACCCGAAAGGAAGGTACCCGCCATGCGGTTTTCACTGATAGCGGCCCCGCTGGAGCTGGGCTGCGGCACCACCGGCTGCGCCATGGGAGGCGCGGCACTCATCGGCGGAGAGAACGGACTTCTCTCTTTTCTGAATCAAAACGGCATCCATGCGGCGGCGGATTCCGCCTTTGTGCCGATGACCGCCCGCCGGGAGGGAGAGCCTGCCCCCCACTACCTGCAGGAGGTGGTGACGGCCTGCTGCGCCACCCGGGATGCGGTCTCGTTGGCGCAGGGGGAGGGGACGTTCCCCCTGACGCTGGGCGGCGACCATGCCCTGGGACTGGGCACGGTAGCCGGGACGGCACAGCACTACTCTCCGGAGGAGCTTTCGCTGGTATGGGTGGACGCCCACACCGACATCAACACCGAGAAAAGCTCGACCTCCGGCAACATACACGGGATGCCCATAGCGGCGCTGCTGGGGCTGTGCGGGCCGGAGCTGACCGCCGTTTGCGGCGGGGCGGCGGTGCTGCGCCCGGAGAATGTGCATATTATCTTCGCAAGGGATATTGACCCGGCGGAGGAGGAGATCATTGCCGGGCAGGGGGTACACCTTTACCGGATGAGTGAGATCACCGAAAAGGGGCTGCCTGCGGTGACCGAGCGGCTGCTGGGCAGCATTACCACGCCGTACTGCCATGTAAGCTGGGATGTGGACAGTCTGGACGCTGCCTTTATGCCGGCGACGGGGCTGCCCATTCCCGGCGGGCCCGACCCCGCAGCGGTGACCGACCTGCTGACGGCGCTGGCGGCCACCGGGAAGATGGTGGCGCTGGACTGCGTGGAGTACAACCCCGACCGTGACCCGGACGGCAGCAGCTGTCAGACGGTTCTGGGGGTTTTGGAGCCGGTGCTGCTGACGCTGGCCGAGAAGCACTGACCGGAAACGGAGGCCCGGTGCGGAGAGGGGCGCAGCCCGTTTCGGCTCCGCCGAAACCCGCAGGCTTCGCCTGCGGCGGCCGCCGGAGGCGGCCGGGGCTGCGCCCCGGGCCCGCGGTCTACCGGGGGTTTGCCGGCGGGACGGGCTTTCGGACTTTGGCTTTTGGGGGATCAATGGGCGGGTAAGACCTGCCCGGACGGGCTTTTGATTGGCCGAGGAGCGGGGGCCGCAGGCCGCCCGCCGCCGGTGGCGGCGGGCAAGCGGGCGAAGCCCGCTTCGCCGGCGCGGAGCGCCGGCGGGCCTGCGGCCCCTCCCCTGCCCCCTGCACGAAGCCTTCCTCTATTTTGCTGCCGGGCGACCGGCGGCCCTACTGTAAGGAGAACCTATGGAATACACGCTTACCCTTTCCCGCGCCAAGGCGGTGCTGCGGCAGCACGACCTGCTGCTGGATACCCCCCGCTGCCCCGAGGAGCTGACCTTCCCGGCCATTGCCTACGATAGCCGCACCGTTGCCCCCGGCGGGCTGTTTGTCTGCAAGGGGTTGAATTTTAAGGCGGAATACCTGCAAAAGGCGCTGGCGGCCGGGGCGGCCTGCTATGTGGCGGAGCAGTCCTACGATGACACCGCCCCCGCACTGCTCGTCCGGGATGTGAGAAAGGCGCTTTCGGTTTTGGCGGCGGAATACTACGGCCACCCGGCTGACCGGCTGACCCTCATCGGGCTGACCGGCACCAAGGGCAAAACCACCACCACCTACTTCATCAAAAATATACTGGATACGGCGCTGGGACACCGCACCGCTGTGCTTTCCACCGTGGAGATGTACACCGGCGGCGAGGCGGAGGAGGCCCACCTGACCACCCCGGAGAGCCTGGAATTGCAGCAGTGCTTTGCCGATACCCTTGCCCACGGCATCCGCCACCTGACGATGGAGGTTTCCTCCCAGGCGTACAAGCAGCAGCGGGTGTACGGGGTGCCCTTTACGGCGGGGCTGTTCCTCAATCTTTCGGAGGACCACATAGGGCCGCTGGAGCATGAAAATTTCGAGGACTATTTTAACTGCAAGCTGCAGCTGATGAAAAATTGCAGGATTGCCGTCATCTGCCGGGGGACCGACCGGTATGAGGAGATTTACGCCGCTGCCAAGGCTCACGCCGAAACGGTGCTGGTGTACGGCAGCGACCCCGACTGTGACGTGTGGGTGGAGGACATTCGCAAGGAGCAGCCCGGGTTTTCCTTTACGGTGTGCGACCGGCAAAGCCGGCGGACCTTCCGCATCACGATGGAGGGGCGCTTTAACATTGAAAATGCGGTGGCGGCCATTACCACGGCACGGGCGCTCGGCATCGGCGATGACGCCATCGCTGCCGGGATCGAGGAGGTCTCGGTGCCGGGGCGGATGAATGTGCTGCAAAAGGACGGGCGCACCGTCATTGTGGATTACGCCCACAATTTTTTGAGCTTTACGGCGCTGTTCCGGTCGCTCAAGGAGGACTACCCCGGCGCACCCATCAAGGTGCTGTGCGGCTGCCCCGGTCACAAAAACCAGAAGCGGCGGGTGGATATCGGGCGGCTGTGCGGCCGCTACGCCGACTATGTGTACCTGACCGCCGAGGACCCCGGCTTTGAGGATCCGGCCGAGATCTGCCGGGAGATGGCGGGGTACATTGCCGAAACGCATGACCGCTATATCATCCTGCCCGACCGGGCGGCGGCGGTGGAGCGCGCCATTGTGGAGCTGGCCCCCGGTGAGATTTTGATTCTGGCCGGGAAGGGCGAGGAGGACTACCAGAAGGTGCAGGGGCGCTACGATTTTTACGAGTCCGACCTGGCGATTGCCCGGCGGTGCCTGGGGGTATGAGCCCCGGGGCCGGTTAGAATTTGTGCAGGGGGATGCTTTTCCCGTTCCGGGCGGGGAGGGCGGGCTGCCTGCCGGGAAATGAGTGGAATTTGAGGAGCGAGCGAAGCGGGCCGCAGGCCCGGCCGCCGCAGGCGGCCGACGGCGGGCGAAGCCCGCCGGAAACCGCCCGGAGGGCGGTTGGCCTGCGGCCGTATGCCTGTCCTTTCTGCTCCCCTGCCGAGGACAGGCGCCCTTTGGGAATGAGGGGAGCAGACCGTCCGCCGGGAAACGAGTGGAATTTGAGGGGCGAGCGGGCCGCAGGCCCGGCCGCCGCAGGCCCGGCCGCCGCAGGCGGCCGACGGCGGGCGGAGCCCGCCGGAAACCGCCCAAAGGGCGGTTGGCCTGCGGCCGTATGCCTGCCCCGGCCTGAATACAAACCATCCGAGCAAAGGAGACCGTTATCATGCCTATTTTGCAGCAAAATGAGCCTGCCGCCGTGGCACGCTACACGGAGTTCGTAACGCACAGCCCCTATGGGAACCTGATGCAGGACCGAGGCTGGGCCTATGTGAAAAAGGGCTGGGTCGGCGAGCAGGTCTATCTGGAGCAAAACGGGGAGATCACTGCGGCGATGAGTATCATTTTTGCGCCAGCGGTGGCGGGGCGCACCCTTGCCTATGCCCCCCGCGGGCCGGTTTGCGACCCGTATGATACCGAGACCATTGCCGCACTGATGCGGGAAGCGGAGCCGGTACTGAAAAAGCACCGGGCATTCCTGCTGCGGTTTGACCCGGAGACCCCCTATACCGATGAGCTGATTGCGAAGTATGAGGCGCTGGGGCTGCGCTGCCGCGCCCGTAACTGCGGCCTGCACGACCAGATCCAGCCCCGGTTTAATATGTTCCTGCCGCTGGAGGGCAAGACGCTGGACGAGCTGATGCCCGGCTTCGGCGAAAAGACCCGGTATAATATCCGGCTGGCGGCCCGCAAGGGCGTGACCACCCGCTGGGCCGGCGCCGAGGCGCTGGAGACCTTTTTCCGCATTTATCTGGAGACCTGCGAACGGGACGGCATCGGGCACCGGCCGCTGGATTACTTTGCGCGGATGATGGAGGCCTACGGCCCCGAACGCTGCCGCATCTGCCTGGCGGAATACGAAGGCGAGCCGCTGGCTGCGGCCATTGCGCTGCACTACGGGCGCAAGGTATTCTACATTTACGGTGCCAGCAGCAACGAAAAGCGCAACCTGATGCCTGCCTATGCCATGCAGGCCGAGATGATCCGCTGGGCGTGCAGCCTGGGGGTGGATTTTTACGATTTCGGCGGGGTGTATTCCCTGCAAAAGGAGAACGGGCTGTACCGCTTTAAGGAGGGGTTCTGCCATGCGGTGGGCGTCACCGAGCTGGCCGGGGAATTCGACCGGGTTCTTTCGCCGTTCTGGTACTGGGCGTTCCTGCGGGGCAAGCCGCTGCTGCAAAAGCTGCGTGCCCGCCGCAAAAAATAAGGTTTAATTTGTGCAGGGGCTCGGTTCGGCCCGGCGGGCGCTCCGGCGCAGCCGGAGCCGGCGGCCGCAGGCCGCCGCGCGGCGCGAAGCGCCGCGGCCCGCCGGGCCGTATCCTGCGCCTTCCACCGAGGTGAAACCATGCCGCAAACCGTTCTGCACCCCCTTGCGCCGCTCATCACCGGCGACAGCCATACCCTGATCCTCGGCACGATGCCCAGCCCCCGCAGCCGTGCCGAGGCCTTTTACTATGCCCACCCGCAGAACCGCTTTTGGCCGGTGCTGGCCGCGGTATACGGGGAAAGCGACCCCCAAACCGCTGCGGGCCGCACCGAGCTGCTGTACCGGCACGGACTGGCGCTGTGGGACGTTCTGGCCGCCTGCACCATAACCGGAGCGGCAGACAGCACCATACGGGATGCCGTCCCCAATGACATTGCCGGGCTGCTGAAGCGGTACCCGGGCATCACCTGCATTTGCACGACGGGGAGCGCCGCAGCGCGGTTTTACCACCGGCTGGCGGAGCCGCAGACGGGGCTTGCGGCCATAGCGCTGCCCAGTCCCTCCGCTGCCAACGCCCGAACCGCTTTCCCGCAGCTGCTTTCCGCCTACCGTGCCGCCCTGCTGCCCTGAAAACTACGGGGGCAGAGAAAAGCCCCTGCCCCCTACATGACCTCCGCATCGGCGCCTGCCGATGCCGGGGTCTGTTTTTATTTTACGCAGGGCGGGCGGGGAGGGTGCATGGGGTGCCGGGGATGGCCCGCGGAGGGGGCGGGACGGAAGCGGGGTGTTCGCTCCCCGGGATAGCTTGCGGAGGGGGCGGGACGGGGCGCAGCCCCGGCGGCAGAGCCGCCGCTGCGGCCGCAGGCCGCAGGAACCGTCCGGAGGACGGTTCGGGCTGCGCCCCCTGCCCTGCCCCCTGCGAAGGCCCGCCGATATGACAAAACCCTCCGCACGGTTTCCTATGCGGAGGGCAGTTTATTGGGATTATTTGGCGTAATCCACGGCGCGGGTCTCCCGCACCACATTCACCTTGATCTGGCCGGGATAGTCCATCTCGTCCTCGATCTTCTTGGCGATATCACGGGCGACAATGACCATCTGGTCGTCGCTGATGACCTCGGGCTTGAGGATGATGCGGATCTCACGACCGGCCTGAATGGCGTAGGATTTTTCGACTCCCTCGAAGGAGGTGGCGATGGCCTCCAGCTTCTCCAGGCGCTTGATGTAGTTTTCGAGATTTTCACGACGGGCGCCGGGGCGGGCCGCGCTGACGGCGTCAGCGGCCTGAACCAGGCAGGCGACCACCGTTTTGGCCTCCACATCGCCGTGGTGCGCTTCAATGGCGTGGATGACCTCGGGGCTTTCCTTATACTTCTTGGCCAGCTCCACACCGATGGTCACATGGCTGCCCTCGATCTCGTGGGTCAGGGACTTGCCGATATCATGCAAAAGACCGGCACGCCGTGCCAGGGTGGGATCCAGCCCCAGCTCGGAGGCCATGCTGCCTGCCAGCTTCGCCACCTCGATGGAATGCTCCAGCACGTTCTGGCCGTAGCTGGTGCGGTAACGCATGCGGCCCAGCAGCTTCATCAGCTCGGGGTGCAGGTGGTGTACGCCGGTTTCGATGACGGCGCGCTCGCCGTCCTGCTTGATCTTGGTCTCCACCTCGCGGCGGGCCTTCTCCACCGTTTCCTCAATGCGGGTGGGGTGGATGCGCCCATCCTGGATGAGCTTTTCAAGGGAGAGTCGTGCCACCTCGCGCTTGACGGGATCGTGGCAGGAAAGGGTGATGGCCTCGGGGGTATCATCGATGATGAGATCCACGCCGGTGAGATTTTCCAGCGTGCGGATATTGCGTCCCTCACGGCCGATGATGCGGCCCTTCATTTCGTCATTGGGCAGCGGCACCACCGAAACGGTGACCTCCGCCACGTGGTCGCTGGCGCAGCGCTGGATGGCGGTGGAAAGGATCTCGCGGGCCTTTTCGTCGCTCTCCTCCTTAAGCTGCTGCTCGTACTGGGTGATCTTCAGCGCCTTTTCGTGGGTCAGCTCGTTTTCCAGCATCTGCAGCATGTATTCCTTTGCCTGCTCCTTGCTGAAGCCCGAAACCTTTTCCAGCATTTCGAACTGGCTCTTTTTGATCTGCTCGACCTCCTGCAAACGCTCCTCGACCTCGGCCTGACGGCGCTGCATGACTTCCTCTTTTTTCTCCAGGTTGTCGATCTTCTTATCGAGATTTTCTTCCTTCTGCTGCAGACGGTGTTCCTGCCGCTGCACCTCGCTGCGACGCTCCTTTACCTCGCGTTCCGCTTCGTTCTTCATGCGATAGATCTCGTCTTTTGCCTCTACCAGTGCCTCTTTTTTCTTGCTCTCGGCGGTCTTAATGGCATCGCTGATCAACCGCTTGGCTTCCTCTTCGGCAGAACCAAGCTCGGCTTCGGCGACCTTCATTCTATACTTAACGCCCAGAAAAAAGGCGATGGCGCCCGCAACGACAACGAGGACTACCGCTGCGGCGATCAAAAGCCACAGTTTCATCTCAACCATTGGTGTTGTGTCCATCCTTTCATATGAATGTATCGAAAAAGCTCCCCCATCGGGGGTGGGAAAATGAACAAATAATTTGTAAAGTATCTACAATTATTCCGTTATATTTTACGCCCAAACCGTCCCTTTGTCAAGGCGTAATCCCGTAGTATGTAAATTTTTCGTAAATTTCTTAACGCGGTGGGGGCGGGGCGGGATCAGCCCCAGACATACAGGTAGATGTAGGGGCGGGTGTATTCGGTGAAGTCCTGCTCGCTTTCGGTTTCGAAGCAGCAGGTGACGCGCAGGTCGCTGCCGCGGTCGGTCATGCGCAGGCCTTCATAATAGCTGCCCGCCATAAACGCCGTCTTGAACTCCTCGGAAAGGCGGTAGTGGCTCAAAAGGTCGGGGAATTCCGTCGGGACATCCGCCCGCTTCAGCGCACGGTTCAGCACCTCGAAGTCCTTTTCGATGCGGCTTAAATTTTCCTCCGGGCTTATCGTCATATCGATATATGCATCATAGGAGACCGACTCGATGGTGCCCTGCGAATCCAGCGAAACATAGACATAGCAGCGCTCGGTATCGGTAACCATGCCCCGCAGGTAGCCCGCCACCCGGTAGCCGTAGCTTTGGTAGCGCTCATGGGGGTCATCGGCGGAAATGTATTCGCAGACGGGGTCCAGCGCATCCACCACCTGCCGGATATTTACCGAAACACGGTCGGCAGCCTCCCGGTTTGCCGCGGCAGCGGCGGCATATTGCGGCACAAATGTCCCGATCATCACCGCCAGCGGTACGAGCACCATCGCCAGCCGTACCCTTTTGGTATCGGGGATCTGCACCCGGTAGGCCTCCGCCATCGCCTCCGCGTTGCGGCGGAGCTCGGAAAGCATGGCACCGGCGGTGGAGACCGCCCCTACCGCCCCGGCGACCTGTGCCGCCGCACCGGCGCCCCGCACCGCTTTATTTTCGCTTTTCCGCATCAGACGCCCGGCGGCGCTCATGCCCAGAGAGCCTGCGACCGCCCCGGAATAATCCCTTTGGCTTTGCCGGACATCGGCCCGGCGCTGCAATTCCTGCCATTCCTCCCGGCGCATCCCGAAGCGGGGGGCCAGCGCACACCAGCAGAACAGCACCATGTAGAGGATGACAAAGCCGATGTAGACATACAGCCCCCAAAAGACGGCCCGGTCATTGTGGAAGGCAATGTCGTCGATCATTTCCAGCAGGACATACGGCACCCCCAGCGCCAGCGCCATAATGACGCCCGTCATGGCGAGCCTTGGGTAGATGCAGTAGCGTTTGATGAGTTTTTCTTCCCGTTCAGTCAGCATAGTTCCTCCGGTTTGCGGTGATGTGGGGTTCGCTTGGCAGGGGCAGCTCTGTGCAAAGGGCGGGCGCGCCGCAGCGGCGAGGGCTGCCGATGGGGCCCCCGACGGGTCGACAGACCCGGTGGGGAAAGGCGGGCGCGCCGCAGCGGCGAGGGCTGCCCGGAGTGAAATGACGGGTCAGCACGAGTCAAGCGGAGGCTGCGCCCGCCGTAACGGTGGGCCGGCACCGGTCAAGCGAATGGTTCCCCCCTATTTTACCCAAACGGCGGCGGCATGGCAAGGGGCTGCGCTGTTTTCACGCAAAAACCACCCCCGGCGGATCGCTCCCCCGGGGGTGGTGTGGTGACTTTGTCAGCGGTTATAGAATTTGCCGATATAGTTTTCCGGCGCCTTGATGACACCGTCGATGCGGATCTCGAAGTGCAGGTGCGGGCCGCTGGAATTACCGGAACTGCCGCTGTAACCGATGACCTGACCCTGCTTGACATACTGCCCGACCGTAACGGTGACATTGGACATATGGGCATAGCGGGTAGACTGGCCGTAGCCGTGGTTGATGACCACCGTTCTGCCGTAGCCGTAGTTCCAGCCGTAATTGAAGGCGGTGGTAACGGTACCTGCCTTGGAGGCACGGACGGTGGTGCCCATGGGACAGGCGATATCCATGCCGGTGTGGCCGCGGTAGGCGCCCAGCGAGCCGTTAAAGTAGCCGCCGTCGGCGGGCCAGATGAACCGGCCGCCGGTGCTGGCAAAGTAGTCATCGATGGTCTGGGTGCCGCGGGATACGACCTGATTGACCGGGTCCTGGACGCGGGTGCGGTTCAGTACCGTTTCGCCCACCCTTACGCCGTCGACGTAGGTGACGTCGGCGACCACCTCATCCTTGCCGTAAATGCCGGCGGAGATGACCCGGTTATCACCGATGGGTTTCTTGTTGTTATCCTGATAGGTGGTGCCGTACTGGACATTGGCCATATAGGTCTCCCGGCGGGTGACCTGCACGCCCAGCTCCACATCCATCTCCACCACCAGCAGCTCCTCGCCGCCCTGCAGCGGCACCTGTCCCAGCGGGGTCAGGTCAATGGTCTTGACCGGCTCGCCGGTGGGGGACGAGCTGCTTTCGCCGTTCTCCTTCGTCCCGGCCGGATCGGTCGCAGCGGCGGTATCGGCGGTGTTGGCCTTGTTGGCCTTGTCGGTAGAATTGGTCTTATTGGCGGAAGCGGCGGCCGCGGGCTTCTGCTCGTCGGTTTCCTCCTCGGGGGCTTCGGCGGTCTCATCGGCGATGCCGTATTGCAGCCGGTACAGGGCGTTGCGGTCCCCGGCGGCGGCAGCCAGCTCCTCGGCGGCGCCCTCCGGCAGGTCGTCCGGCCAGTACAGCAGCCCCATATACAGCACCATGCCGTTATTGATGGCGGTCTCCAGCGGGGTCTCGCCGTTCACGCTGATCTCATCCAGCCGGGCGTTCCATTCCGCAGCCGGGGTGCCGGAATCGGGCAGGATGACGGTATCGGGGTCATAGCCCAGCTGCTGCTGGCGCAGGGCGGTCAGGTAGTCCTCCAGCTCATCATTGAGGGAGAACATTTCCTCCAGCGTCAGGCTGTACCGCTTGGCGATGACGTCGAGGGTCTCGCCGGGGCGGGCGGTATAGCTGCGGCGCAGGGCCTTGCTGCTGCGCAGATAGCTTTGCAGGTCGGAGACGGTCATGACCGAGCTGACGGGGTAAACGCCGTCCTCCAGCCGGATATTTTTGGTGAACTGCACCGTTTCGTGCTCCTCGCCGGTGCGGTAGTTATCCAGTACACGGTCCATGAACAGCAAAAATTCGTTGCCGTCCATCAGCGCACCGAGGAATTTCCCCTCGAGATAGAACCCGGAGGCCTCCACCAGCGTATTACCGGAGGAACGCATGATGGCATCGGTGAGCTGTTCCTTGGTCAGCAGATCTTTTTCCTTTACCACGGCCAGCGAAAGGGTGGGGATGGTGTCCTCCGGCGGGATATATTCCTCATTGATGAGGCGGTCCAGCATGGCGTCACGGGCCTCGTAGAAGTCGCTTTCCCGTTCGATATAGCCCACCGGGTTGCCGTTATATTCCACCCGCAGGGCAAAGGTGAACTGGTTAAAAAAGCCGATGGCACCTGCCAGAATGGCCAGCCCGAAAATGGGGGCGAAGAAATTGGCGACACGGTTCAGGGGGCGGGCAACGGCCCGGCCGTAATCCCGCCAGGCGTCCCGGCGGCCTGCCCTGCCCTCGGGGGTCTTATCCCGCAGGGCGGCGATCAGCGTTCCGGTTTCGCTGCTTAAAATGCGGTAGGGGAACAGCACCTCATCGGCGAAGTGCTCGGCGCGGCGGCCGGAACGGCTGCGCAGCTTGTGCCAGAGGGCCGGCAGTCTGCGGCGCATCTCCCCGATGACGTGGCCGAGGGTGCGGCGCAGGGCGTGGTACTCCCGCAGCAGCTGCAGCCCGATATAGGAGCAGTAGCGCTCCGCCCACCGGTACATCCCGTCCGGGGAGGGGTGCTTTCCGGGGGGCTTTTTGGGCTTTGGCTCGGCGGGCTTTTTCTTTTCGGCCTTTTTGACCTTTTTAGCCATTTTGACCTTTTTAGCCTTTTCGGGCTTTTCGGTTTTTTTCGGCTCGGCGGGCGTCTCCTGCTGGGAGGGCTGCCAGCCGTTATCGGTTTCTACCGGGGCGGGGGATGCCTGCTCCGGCTCTTTTTTCTGCTTTTTCTGTTTTTTCGGCTTTTTGGGCTTGCGGGAAGCAAGGATCTCCCGACCGACCTCGGCTGCGGCCTCGGCAGCCTCAAAATACTGCATGGCTGCGGCGGTATCCACCGGCTCCGGGGCGGTTTCTGGGGTCAGATCCGGCTTTTTTTCATCCGGCATAGGCATCCTCCTTCCATTCATAGTGAACCATCATGATATTATAACAAGATTTTGCGGATTTGTCCAGCCCACGGCAGGGCGGGGCAGATTATCGCCAGTATAGCACACCCCGGCCGGGGATTTCTTGTTGCAAATGTAAACGGAATGTGACGGTTGCGGGAAAACTGCCGGGGCCGGGGCGCCCGCAGGGCAACCCGTCCTGCGGACGGGTTCGGCGGCTCCGCCGCCGGCTTCGGCTGCGCCGAAGCGCCCTGCGGGCGCCCTCCCCCCTGCCCCTTGCAGGGGCTGTGCGGGGGGCGGCAAAAGAGCCCGGCGCCGCAGGCGCCGGGCCCCACGGGGTCCTGCCGTTTGTAGGGGGTTCGGATCAGCGGGCGCGGGTGGTGATCTCCTCGGTGAGGTTCGCGTAGAAATCGGCGGGGGCCATGGCGCCCAGGTCGCCCTCCTTGCGGGAGCGTACCGAAACGGTGCCGTTTTCCACATCGCGGTCGCCGATGACCAGCATATAGGGGATCTTCTCCATCTGGCTGTCGCGGATCTTCTTGTTGATCTTCTCGTTGCGGTCGTCCACCATCACGCGCACGCCGCGCTCCTCCAGCGCCTTCTTGATCTCATACACATAGTCGAGATGGCGGTCGGCGATGGGCAGCAGCGCCACCTGCGTGGGGGAAAGCCAGGTGGGCAGGGCGCCGGCGTACTTTTCGATGAGGTAAGCCAGGGTGCGCTCGTAGCAGCCGAGGGAGGTGCGGTGGATGATATAGGGGCGCACCTTCTGCCCGTTCTGGTCGATGTAGGACATATCGAACTGCTCGGCCAGCAGCTGGTCGATCTGGATGGTAACGATGGTGTCCTCCTTGCCGAATACGTTTTTATACTGGATATCCAGCTTGGGGCCGTAGAAGGCGGCTTCATCGATGCCGACGGTATATTTGATGCCGAGGTGGTCGAGGATCTTGCCCATGATGCTCTGGGCCTCATTCCACTGCTCCGGCGTACCGATGTACTTTTCGGTATTGTCGGGGTCCCACTGGGAGAAGCGGAAGGTGCAGTCCTCCAGAAGGCCGACGGTCTCCAGGCAGTATTTCGCCAGCTCCAGACAATGCCGGAACTCCTCCTCCAGCTGGTCGGGGCGCAGGATGATATGCCCCTCCGAGATGGTGAACTGCCGTACCCGGATGAGTCCGTGCATCTCGCCGGAGTCCTCATTGCGGAACAGCGTGGAGGTCTCGCCTAGACGCATGGGCAGGTCGCGGTAGCTGCGGGCACGGTTGAGGAACACCTGATACTGGAACGGGCAGGTCATGGGGCGCAGGGCGAAGCATTCCTTGGTCTCATCGTGGGGGTCGCCCAGCACAAACATCCCGTCCAGATAGTGGTCCCAGTGGCCGGAGATCTTATAAAGCTCCCGCTTGGCCATCAGGGGGGTCTTGGTCAGCAGATAGCCGCGCTGCTGCTCGGTATCCTCCACCCAGCGCTGCAAAAGCTGCACCACACGGGCGCCCTTGGGCAGCAGGACGGGCAGCCCCTGCCCGATCACATCAACGGTGGTGAAGTATTCCAGCTCACGGCCCAGCTTGTTGTGGTCGCGGCGGCGTGCCTCCTCCAGCCGTGCCAGATGCTCCTCCAGCATACTGCGCTTGGGGAAGGCGCAGCCGTAGATGCGGCTGAGCATCTTATTCTTCTCGCTGCCGCGCCAGTAGGCGCCGGTGCAGCTGGTCAGCTTGACGGCCTTGACGGGGCCGGTGGACATCAGATGGGGGCCGGCGCACAGGTCGGTGAAATCCCCCTGCCGGCGGAAGGCGATCGGCTCGCCCTTTCCGGCGTGCTCCTCGATGAGCTCCAGCTTATAGGGCTGGTCGGCCTCCAGCTTCTTTGCCTCCTCCACCGGCAGCGAAAACCGCTCGATGGGGAGATCCTCCTTGGCGATGGCGGCCATTTCGGCCTCCAACTTTTCCAGGTCCTCCGGGGTGAAGGGGGTGGGAACGTCAAAATCGTAGTAGAATCCGTCCTCGATGGCGGGGCCGATGGCGAGCTTCGCTTCGGGGAACAGGTGCTGCACCGCCTGCGCCAGAATGTGAGAGGCGGTGTGGTTAAAGGCACGCTGCCCCTGCTCGCTGTCAAAGGTCAGGATTTCCACGGCGCAGTCGTGATCCAGCAGGTCACACAGGTCGGCGACCTTGCCGTCCACGAGGGCGCAGCAGGCATTGCGGTACAGGCCCATGCTCAAATCCTTGGTAAAGTCGGCGATGGTCTGCGGGGCGGCCAGCTCTCTTACGGAGCCGTCCTTCAGGGTGATTTTCAGCATAATAACTCCTCCGTTTCAGGTGATGGATGAATGGATGAACAGAATGATCCCAAGGGGCCGGGGTGGGAAAACCGAAGGGCGGCAAGACGGGCCCGCAGGCAGGCTGATGCCCGGTGAAGGCGGGCTGATGCCTGTCAAGGGGACGGCGCAGCCGGAGGCGATTTTCATCGCCCCGCCCGACCGGGAAAAACAAAAACGGCTGCCTTCTCCTTGTGAAGAAAGCAGCCGGGGTGAGACGAAATATCCCACGGTTCCACCCGGATCGGGCCGCACAGCGACCCACTCCATGCGGCGGATAACGGGGCCGGGCCGGCGGTGATTTTGCACCGCGCTGGAAAAGGCGGTACGCCGATCCCTTTCTTCCGCAAACGGTTGCAGCCTGTGCCGTTTGCTCTCTGTCGGAAGGACGGGGGCGCTTTTACTTTTCTCGTAACGCTTTTGGGATTTATGCGGTTATTGTAGTCCTTTCACGGGGCAATGTCAAGAGTTTTCCTCCTGCTTTTTGTCCTCCCCCGCCTCGATGGCCTCCTCGGTCAGCCGGCCTTCCTCTCCGGCCAGCTCTATGGCGTCCCCGGCCAGCTCCTCGGCCTCGGCCGCCTCGGTTTCCGCCGCCTCCATCGTTTCTACGGCATCCACCGCTTCGGCGGCGGCAGCCGTGGGGGCTATGCCCCGCTCCGCCAGACGGGCGGCACGGCGGCGCTTCATGGCGTCGTAGGCGTCCTGCATCTCCTGCTTGCGCTCGGCCATGGCCTCCTGCCGCAGCCGGATGGCCTCCTCACGCTCCTGCCGGTAGATCTCCTGCTGCTCCTCGCTGCTGTCCCGCTTCATGGCCACGATGCCGAAGCCCAGCAGCACCACCATCACCACCAGCATGATGGCATGGAACAGGGTAAATTCATACCTGCCGATGACAAGCTGCGGGTTCCAGTCCACGGTGCCGTTGGCGATCGCCAGCCCGATGCCGATGACCGCAAACAGCACAATAAAGATACCGTTCCACAGCTTTTGGTGCTTGCGGTATCCCTCAAAAATCTTTTTTGAATTCTTCCTATCGGTTTTGGCCATGTTTCTTCTCCCGTTACACGAAAATTTGGATAAATTATATCATAACCCGGCGGCATTTGCAAGAAAAAGTCCCCGCCGGGGGGCGGGGACGGTTCGGGTGGGCGGATCAGCCGGGGGGCCAGGTCATATCCCGCCCGGAAAGCACATGGAAATGCAGGTGCTGCACCGTCTGGCCGGCCTGCTCGCCGCAGTTGGTCACCACACGGTAGCTTTCCCAGCCATGCTCGGCGCAGATTTTTGCGATGGCCGCAAAAATATCGGCAACGATCCCGGCATTTTCCGGGGTCAGCTCCCCGGCGGAGCCGATATGCTCCTTGGGGATGACGAGAAAATGGGTGGGCGCCTGGGGGTCCAGGTCATAAAAGGCCAGCACCTTTTCGTCCTCGTACAGCTTGTTCGATGGGATCTCTCCCGCCGCGATCTTGCAGAAAATACACATGAGGAAGGTCTCCTTTCGGTTGATATGGTGGGGATACGGGGCGGTCTCCACGGAGGAGCGCCGTAAAAAGGATCAGATCAGCTCGGGCAGGTGGGTCAGCGCCTCCGCAATCTTTTCGGGATCGCCCGCACCGCCCATGGCACTGTCGGGACGGCCGCCGCCGTTGCCGCCGGTGAGCTGGCACAGCGCACGCACCAGCTTGCCGGCATTGACGCCGGCCTTTACGGCCTCGGCGCCGCAGGCCACCGCGATGGTCCCCTTGCCGCCGAACACGCTGCCCAGCGCGATAACGGCATCGGGATTGCTGCCGCGGGCGTCATCGATCATCAGCCGCAGGGCGTCGGGCTTCATCTCGCCGGGCATCCCGGTGACGACCCGCAGCCCCTTGACGGTGACGGCGTTCTTGAAGAGATCGGCCGCAGCGCTGGCCGCCATCTTATTTTCGAGGTCGGAGAGCGCCTTTTCCTTGGCCTTCAGCTCCGCCATCACCTGGGCGGTCTTCTGGGGCAGCTCGGCGGGGTTGCCCAGCTTGAGGTTCTGGGCGGCGGTGTTCATCATCGCCTGGTTTTCCGCCATGAATTCCAGTACGCCGTGGCCGGTGACTGCCTCGATGCGGCGGATGCCGGCCGCCACGCTGGACTCCTTCAAAATCTTGAACAGACCCAGCCGGGCGGTGTTATCCACATGGGTGCCGCCGCACAGCTCGATGGACTTATTATTGGCATTGACGACCCGGACGGTATCGCCGTATTTTTCGCCGAACAGCGCCATGGCGCCCAGCTTTTTGGCCTCCTCGATGGACATCTCGGTGGTGGTGACGGGGTTCGCCTCCAGGATCAGTTCGTTGACACGGGCCTCCACCTTTTCCAGCTCCTCGGGGGTCACGGCGGAAAAATGACTGAAGTCGAAGCGGCAGACCTTATCATCCACCATGGAGCCCGCCTGATGGACGTGGTCGCCCAAAACCTCCTGCAGCGCCTTTTGCAGCAGGTGGCAGGCGGTATGGTTGCGCATGATATCCATGCGGCGGCGCTCATCCACCGTGGCCGTGACGGTATCGCCCAGGCTGAAGGTGCCGTGGGTAACGGTGCCGACGTGGATAAAGTGGCCGGAGCCGGATTTGCGGGTATCGGTGACGGTGAATACGTTTTCACCGCAGGTGATGGTGCCGCTGTCGCCCACCTGGCCGCCCATTTCGGCGTAGAAGGGGGTACGGGCCAGCACGAGCTGGGCGGTATCGCCCTCGCCCAGTGCCTCCACACGCTCGCCCTCATAGACGATGCCGAGAATTTCGGTTTCGACGGAAAGGCTGTCATAGCCGACAAAGTCCTCGCCGCCCTCAACGCCCTTGAGAACGTCCTCCACCCATGCCACATCGCCGACATTGCGGGCGGTGGCCTCACGGGCGGTGGTGCGCTGCTTCTCCATCAGGGTCTTGTAGCCCTCCTCATCCACGGTGATGCCGCGCTCCTCGCACAGCTCCCGGGTCAGGTCGATGGGGAACCCGAAGGTATCATAAAGGCGGAAGGCATCCTCGCCGGAGAATACGTTTTTGCCCTCGGCCTCCAGCTTTTCCAGGATGGAATTGACCTGGTCGAGACCGGCATCGATGGTGCGGGCAAAGCGCTCCTCCTCCACCCGGATGGTCTTGACGATATAATCCCGGCGCTGCACCAGCTCGGGGTAGGCGGTCTCATTTTCATGGATGACGGTATCGGCGACCTGATACAGGAACGGCTCCCGCACGCCCAGCAGGCGGCCGTGACGGGCGGCACGGCGCAGCAGACGGCGCAGCACATACCCGCGGCCCTCGTTCTGCGGCACCACGCCGTCGCAGATCATAAAGACGGTGGAACGGATATGGTCGGTGACCACACGGATGGAAACATCCTTTTTCTCATCCTGCTTATAGGTCACGCCGGCGATCTCGCAGATCTTTTTCATGATGTTCTGGACGGTATCCACCTCAAAGAGGTTATCCACCCCCTGCATGATGCAGGCCAGACGCTCCAGTCCCATGCCGGTATCGATGTTCTTATGCTCCAGCGGGGTATAGCCGCCCTCGCCGTCGGAATTGAACTGGGTGAATACCAGGTTCCAGAATTCCACATAGCGGTCGCAGTCGCAGCCGACATGGCAGTCGGGGCGGCCGCAGCCCTTTTCGGGCCCGCGGTCAAAGTAGATCTCGGAGCAGGGGCCGCAGGGGCCGGAGCCGATCTCCCAGAAGTTATCCTCCTTGCCCAGGCGAACCATGTGGTCGGGGGCGACGCCGCGGCGCTTGGTCCAGATCTCATACGCCTCATCGTCATCCTGATAGACCGAAACATACAGCTTATCCACCGGCAGCTCCAGCTTTTCGGTGATAAACTCCCATGCCCAGCGGGTGGCGTCCTCCTTGAAGTAATCGCCGAAGGAGAAGTTGCCCAGCATCTCGAAGTAGGTGCCGTGGCGGGCGGTCTTGCCGACGTTTTCGATATCGGGGGTGCGGATGCACTTCTGGCAGCTGGTGGCACGGAAGCTGCCGTTCGGCAGGAATTTCTGGCGGGTGAAGTACTTTTTCAGCGGCGCCATGCCGGAATTGATGAGCAAAAGGCTTGCCTCATCCTGCGGCACCAGCGGCGCCGAGGGCAGGCGGGTGTGCCCCTTGCTGACAAAAAATTCGAGAAAACTCTCACGCAGCTCGTTCAGTCCGGTCCATTTCATAGTGGGTAAATTCCTTTCTTTTTTTGCATTTTGCGGGCGATGGGCGAAAAATAAAAAAACAGCTCTCCTCCCCTGCTTCCTTTGCGAAGCCGTAGGGACGAAAGCCGAACCTTCCGTGGTACCACCCAGATTGCAGCGCCGTGGGACGCTGCCGCTTTTGCCGGTTTAACGCACCGGGTACGCCGGCGTTCCTCACGCCGATGGCTCGGGGGCGGCTGTGATGCACCGGGACTGCCGAAAGCCTTTCAGCCGGGGGCTTTCTCTCTGGGGGCGGCGGCGCAGCACTGACCCTGTCAATGCCTTTTTTGCTGTTTACCAAAGTATTATAAAGCGCCCGGTGGGGATTTGTCAAGCCCTGCGCTTGACTTTTGCGGAGGGCTATTGTAAGATGAGTAAGGTTTATCCCCGCCCTGCGCCGCTGTGGCGGAACCGGCAGACGCAAGGGACTTAAAATCCCTCGGTGGAAACACCGTACGGGTTCAATTCCCGTCAGCGGCACCAGCAAAAAAGACGCCGAAAGGCGTCTTTTTTGCTGGTGCCGGGGGGAGCGCATACCCCCTGCAAAATCTTGGTCTGTGCCCTGATTGAACGCGAAGGGAGGACCCGCCGATGATCCTCCCTTCACACATCCCTCCCCTTGCGTGGGGGCGGGCTTGTGCGTTGGGGCCGGGGGCGTTCTTTTTTGCCGGTGCCGGGACACCTTTTTCCGCAAAAATTTTGATTTTTTGTTGCATCTCCGCCGTGATCTCCGTTATATAGGGTGAAGGCATTACTGCCAAACGCAGGGCGAGAAAAATGTGGAACCCGCCAATGGCGGGGCGCACGGTTCCCTGCTATAATGGAAGCAGCAAAAAAACACTTTGCAAAAGGGGAGAAAACAACATGTCTGAAGCAACCCGATACACTATCTTTTTTGTATTGAGCTTCGTCACCTTTACTGCGTGGGGGATGATTACCCATGATCTTCGCGGAACGGTTTGGTACTGGGCAGCAGGCGTACTGCTGGCGGGGCTTTCGGAGGTTTGGTTTCGGCAGGTCAAAAAAATATCCGAAGAGAAAGCGCAGCCGCTTGGCTTTTTCCGGTTCGGTCCGATGATGATCTGTCTGATCGTTCGCTATCTCTTCTGGCTGCTGCATCATAAATAAGCACAAAGGAGAAAACACATGAAAAAATGGCTGCCTGCAATTTTCATTCTGGCTGCGGCTCTTATCTTCTTCGGGGTGATTTCCCTCCCCCATACCGGGCTGCCGCACAGCCGGGCGGAGTCCCTGCAATGGGACGGGGGCAGCCGCCCGATGACCGCCGGGGAAAGCGATGCCCTTGCCGAACGGCTGGCCGGGGTGCCGTTCTGCCTGCGGGTGTCCGGCTCCTCCGCCCTTACAATGGCGCGTGTCATCGTCTTTTTTGATGACCGGGAGCAGCAGACCATCCTGTACTGTATGCAGGATGGCACCCTGTGGCTGACGGTGGGGAACCGCCGGTATGCCGGCCGGGATGCCGGGCTGTATGACCTGCTGCGGGAGATGGCGGCGCAGGGCTGAAAAAAAGAAAAGCGGGAGCCTCTTTTCGGGGGCTCCCTTTTGCGGTTCCGGCCGCCTGCCGGGGCGGGGGTCAGTCTCTTGTGTTCTGCTCGATGCGCTGCAGCAGCTCGGTCTGGCGCTCCATCTCCCTTTGAATGGCCTGAAGGGTCGCCCAAATGTTGTTCAGAATGATCTCTTCCATCACGGTGGTGCCTCCCTTTATTTTCATTATGATATTATAAATCCCCAACCGGAGCAGTGGCTGCTTCGGCGGCGTTTATACCCGGCTTTTCCAGATAAGAATCCCTATTATGCCGAGCAGGACTGCAAATAGTACGCCCTTGAATATCGCCCTGTTCCGCTCGCTCTTGATCGCACGGGCTATGATCGTGTCGATCTGTTTTGAAAAGATGGCGCAGAAAATGCCGAGAAAAAGCAAAAACCAATAGTTCTTCATGCGGTCACGCTCCTTTGCGGCTTCCGGTCTGTCCTGTCCTGCACGGGGCGGCGCGCCTTCCGAATGGGCCCGCTGTCTATTATACCATAACAGAGACGACCCCGCAAGGCGGGGCCTTCGGGCTGCCGCTCTTGACTTTATCCCCCCGGTATGGGAAAATAGATAGGCTGAAAAACGGGAAGATATCCGATTTCTTCATACTATCGTCACATTCCCCCGTTATAATGGGGATAAGCTCTCTCCCAAAGGAGGTCACCGATTTTGGAATTTCTGCGCTCCCTTTATGATATCGTCAGCGGACTGGGCAGCTTTCTGCTCATTCCGGTATTCTTCTTTTTGCTGGGGCTGGCCAGCCGTGCGGGCGTTCAGCGCTCCGGCCAATGTGCGCTGGCGGTGCTGGGCAGCTCGGTGGGCATCCAGCTGCTCATCAGCACCCTCGGCGGCCGTCTGGTCACCGTGGTCAATACCATGATCGACCGCTACGCCCTTTCCACCGGGGCCGCCAACCTGCACTGGCAGGTCGCTGCCGATCTCACCGCCGGGCGGGATATCCTGTACTGGGTGCTGCCTGCGGCGGTGCTCATCAACCTGTTGATGCTGGCCTGCCGGGTCACCCGTGTACTGAATATGGACCTGTGGAGCCTGTGGCAGGCCGCCTTCGTGGGGGTTCTGGTGCAGCAGCTTACCGGCATCCTGTGGATGGGCCTTACGGCTGCGCTGCTGCTGTTTATCCTGCAGGTCATTCTGGCGGATATTTTCACGGCGCCGGTGGGGCGGGTACTGGGAACGAGCCACGTTACCTTCACCCAGAGCTTTGCCGTGGGCGCTGCGCCGCTGGCATGGCTTGTCACCTTCCTGCTGAATAAAATCCCCGGCCTGCGGGACCGTCATTTCTCGCTGGAGCACACCAAGCGCGGCGGCTTTTTGCTGGAGCCGACCCTGTGGGGGCTGATTGCGGGCATTATCATCGGGCTGGCCGCCGGCATGTCTCTCTATGATACCATCTCCTTTGCGCTGGTCGTGGCAGGATGCCTGTTCGCCCTGCCCCGCCTGCTGCGGGTATTTGCCCGTGCCGTCGGCTCGGTGCTGGACCCCATCGCCGAGAAAAACGCCCGGCGGGGCCGCCTGCCGCTGAATGTAGCGGTGAACGCCGTCGTGGGCGCCGCCAATGCCACCTCGGTCCTTTCCGCGGTCATTCTGGTGCCGGTGGCGGTGGTGCTGGCGGTGGTGCTGCCCGGCAATCTGGTGCTGCCCCAGGGGGACATCGCCATGCTGCTCTACCTGATGATCTTTATCACAGCGCTTTCCGGCGGATGCCTGGTGCGCAGCTTGATTACCGGGCTTATCGGCATCGTGGCGATGCTGTACAGCGGCACGCTGCTCACCTATCTCTTTTCGGCGGCGGCCGGCGCCATGGACCCCACCACCTACACCGTGGGGCAGTTTAACACCCTGTGCAACACCGCCAACCCCCTTTCGCTGCTTTTCGTGGGGGGCACGAGCTTCGGCCTTGCCGGGATCGCCGCACTGGCGGTGCTGGTGCTGGGCATCGTCTTTTTGGCGGCGCGGCGTCTGCGCCGCATGACCCGCCGGCTGGCGGCACCGTCCGCCCCCGCCCCGGAAGCCCCTGCAAAGGAAAACTGAACCGGCTGCTTTTCGGCCCGCTGCCTCCGGCAGCGGGCCTTTTGCGCGCCCGGCCCCCCGCCGCCCCCTGCAAGCCGCAGGCAATCGGGCCGCAGGCCGCCCGCCGCCTGCGGCGGGCACACGGGCTTCGCCCGTGTCGGCGGCGCTTTGCGCCGCCGGGCCTGCGGCCCGGTCCCTCCCCCTGCACAAGCCCTACCGCAGCAGCAGGCGGGCGCCCACCAGCCGTTCCCAGGTGCGGGGGCCCACTATGCCGTCCGCCGCCAGCCCAAACAGCCGCTGGAATGCCGTTACGGCATTTTCGGTGGCGGGGCCGTAGATGCCGTCCGCCGCTATGCGGGGCAGCGGGTAGGCGCGCGAAAGCACGTTCAGGTACTCCTGTACCAGCCGCACGTTGTCCCCGCGGCTGCCCGCCTTTAACGGGGTACCGGGGTAGGGCACCGCCAGCCCCGTCGTCCGGTTGATACCGAGAAAGCGCTCATACAGGGCATTCCATGTGGCGCTGCCGATGATCCCGTCCGCCGTCAGCCCCTGCGTCTGCTGGAACGCCCGCACGGCATTTTCGGTATCGGCGCCGTAAACCCCGTCGATGGTAATGGGCGGGATCGACTCATCGTACAGCGCAGCCACCCGCAGGAAATACTGCGCCAGCCGCACCGTTTCCCCGCTGCTGCCCCGCCGCAGGGTGCCGGTGGGGCGCTCCGCCGGCAGGGGGATATCCTCGCTGCCGAGCTCCGCCAGACGGGTGACCGCCACGTAGATATACGCAATTTTATTCCACGTGGTCGGCCCCACCACCCCATCCGGGGAAAGATTGAAGATGCGCTGGAACGCCCGCACGGCGTTCTGGGTTTCGACGTTGTAGGTGTCGCCCCCGCCGGTAATGGCCGGGATGCCGGGATAATTGCGCCGGATGCGGCCGAGCCATGTGCGGATGGTACGCACGTCCTCCCCGCGGCTGCCGATGGTCAGCGGGGTGCCGGGATAGGAGGAGGTGATGCGGCGCTGCACCGTGGCGGTATCCAGCACGATGTCATCGCCGTAGTAGTACCGCAGGATGCCCAACGGGGTGTAGCCGTTATTGGCCAGCGCAACGGTCCCCCACTGGGAAAGCCCCCGGCAGGTAACGGTGGTGCCGTTGCAGTACTGGGCAAAGATTGGGTTCAGCTTGCCCCGCCGCCGGATATACCGGTCGAACAGCTCATCCACCAGCCGGCTGATGTTGGTAAAAATATTGCGCCCGTAAACGAAATACTGGTCGTAGGCGGTATTATTGGTGATGTTGAAATTGTAGCCCTGGCTGGGGTACCACTCGGTAAAAATGCGGTTCTGCGCAAAGGTGATGATGGCCAGGATATTGGCCCGCAGGGCAGCCTCCGGCCAGGTGGGGTAAATCTCGCTTGACGCCACATTTTTGATGTAGTCCCGGAAGCTGACCGTCACATTGCGGGCGGAGGCGTCGCCCGGCGCACCCAAATGTACAGTGATATACTGCGGCACATACACCTGCGAAGCGGCACGGGGCCCGGTCAGCGCCTCCCGCTGCGCCAAGCTGCGGGTCTCCGGCGGGTCGACCGGTTGCGCTGCGGCAAGCACCGGGACGGCAGCGGGCTGCTCCGGCTGCCCCTCCCCCGGCCCCGCCAAAGGCGCAGGGCCGCCCGGATCGTCCTCCTCCCGCAGGCTTTCCCCTCCCGCCGGTTCGGGCCGCAGGCCGCCCGCCGTTCCGGCGGGCCCACGGGCTTCGCCCGTGGCGGCGGCGGAGCCGCCGGGCCTGCGGCCCGTCCCCGCCCCCTGCACAGGCCCCTGCCCCTCTGCACCGGGCGGCTGGTCGTCCCCCTGCGGCGCCTCGCTAAAGCGGCTCTCCCCCTCCTCCAGCGGGTCCCTCGGCCGCCCGATGGTCATATCCGGGGGCGCGGTGCCCGCCCCCGCCTCGCAGGGTACCATCTCCACCACCTGCAGCGACTGCTGCCCCGCAAAGACCTGTATCCCCGTCAATCGCACCGGCACGTACCCCGCCGCCCGTATATCCGCATGGTAGATGCTGTACGGCCGCCCGTCGCTTTCGGGGCTCTGGCTCCACGCCAGCGGCGGCGCCGTCACGCACAGCACCCGGCTGCGCCCGCTCGGGTCGGTGGTCAGATAAGTATTCCGCCCGGATGCCGGGTCGGTCACCAATATCCCCGCCCCCTGCACCGGCAAAGCCCCCCGTGCGGTGGTCAGCTGAAAAACCAATGTCGCATCGCAAATCATAGCCTGCTCCTCCCTTGCCCCTGCCTCTCCCCCGACCGTCGGGCGCCCCTTTGCTCCCATCGGGCTGACCCTTTCGGGCAGCCCTCCGCCGCGCCGGGGCGCCCGCCTCCCGTCCTCCGGCGGTTCGGCAGGGCAAAAATATCGGTGCTCCATGCTATGCGGCAGCAAAATAAATTGCCAATCCCTCTCGGGTTATGTATAATTGACCCAACGACACCTTTCGACAAATGGGGGGGCAGCCTGATGGTCATTCGGCGGTATCTCGCATGGGGTGCGGCGGCGCTCGCCGCCGGCCTGATGCTCTTTCTGCGTTGGGGCGGCACGGCGCTTTGCGTCCTGCTGCTCTGCTGCCTTGCCCTCGGCCTTATCCGCCCGCTGCGTCCCCTGTGGCGGCCGCTGCTCTGCGGGCTCATGGCCGCCGCACTGGTCGGCGGCGTCTACGCCCTGCGCCTGGATGCCGCCCGGCAGCTCACCGGCAGCACCCTCCCCTTTTCGGGAACGGTCCTCTCGGTCAGCCCCTATACCGCCCACCGCAGCACCGTCTATGCACGGGTCGCGGGGCAGCACCGTGTGCTGCATCTCACCGCCTACCTCCCGGAGGAGGACACCCCGCTTGCCGGGGAACCCATTGCCGGTACCCTTACCGTCACCGGTGCAGAAAGCGACGGCAAAGCCCTCCTGCTTTCCGGCGGGGTGGCGCTTACCGCCCGGCAAACCGCCGCCGCCCCCGCCGACGGCACCTCCCCCTTGGGGGCGCTTTTGCGGCTGCGCCGCCAAACCGTCCTCTCCCTGCGCTCTCTCGGGGAGGACCCGTCCTCCGCCCTCGTCACCGCCATGCTCACCGCCGAAACCGCCGACCTCCCCGCCCCGCTGCGCACCGCCCTCTCCGCTGCCGGGGTCAGCCACCTGCTGGCCGTTTCGGGTCTGCACCTCTCCATCCTGCTGGGGGCCTGCGCCCGTCTGGGGGATGCCCTCCTGTGGAGCCGTCGCCGCCGTGCCGTCCTTTCGGCGCTCTGCTGTCTTATCATGATGACCCTTGCCGGGTTTTCCGCCAGCGTACTGCGTGCCGCATGGATGGCCGCACTTTCCCTCGGGGCGCCGCTGCGGGGCCGCCGCGGGGATGGCCTCACCGGACTGGGCTTTGCCGTCATCGTCCTGCTGTTCCTCGATCCCGCCGCCGTGTGGGACCTCGGTTTTCTGCTTTCCTGCGGCGCCACCCTGGGGATCTTGCTCCTTGCCCGCCCCCTTACCCGCCTGTGGCCGGCCGCCCGGCGCAGCCGTCCCGGCCGCCTCCTGTGGGAGACCGCCTGCGTTTCGCTGGCGGCGCAGCTGGGCACCCTGCCCGTTGCCGCCCTCTCCTTCGGTTATCTCCCGGCGTACGGCATCCTTTCCAACCTTCTCATCCTCCCCCTTGTCTACGGGGTGATGCTCTTTGCCTTTCTTACGCTTTTCTGCCTGCCCCTCGGCATCGCCGCCTATCCCTTTGCCGCCGCCCGTTTCTTTGCCGCCGGGATCGCAGCGGTTGCCCGCGGGGTTGCCCGGCTGCCGGGAGCGGTGCTGCCCTGTACCGCCCCGTGGCAATGGCCGGTCCCTGCCGTTTTCACCGTTCTTTTGCTGGCGGCGGTGCTGCTGCGTTCCCGCCGGGCCCGCCTGCGGCTGATGCTTTTGGGCTGTGCGGCGGGCGTGGTGCTGCTGGGGATCATCCTGCCCCTGCAGCGCCCCCTCACCCTCACCGCCGATGCCGCCACCGGCAGCGTACTGGTGCAGCAGGGGGACGAATCCCTTTTGCTCACCGGCGTGCGGGACGGCTACGGCATCCATTCCCTGAACCGCTTTTTACAGCGCTGCGGCAGCCCGGCCGTTACCGTTCTGGCGCAGCCGCCGCAGCAGTCCGACCTTTCCGCCGGGCTACGGCTTGCGACGCAAATTCAGCCCTCCCTTTTTCTTTGGGATGCCGAAAGCGCACGGCTGGGCGAGGGGCAGCTGCCCCCGACCGTGACGGTTTTGCCCTATTGCGATACAATTCGTAATATTTTATCGGATTATACACTATATGAGCTTGAAAATATCGGTACCGTTCTGCAAATCGGGCCGCAAAAAGTGCTGAAATGCTGGACAGGCTATGGTATAATAACGGCAGAGGACATTCCCGCCGACTGCACCGCCGTCATTGACCGGGAGGGGCGCCTGTGGACGGCCCCCGGCTGTGACCTGCCGGTTTACCGGGGCGGGGATATGACCATCCTGCTGCCAAAGGAGGGCGCTGCCCCGTGATTTTTCCCGATTTACGCGCGCTGGATACCCACATCAAGGCCGGAGCCCTGCTGCCGGTCTATCTGCTGTACGGTGAAGAAAACCGGCAGATCGAGGCGGCACGGGAACGGCTGGTAAAAACCGCCGTACCGGATGGCGACAGCATGAACCTGCTGCGCTGCGACGGCAGCGGCGAGGTGGACTGGGACGGCATCGCCGACCTGTTGTGGTCGATGAGCTTTGTGCCGGGGCGGCGCTGCGCCGTGGTGGATGACCTGAACCCCTCCGCCCTGGGCAGCGTGGGGATGAATAAGCTCACCGAGCTGCTTTCCTCCCCCGCCGAGGACGGGCTGCTGATTTTGACGGTGCGCAACAGCGCCCGGCAGTTTGCCAAAAAGGAGGCGGCCGCCGCCGAGCTGCTGACCCTGTGCGATAAGGCCGGGGGCGTTTGCCGCTTTGCCGCCATGACCCGCGGGGACGTGGCGAAATTCGCCCGGCAGACGGCGCTGCGGCTGGGCTGCGTGCTGGAGCCGGAGGAGGCTGCGCTGCTGGCCGATTACTGCAATCTGGACAGCCTGCGGCTGCGGCAGGAGGTGGAAAAGCTTTCGGCCTACCGGGGCTACACCGGCAAAATCCAAAGGGAGGATATCGAAGCGCTGGTGGCCCCCACCGTGGATGCCAATGTGTTCCAGCTGGGGGAACGGGTGCTGCGGTGCGATTTTAACGGCGCCATGGCCATCGTGGATGACCTTTTATTCCTGCGGGAGGAGCCGGTGAGCATCCTTACCATCCTCACCATGTCCTTTGTGGATTATTACCGGGCGGCTGCGGTACGGCGGGGCAGCATCTCCGAGGCCGCAGCCCGCAAGGAGCTGGGCTACGGCGGCAGCTACCGCTTTACCAAGGCGCTGGAGCTGTGCGGCCGGCTTTCCGGGGCGGCGCTTTCCGGCGCGCTGGAAATTCTGGCCGATGCCGATCTTCGCATCAAGCAAAACGGCGCCGACGGGCGCACCGTGCTGGAGGTCACCGTTCTGCGGCTTATTGAGCTGCTGCGGCGGGAAAAGGCATGAAGCGGCGGCTCAAATATCCCCTCATCGTGGAGGGAAAATACGATAAAGCAACGCTGTGCAGCATCGTGGAGGGAGATATTCTCCTCACCGACGGCTTTCGCATCTACAAAAACAAGGAACAGCTTTCGCTCATCCGGCAGCTGGCGCAAAAGGGGCCCGTGGCCATCCTTACCGACAGCGACCGGGCGGGCTTTGCCATCCGCGGGCATCTGGCCGGGGCCATCCCCCCGGAACGGCTCATTCAGGTTTACATCCCCGAAATATACGGCAAGGAGCGCCGTAAAGCCGCCCCCGGCGCCGAGGGAAAGCTGGGCGTGGAGGGGATGACCCCCGCGGTTTTACTGGGGCTTTTGGAGCAGGCGGGCCTGCTGGAGGGCTGCGACGCCCCCGCCCCCGCTGCCATCACCAAGGCCGACCTGTACCGGCTGGGCTTTTGCGGCGGCCCGGGCAGCGCCGAAAAGCGCCGGGCGCTCTGCCGCCGGCTGGACCTGCCGCAGGGGCTTTCCGCCAACGCCCTACCGGGCGTGCTGTCCCGGCTTCTCTCCCTCGATGAGCTGACCCGGCTGGCCGAGCTGCTGTAACGCTCCCGCGCCTGCCCCGTTTCCCCTCCCCGCAAATCCCCGGCCCTGCGGGGCGCCCCGCCGGCGCCTGCGGCGCCGTGGCGGGCGGAACGCCCGCCGCCCCCCTGCGGGGGGCGCGGGGCGCCCCGCACCCATCCCCCTGCACCCACCACACCAAGGAAAGGAGACCACCCGCCATGCCGCTTACCTCACTGGGATTTTTATTCGTGTTCCTGCCGGCCGGCGGGCTGCTTTACTATTTCCTGCGCGGGGCCGGCCGCCGCATCTTCCTGCTTTGCTACTCCCTCCTGTTCGTGGGGCTGCTCTCGCCGCTGTGTCTCCTGCTGCTGCTGGCCGTCACCGTCCCGGATTACCTCCTTGCCCGGCCCATCGCCATGGCGCACCCCCGGGCGCACGCCATCCTGCTGGCCGCCGTCGCCAAGGACATCGCGCTGGCCGTCCTCTGCTCCGTCCTCACCGAGCTGGGCCGGCTGATGCTGCCGGTGGGGATCACCATCGCCGCCTTTACCTCGGTGGGCTACCTCATCGACCTCTACCACATGGAATGTGACCCCATCGATGACCCCATCCGCTACGGGGTGTTCTGCTGCTTCTTCGGCAAGCTGCCCATCGGCCCCATCGTTTCGGCACAGCAGTTCATCCCCCAACTGGAGCATCTTCAAATGACCGCCGAGGGCATCACCCGGGGAATGGTACAGTTTTTGCGGGGCCTTGCCAAAATCGTCATCCTGGCCGCTTCCCTGCAGCAGCTCATCACCCAGTGGGAAACGCTGCTTTCCCTGCAGGTGACGGTGCTGGGCACCTGGCTGCACGTGCTGTGCTATATCTTCTACATCTATTTCACCCTTTCGGGGTACAGCGATATGGCCCGGGGCACCGGCGCCATCTTCGGGCTGGACCTGCCGGAAAACTTCCACCACCCGCTGCAAAGCTCCTCGGTGGCGGATTTCTTCGGCCGGTTCAATATCTCCGCCAACCGCTTCGTCCGCAAGTATGTTTATCAGGCGCTGGGCGCCGAGGATAACGGGCCGCTTTCCACCTCGGTCAACATCCTGCTCATCACCATGCTGATGGGCCTGTGGTACGGCATCAACCTCAACTATCTGGTGTGGGGCGCCTTTTTGGGGCTGTTCATCATCTTCGAGGTTCTCTACATCGAACGCCACGTGGAAAAAATCCCGCCCTACCTCTGCCGCCTTTACACCTTTATCGCCATCCTCATCTCCTTCTGCTGGTACTGCGGCAGCAGCCTTTCCGCCTCTGCGGCCTCTCTGCGGGTCATGCTGGGGCTGGGCGGCGCCGCTGCCGCCAACCAGAGCTGCCTGTACCTGCTCCAGACCCACTGGCTGCTGCTTTTGGCCAGCGCATACCTGTGCAGCGGGGCAGCCACCCCCCTGATGGCGCGCTTTACCCGCCGCTGGCCCGGTCTCTCCCACGCCGTCACTTTAGTATGGAACCTCATCCTGCTGGGCACCTCGCTGGCCTTCCTGCTGTAATATCCCCACGCAGCTGCCCGGGGCGGGGTCGGGCCGCAGGCCCGGCGATGCTCCGCATCGCCGAAGCGGGCTCCGCCCGCTTGCCCGCCGCCTGCGGCGGCGGGCGACCTGCGGCCCTCCCCCCGTTTCTGCAAGCCGCAACCCCACGGGCGCAGCCCGGCGGCTTCGCTGCCTCGGCGGACTCCGTCCGCCGGCCCCGCCTGCGGCGGGGCGGGGCTGCGCCCCCGCCCCCTGCACAATCCCCCCCACCAAACTGCCCCGCACCATCCCGCCCCCGTCCCCCGGGGAGCCCGAAAAGGAGGCCCGCCATGAAGCGCTACCGGATCATCGCCCTCATCTATATCGTGCTGCTGTTCGGCGGACTGCTGGGCAGCCTCACCCTCACCGGTCACTATTTCGCCGACTTCACCTCCGCCGAGGGGTGCATCGGTGCCAAAACCGAAGCCGCCCTGCGGCAGAACCTGCCCCTGCGGGACGCCCTGAAGCAGTGGAAAACCACTCTGCTGATGCTGGGCGGCGTGCAGGAAACGGACGGCATCTACTTCACCGGCGAGGGGCTCATCGAAAACCTGACGGTAGCCGATGAAACGCTGGGAGAAAAAAATCTGGCCGCCCTGCAGGATTACTGCCGCGCGACCGAGCCCTATGTGCTGCTGCTGCCCAGCGCCTGCGCCATCAGCAGTGACCTCCTCCCGGAGGCCGCCCTGCTGTTCGACCAGGAAAGCTGGCTGGGAAATGCCGTTTCCGCCCTCTCCCCCCTCTGCAGCGAGGTGCAAAACGGCTATCCCCTGCTGCAGGAGCACAGCGGCAGCCGCCTGTTCTACCGCACCGACTCCCGCCCCACCCAGCTGACCGGCTACCTGCTGTACCGGGCGCTGGCCCCGGCGCTGGATTACTACCCCTATGCCAAGGACCACTTCACCAATACCCCCCTGCGCTACGACTGCACCGGCGACCTGTACGCCCGCTGGAGCTATGATAAGGTCCGCCCGGATGTGGTAACCGCCCTGCTGCCCCTTTCGGACCCCCGCAGCTATACCGTCACCCACACCGCCGCCGACGGCGCCGTCCGCAGCTTTTCCACCCTCTACCCGCTGGAGGGCACCACCGGCATGGATTGCATTCTGGGCGGCCCCGCCGCCTGCATCACCGTCTCCGCCGAAGGCAGCATCTCCCGCAGCCTGCTCCTTTTAGGGGATGAGAATGCCCTGTGTGTCATCCCTTATCTGGCGCTGCACTACGGCAGCATCACCTATGTGGATGTGACCCGCTGCACCCCCGACCTGCTTTCCTCCGTCGCCGCCCGCCGCTATGACCGCACCCTGCTGCTGTACGGCGCCCCCACCCTCCTCAATACTGACCTCACCCCCGGCTTTTCCGCTCTCCTGCCGGACTAAACCCCCGTCCCCCCGCACCATCCTGCCCTATCCCCGCCCTCCCCGGAGGGCGGTTTTTTGCGCCCTCCGGGCGCCAAACGGGGCGCAGCCCCTTTCGGCTCCGCCGAAAGCCACGAGCTTCGCTCGTGGGCCCGCCTGCGGCGGGCGGGCTGCGCCCCTGCCCCCTGCCTTCCCCAATGCTTTCCCTTCCCGCTGCTTTCGCTCCCTCTCCTGCCCCCTGCAACTTCCCCCAACGCTCCCAACCAAAAAACTCCCCCGCAGCCTTTCACAGACTACGGGGGAGCGTTCATTTGTGGTATTTCGTCCCGGCATTGATGGCACAGGCACGGTACAGCTGCTCACACAACAGCACCCGCGCCAGCTGATGCGGAAAGGTCAGCCGGGAAAAGCTGATCCGGCGCGTGGCCGCCGCCTTTACCTGCGGGGACAGCCCGAAGCTGCCGCCGATGATAAAGGAAAGACATCCGCTTTTCTGGGCGGAGTCGGCCACCAGCCCGGCCAACTGCGGCGAGGTCAGCATTTCGCCCTCGATGCAAAGGGGGAAGATCAGTCCCGCCGCCTTTTTCAGGATGCGGTTCCCCTCCTCCTCCAGCCCATGGGCGATCTCGGCCTCCGAGGGGTGATCGGGCAGGCGGTATTCCTCCAGCTCGATCAGTTCGAATTTGCAATAGGCGCCCAGCCGCTTTTGGTATTCGGCAATGCCCTGCCGCATCCAGTCCTCTTTCACCCTGCCGATGGCAATGACCTGTATCTTCAGCATCCTTTCCCCTCCTCAAAAGCGGATCATCGTCCCGGGGCCGTCCCGCGGGGCGATCCACAGGCGGTAGTCCCGCTCCGGCTGCATCCCGGCTGCGGAAAGCGCCGCCTCGGTATTGCTGCGTGCCAGCGCAGGGGTATTGCTTTCCCGGCTTAAATGCGCCAGCACAAAATGCGCCGTGCCCCGCTGTGCCAGCGCCTCCACCGTTTTGGCGGCCTCGGCGTTGGAAAGATGCCCGTATTCCGACCGGATGCGCTGCTTGAGATAATAGGGATAGGTGCAGTTCATCAGCACGCTGTCCTCATAGTTGGATTCCAGCACCGCCAGATGACACCCCAGCAGGTGCGCCCATACGGTGGCGGTCACGGCGCCCAGGTCGGTGGCAAAGCCGATGGTCCTGCTCCCGGCCTCGATGCGAAAGCCGCAGGAATCGGGGGCGTCGTGCTGGGTCGCAAAGGGGCTTATCCCCATTCCGGCTATTTCCTGCTCCTCCTCCAGCGGGATGAGCTGCGTACCCGCCTCCACCGTCCCGGCCAGGCTCTCCAGCGTTCCGGCGGTGGCATAGATGGGCAGCCGCAGCTGCTTGGCCAGTACCCGCACCCCGCTGATGTGGTCGGTGTGGTCATGGGTGACTAAAATCCCCCGCAGCCCCTCCGGGTCGATCCCCGCATCGCACAGGGTGCAGCGGGTCCGCCGCGCGGAAATACCCGCATCAATGAGCAAGCCGCCCTGCCCCTCTCCGGCGGAAAGGTAATAGCTATTGCCGCTGCTGCCGCTGGATAGCGGAAAAAATGTCACCATGCTGTCCCCTCCGTGGGTGGTTTTTCCTGCGCCCTCTCCCCCGTGCAGGGGGCATCCGGGGCGCAGCCCGCCCGCCTGCGGCGGGCTCCACGCGCTTCGCGCGTGGCTTTCGGCTCCGCCGAAAGGGGCTGCGCCCCTGCGGGCTCCCCCCTCGGCTCCTGCCTTTCCCAAAAGGGCCGCCCCTCACATTCTTGGCCGCCCCATAAAAAGCAGAGCCGGAGCAGAAGATCACTCCGGCCCGGCTATCCGGTTCTCGTTTATGCCTGCCGCGCCATCATTTCATCCGGCAGGGTGATGTAGTGCAGGTCTGCGCCCAGCCCGGCAAACTTCTCCACCACGTTCTCGTACCCGCGCTCAATGTGCTGGGTCTCCTCGATCTCGGTGGTGCCCTTGGCCATCAGCCCGGCGATGATCACCGCCGCGCCGCCGCGCAGATCGCACGCCTTGACCGGTGCGCCCTGCAAGCCCTTTACCCCCTCAATGACGGCCACCTTGCCGTCCACGGTGATACGGGCGCCCATGCGCACCAGCTGTTCGGTATAGCGGAAGCGGTTATCCCACACGCCCTCGGTGATGATGCTCGTCCCCTCGGCGCAGGTCAGCATGGCCGCGATCTGCGGCTGCATATCGGTGGGGAAGCCGGGATGCGGCATTGTTTTCAGGTTGATGCGGTGCAGCGTCCCGGTGCGTACCACCCGCACCCAGTCGTCCCCCTCGGTGATGACGGCGCCGGCCTCCCGCAGCTTGGCGGTGATCGGCTCCAGGTGCTTGGGGATGACATTTTTCACCAGTACGTCGCCGCCCACCGCAGCGGCAGCGGCCATATAGGTCCCGGCCTCTATCTGGTCGGGGATGATGCTGTAATCGGTGCCGTGCAGAACATCCACGCCCCGGATCTTTATCACGTCGGTGCCGGCGCCCCGGATATCCGCCCCCATGGAATTGAGGAAGTTCGCAAGGTCTACGATATGCGGTTCCTTGGCTACATTTTCCAGTACGGTCATGCCCTCGGCCTTTACCGCCGCCAGCATCACATTGATGGTCGCGCCCACCGAAACCTGGTCAAAATAGATATGCGCGCCCTGCATATTCTCGGCATCGGCGTAAATCAGCCCGTTTTCAATGCGGATCTCGGCGCCCAGCAGCTCAAAGCCCTTGATGTGCTGGTCGATGGGCCGCACGCCGAAATTGCACCCGCCGGGCATGGAAACACAGGCCTGCCCGAACCGTCCCAGCAGCGACCCGATAAAATAGTAGCTGGCCCGCATATGCTTGGAAAGCTCGTACGGGACGGTGGCGCTGTTCAAGGTGGAGGTATCGATAACGGCCGAGGTGCGCCCCGTTTTTTCAACGGTAGCACCCATCGCCCGCAGCATTTCAAATAGCAGCTCGGTATCGTGGATTTCAGGAATATTTTCCAGGGCGCAGCGGCCTCTGGCCAGTACGGTAGCGGGAATTATGGCAACAGCGGCGTTTTTTGCGCCGCCGGCGGCAACCTCTCCGCAGAGCTGTTCCGCGCCGTTCACAATGAGTTTCTTCATTCAACGGTCCTCTTGTTTTCTCTTGATTTGACAGCGCCGTGACGCTGTAAGCCAAGGATAGTATAGCACACTTTGCAGTAAAATAAAAGCCGTAGTTGATGGAAATGTGCAAAATAAAAAAAGTTTTCCCGGCGGCGAAATACGGGGAAAATCGGGCGGAAAAACAGAAGCAGCACTTATGGCTTTGCGATAAGCTATAAGATTTGCTTATGGTTTTACCGCGAAAAATCATCGCTTGGCGGGCAAAACCGCCCCCTTTTTGCATTTTTGCATTGATTTTGCCCGGCCCGGCGTTCGTCATTTTACCATAAAATATGAAAAAGCAGGGGTGCTTTGTCCCCCGCTTTGCTGCTGCGGCCCAGCCTGTTTTCAGTCGTTCCGGCCGATATCCCGGATAAGATTGACGGCCAGCAGAATGATTGCGGCCACAATGGCGATGATGTAAATTCTTACTTCCATCGAAAGAACCTCCCTACTGCTCGGAGTTGCATTTCGCCCGGTCAACGGTATCATAGCACCGGCGGCGGCCGAAATAAAGCACAAATTATGAACCGGGTGTAAAATCCGCATAAAGATGCGCCCCGAAAAGGCCCGCACACGCAAAAGAAGCAGGGACCGCCCCTGCTTCCTTCACCCTTGTCCAATCAAAAAATGCTGTAAAATCAGCCCTTTTTGCCGTAGTCACGGATCAGGTTGAGAGCCAGCATAACAACAGCAGCAACGATAGCGATAATAGTGGTAGCCATGGTGAATTTCCTCCTCAAATTACTCTAAACAGTGTTTGGGTCGTCTGACCCTGTGGTTATATATTAACACAATATTAACGGCTTGTCATCCCTTTTTGCCCGAAAAGTCGCCGAAAAACAGCCGTATAATTTGACAAATCAAACAAAAACCGCCGCATTTGCAGCAAAAACTACAGTTTTTAGCAAATATCATGTTAACGCCTGCGGAGTGGTGTGTTAAGGTTGGTTAGCGGGGGCGTCGTTTTGGGACTTGTGGGTTGGAGGGGCTTCTGCAGGGTGAGAGGTCGGGCCGCAGGCCGCCCGCCGGAACGGCGGGCAAGCGGGCGAAGCCCGCTTCGGCGGCGCACAGCGCCGCCGGGCCTGCGGCCCGAACCGCCCCCTGCAAGCCTTAAAAACGGAAAAGTCCTGTTTATTGGACTGCGCATATGATATGGTCAATACAGCAGAAGGCGTAATGACCAAGCAATCTTTGGTTTTTTCAGTCAAAATGATGATTGCCCCGCATAACCGCCATCCGCTATAATCTAAACAGGGCCATGGAATTTATTCCATGGGAATGCTTTACTGCATTAAAGGAGGTGTGCCATGGATCGTGTCTTTCCGGCCCATATCCGGATGAAGGATCATCGACAAACGGTGCAAACCGTCAAGGCCCATAATGAAGCCGTTGCACGCTACGCCGGCGAGCGGCTGCTGCCGCTTGGGCTGCAAAAAACCGGAGAGCTTGCCGGGCTGCTGCACGATATGGGAAAAGCAAAACAGGAATTTGCGGATTACCTGTATGCCGCCGTGCAAAACCCAGACTGCGTGAAGCGCGGCAGCGTAAACCACACCTTTGCGGCCGTTCGGTTTCTGCTGGAGCGCCACCACCCGGCCGGGCCAATTGACGCCGCCTGCGTTACCGCAGAGCTGCTGGCCTATGCAGACGGTGCCCACCATGGTTTATTTGACTGTATCGATGAGCAGCACAAAAGCGGGTTTGATTACCGAAAAAGTAAGGAGGATATCGGCTACGAGGAGGCGCTGGAAAACTACCTTTCACAGTGCGCCGATACCGAAAAGCTGGATGAACTGTTTGACGGGGCAACGGCGGAGATCACGCCCCTTTTGGAAAAGCTGGGCGCCCTGCCCGATGCGGCGCTGCCGCCGGAAAAGGCCAATGCCGAGATCCAGTTCTACTATGGGCTGCTGGCAAGGATGGTGCTTTCGGCCGTAATGGACGGCGACCGGCAGGATACCGCCGAATTTATGGAGGACACCCCCTACCCCGTGCAAAGAACGGGGGAGGAGCGGCGGGAAATGTGGCAGGATTGCCTTGCGTTTCTGGAGGAAAAGCTGGAGCAATTCCCGCAGGATACCCCCATACAAAAGGCCCGGAGAGCCATTTCCGACCGCTGCGCCGACTGCGCGAAGCGCTCCGGCGGCGTGCTGCGCCTGAATGTGCCGACCGGCGGCGGGAAAACACTTTCGGCGCTGCGGTATGCGCTGGCACATGCGGCCAAATGGAATAAATCCCGCATTATTCTGACCTCCAGTCTGCTTTCGATTCTGGATCAAAATGCCGCCGTGATCCGGGGGGCGCTGCCGGATCAAAGCCTTATTCTGGAGCATCATTCCGATGTAGTACGCACCAAGGAGCTGGAACGGCAGCCGGAATGGGAGATGCTGTGTGAGCAATGGTCGGCGCCCATTGTGGTAACCACACTGGTGCAGCTGCTGAACACCCTGTTCAGCGGGAAAACCGCCTGCATCCGGCGGTTTCAGGCGCTGGCGGACAGCATTATCGTTATTGATGAGGTGCAGACCGTCCCGGCACACCTGTTGACGCTGTTTAATCTGGCGGTGAATTTTCTTTCGGCGGTATGCCATGCCACGGTGGTGCTTTGCTCCGCCACACAGCCGGAGCTGGAACGGGCCGACCATCCCATCTGCTGCGCCCCCGCGGAAATGGTGCCCTATGACGCCGGGCTGTGGAAGCCCTTCGACCGCACCGAGATCCGGTATGCCGGGGCTGTTTTACTGGATAACATCCCGGGCTTTGCGATGCAAAAGCTGGAGGAAACCGACAGCCTGTTGATCATCTGCAATACCAAGGCGGAAGCGCAGCATTTATATGCCGCACTGGAGGCAGCCGGGGTACGGGCCTGTCATCTTTCGGCCGGAATGTGCATGCAGCACCGCCGGGATACCCTGAAATCGATACAGGATGCCCTTGCCGCCGGGGAAAAAACGGTCTGTATCTCCACGCAGGTGATCGAGGCCGGTGTGGATATCTCCTTTGGCTGTGTGATCCGCCTGGCGGCCGGAATGGACAGCGTGGTGCAGGCCGCCGGACGCTGCAACCGCAACGGGGAAAGCGGCAGTCCCTCCCCGGTGTATCTTATTAACTGCGCCGATGAGCGGCTGCGGGGCCTTGCGGATATTGCCGACGGGAAAATCGCCGCCATTGCGCTGCTGAACGCCTACGAGAAGGACCCGGGACGTTTTGGCGGGAGCCTATCCTCCCCCGAAGCGATCCGATTTTACTATTCTTCCCTGTATGCCGCCATGAAAAGCGGTTATCAGGACGGTTACCTGCCGGAGCACGGGACAAGCCTGTATCATCTGCTGGCCGATAACAGCGGCTATTTGCAGGGCGCCGCCGGCGCCGGGACCTATCTGCTCAACCAGGCCTTCAAGACCGCCGGGAACGCCTTTTCGGTGTTTCGGGAGGACACCGTCGAGGTGCTGGTGCCCTATCGGCAGGGGCGGGAGCTGCGAACCGCATTGCTGCAGGCCGACCGCGGCGGCCACCCCGACTATACCCTGCTGAATCAACTGCTGCAAGAGGCAAAGGGCTATACCGTTTCGCTCTACCCGCATCAGATAAAGGCGCTGACCGACTGCGGCGGGGTGGAAGCGCTGTTTGACGGGCGGGTGAATGTACTGTTGGACGGTTTTTACCATGAGAAAACCGGCTTTTCGCTAAAACAAAATGACCAACTATGGGAGGTGTAACCATGAAGCCACAACATCCGAACATCGTAGAATTTACGGTGACGGGCGATTACGGGCTTTTTTCCGACCCGGTGATGCGGATCGGCGGAGAAAAATGCAGCTATCAAATCCCCACCTATGAGGCGCTCAAGGGCATCCTGCACAGCGTTTACTGGAAGCCCACCATCATCTGGTACATCGATGAGGTGCGGGTCATGAACCGCATCCAGACCGAGGTCAAGGGCATCCGCCCCATCAAGTACGGCGGCGGGAACGACCTTGCCTACTATACCTACCTGAAGGACTGCTGTTATCAGGTGCGGGCGCATTTTGAGTTTAACGATAACCGCCCCGAGCTGGAGCAGGACCGCAACGAGAATAAGCACCACAATATCGCCCTGCGCTGCATTGAACGGGGCGGGCGACGGGATGTTTTTCTCGGGGCACGGGAGTGCCAAGGCTATGTGGAGCCGTGCAGGTTCGGGGAGGGGGCCGGCGCCTACGATGAACTGCCGGAATTGAGCTTTGGGGTGATGTACCACGGCATTACCTATGCCGATGAAGCCTGCGCCGAGGAGACCCGGGGCAAAATGACGGCGAACTTCTGGCGGCCGGTTATGAAAAACGGGGTGGTGCGCTTCCCCCGGCCGGAGGACTGCCCCATGCATAAGACGCTGCGGGACGGCATCATTAAGCCGTTCGGGGAGGAGCAGCAGAACTTTATCGGATTGAGAGAGTTTGGGGAGGTGGAATAATGGGACTGATGCAGCAGGCATACCAAACCTATTGCATGATGGAAAAACGGTATGCCGGTGTGTACGAGGAGGGGCGGCAGCCGCTGGCGCCGGTTTCTCATCTTCTGACCACCCCGGCCATTGAGATCACTCTTGACCGGGACGGCAACTTTATCAATGCGGCCGCGTGGGAAAAGAACGGAGGGAAGATCATCATCCCCGTTACGGAGGAGTCGGCGGGGCGCGCTGCTGTCCCTGCCGCTCACCCGCTGTGTGAGCAAATCGGCTACCTGTGCGGCACCGATGCCAAAAAGTACGCCCTGTATGTGGAGCAGCTTCAGGACTGGGCTTCCTCCGAATGGAGCCATCCCAAGCTGAAGGCGATCCTGCATTATGTGAAATCCGGAAGCATTATAAAGGATCTTGTGGGCTGCGGGCTGATGGAAGTGAGCGAAAAAGGGAAGCCGAAGGATGAAAAACTGCTGGTTTGCTGGCGGGTGCTTGATCCGGGCAGTGATGCACCGCCGGAATGCTGGCGGGATCCTACCCTGTTTACGGCCTTTATCAACTATTATTCATCGGTGCAGCAGCCGCAGTCCGATCTGTGCATGATCTCCGGCAGTATCGATCAGCTTGCCAGCCAGCATCCCAAGGGCGTCGTTTCCTTATACGGCAACGCCAAAATCATTTCCGCGAATGACACCAGCGGCTTTACCTACCGGGGCCGATTTACCGATAAGCGCCAGGCGGCAACGGTTGGTTATACCGTTTCGCAAAAGGCGCACGCGGCCCTGCGGTGGCTGGTGAGCAACGAGGGGCGAACCATCGGCGGGCGCACCTTCCTGTGCTGGAGCCCCCAGGGGGTGCCCGTGCCGCAGGTGACCTCACCGTTCCTGCGGTCCTCCGAGGCGGCGATATTGCAGCCCTCCGATTACCGGCTGGCGCTGCGCCGTACCCTGCAGGGTGACCGGGAACAGCTGTCCGTCCATGATTCGGCTGTTGTGGCAGCCTTTGATGCGGCGACTCCCGGCAGGCTTTCCGTCACCTATTACAGCGAGCTGCAGGCTTCGGACTTTTTGCAGCGGCTGCACGACTGGGACAACAGCTGCTGCTGGTGGAACGGCAAATTCGGGCTGCAGCCGCCCCGACTGCAGACGATCATCGACTGCGCCTACGGCACCCAACGGGAGGAAAAGGGCCGGGCCGTTTTCAAGGCGGATGACGCCATTTTGGGGCAGCAGCTGCAGCGGCTTATTGCCTGCCGGGTGGACAGCGGCCGAATGCCCGCTGATCTTATGGCAAGGCTGGTCAATCGGGCATCCACGCCGCAGGCCTACGACCCCGGTTTGTGGCGGCAGCTGGTATTTGTCACCTGCGCCGTCATTCAAAAATATCATTCCCCAAGGCTAAAGGAGGATTTGTGTATGGAATGGAAACTGGACCGCAAAGACCGCAGCTTCCAGTTCGGGCGGCTGCTGGCTGTGATGGAACGCGCGGAAGACGACTACTACAATAACATCGGCGATAGCCGGCAGACCAACGCCATCAAGTCAATTGCCGCATTCCGGCAGACCCCTTGGACGGTTTTTGCCCGGATCAATGAGATGCTGGAAAGCGCATATCTCCCGCGCATCAAGCAGTGGCAGCGTGACCGCTATCATCGGCTGCGTGATGATATCTCTGTTAATTTGAGCGAATACGGCGATGCCCTGAATAAGCCGCTGAACGAGTTCTACCTGATGGGATATGAGCTGCAGCGCAACGAGTTCTTTAGGAAAAAGGAAGCAACCGATAACGGTATGACTGAATATGAGGAGGAATAACAATGGCTAAACTGGAAAGCAAGATCGATTTTGTGGCACTGGTAAGTGTGACCCGCGCCAACGGCAACGGCGACCCGCTGGACGGCAACCGTCCCCGCACCGACTATAACGGCTTCGGGGAAATCTCGGATGTGTGCATCAAGCGTAAGATCCGCAACCGGATGCAGGATTTGAAGAACGAGATTTTTGTGCAGTCCGATGATAGATGCACAGATGGTTATAAGGCCTTGAGCGAGCGTGCTGCCGCTGCCACCCGAGGCATCAAGGAACAGGATGAATATGTCCATGTCGTCTGCGAGAAGTGGATAGACGTCCGTTCCTTCGGGCAGGTATTCGCCTTTAAGGGCGATAAAAGCGGAGTTTCCGTCGGTGTGCGGGGGCCGGTCTCCATCCATCAGGCGGTCAGCGTTTCCCCGGTAGAGGTGGATTCCATGCAGATCACCAAGAGCGTCAACAGTGAGCCCGGTGATAAAAAGGGGAGCGACACCATGGGCACCAAGCATTTTGTACGGTTCGGGCTGTATAAGCTCAAGGGGTCCATCAACGTGCAGCTTGCCGAAAAGACCGGCTTCAGCCGGGAGGACGCCGATGTTATCAAGGACTGCCTGCGTACCCTGTTCCTCAATGACGCTTCCTCTGCCCGGCCTGAAGGCTCGATGGAGGTGGTAAAGCTGTACTGGTGGGATCACGGCTGCAAAGACGGGAAGTATTCCTCCGCCAAGGTGCACCGGCTGGTGCATGTGGAGCCGAAGGACCCCGCCGTGACCCCCTCCTGCGTGGAGGATTATAACATCACCCTGGAGGAGCTGCCGGGACTGACGGCGGAAGTGATCGACGGTGTATGAGGAAGCGGATTATCTCCAGTTATCGGGCTTGCAGCATTTTGTCTTTTGTCGCAGGCAATGGGCGCTTATCCACATAGAAAACCTGTGGGCGGAAAACTACCGTACTGCCGACGGCACCGTCATGCATGAAAACGTCCACAATACCGCCTACCGGGAAAGCCGGGGAGAGAGAAAAATCGCCCGGGGGATGTACGTTCATTCCGCCCGGCTGGGGATTTCCGGCCAGTGTGACGCCGTCGAATTTCTGCGCTCGGCCGATGGGGTGCCCATTGCCGGCTGGGAGGGCCGCTGGCAGCCCTACCCGGTGGAATACAAGCGGGGCCGCCCGCAGGCCATCGATGCCGACCGGCTGCAGCTGTGTGCGCAGGCCATCTGTCTGGAGGAAATGCTGTGCTGTGACATCCCGGAGGGGGCGCTGTACTACGGCGAGACCCGCCGCCGGGAAGCGGTGGATTTTACCGGGGGGCTGCGGGAAACCGTGCGTGCCTGCCTGACGGAAATGCATGAGCTGTACCGTAGGGGCTATACCCCGCAGCCAAAGCGGACGAAATCTTGCGGGGCGTGTTCCCTGCAGGAGCTGTGCCTGCCCACCCTGCCCGCCTGCGGCAGCGTAGCGGATTACCTGCGTAAAAGCATGGAGGACACACCATGAGACAGCTGCTGAATACGCTGTTTATCACCTCGGAGGATATTTACGCCGCACTGGAGGGAGAGAACATTGTGCTTAAGCGGGACGGCAAGGAGGCCGCACGCTACCCGCTGCACGCCCTTCAGGGTATCGTGTGCTTTTCCTACCTCGGGGCTTCCCCGGCGCTGATGGGCGCCTGTGCGGAGAAAAATATCCTGCTGGCCTTCTGCCGCCCGAACGGACGGTTTCTTTGCCGCACGGCGGGAGCCACCCACGGGAATGTGCTGCTGCGCCGGGCGCAGTACCGGCTGGCGGATGACCCCCGGGAAAGCACCCGGCTTGCCGGCGGGTTCGTCTTTGGCAAGATATACAATGCACGCAGCAGCCTGGAACGTACCCGTCGGGATCATGAGCTGCGGATCGACTCCGAAAAATTCATGCAAAGCTCTCTGCAATTAAAGGGGATTTTGGAGACTGTGCCGTCGGTGCGGGACCCGGATACCCTGCGGGGGCTGGAGGGCGCTGCCGCTACCGTCTACTTTAACTGTTTGGACGATATGATCCTCGGCGATAAGGAGGCGTTTTTCTTCCACGGGCGAAACCGCCGCCCGCCGCTGGATCGGGTCAACGCCCTGCTTTCCTTCGCCTATTCCCTGCTCTCCGGCGAATGCGCCTCTGCGCTGGAGGCGGTGGGGCTGGATGCGTATGTGGGCTTTCTGCACCGGGATCGGCCGGGGCGGAATTCCATGGCGCAGGACCTGATAGAAGAGCTGCGCCCCTGCCTTGCGGATCGGTTTGTTCTGACGCTTATCAACAACCGCATGGTATCCGCCCGGGATTTTGAGGTGCAGGAAAGCGGCGCCGTCTATCTTTGCGACGACGCCCGCCGCACCGTACTGCGCCGCTGGCAGGAACGCAAAAAGGAGGTCATTCTGCATCCCTTTCTCAAGGAAAAGATCCCATGGGGGCTGATCCCCTATGTGCAGGCGCTGCTGCTTTCCCGGCATATCCGCGGGGATCTGGATGCCTATCCGCCGTTTTTATGGAAATGAGGTGAACCTCTTGCTGGTGCTTATCACATATGACGTAAACACCGAGGACGCCGCCGGGAAAAAACGCCTGCGGCAGATCGCCAAGCAATGCGTCAACTACGGGCAGCGGGTGCAAAACTCGGTGTTTGAGTGCAAGCTGGATGCCGCCCAATACCGAACATTGCAGGCCAAGCTGTGCAAGATTATCGACGACGGCAAGGATAGCCTTCGGTTCTATAATCTCGGCAACCGGTATGAAACCAGAATTGAACACTTCGGCGCCAAGGCATCCTACGACCCGGAGGGCTTTTTGGAGGTTTAGCGAACCGCAAGCTCCCGGAAAAACCCCGGGAGGTTCGCACCGGTTTTCCGCATTGATTTATGTAGTATTTTACAGAAACAGTGTTTTTGCTTTACCAAAAGCGCTTCTTCGGATGCGTTTTTGTCGCAAAGGTTCATAAGGCGAGGGCTCGTTTTCCCGTCTTTATACTGGCGAATGATTTTGCGGATACTGGTTTTGTGCTTATTAGCAATCGTCTTTAAGCAACTGTACTCCATAAGATAGCAGAAGTAGTCCAGCGTGTGATAATCACAAGCCAGATTGTAATAGTTGCATAATCCTCTTGCTTCGGCATTGTACTGTTCCACAATCTCATAATCCGCAAGGTTGAGAAGTCCGGCTCGGTGTATCGGCTGAAACTCCCCGTTTTCCTTTTGGCGAATGACTTTCTTTGCAAACATGAATTTCTCAATCTTTTCCGTATGGGGAACAGACAGGGCAACTTTCATGTGCAGGGTACGGGATTTTCTCCACGTTCCGTTTTTCATTCTGTGACCTTTGACTTCCTGATTTCTGCGGACGCAAATATCATATCCAATGAAACGGACTTTTTCGGAGCTGTGCGTTATCAGCGTCTTTTCCTCGCTTAGAGTTAATTTCAGCTCTGTGCTTAGAAATTCAGCGATTTCGGCTTTCAAGTCCTCACATTCCGCTTTTGTGCCGCACACACCTGC
>OMDX01000026.1_pt1 | contig 46756 bp, 38 predicted proteins | sample 1673711 | NCBI WGS metagenome assembly OMDX01 (sample SAMEA103958123, study PRJEB25191) | human gut metagenome
GTAAACCTTCGAAATTTGCATTTGCATCTGACGAAAAATCCATTCGTCAGCCGACTGCCTCATTGTGCGGTGTTACCCTAAATCTACCCTTGACAAATCACATTCCAAAAGAGGCTTTGTCAAGCCCTCTCCCTGGCAAGGGCGCACTTACTCACCACCTGCAAGCAGACGGTGGTATCCCTCCCGTTGGTCGGGCTCGTGCACTCTCCGATGGGGAGTTTCGCTCTCTGCGGAGAGCGACAGGAAATTCGGCAAACCTCATTCCCTGCACGAAAAACGCCGCTGCTGGCAGAAGTACAGCAGCGGCATTTTTCGTGATGACGCAGCATTGCCGATAGCGCTGGGGCGGATTCTCTATGCAGTTTTTTATAGGCTGACAGCTCCGTAAGCCTTCGTCGTCAGCTTCAGGTACTCAACGCCTGCCAGCATGACAATACCAATGCCATGCGTATCGTTGAAGTTCCACATCAGCGTGCGATAATAGGCGCGGGAGAAGGAGAAACCTGATCCGCGGCACACGCCGTACAGGTTGCCGTCCCGGTCAATCGCCTGCTCGCACAAGCCCTTCCAGGCACGCTCGACGGCGCTGCGTACCTCATCCAGCACCGCCACATCATACCAGCCGTTACGCAGGCCGCGGGAGAAGGCGCAGATGAACATGGCCGTCACCGAGGACTCCAGATAGGTACCGGGTTCATCAAGAATCTGATGCCACAATCCGGAGGCATCCTGCAGCTTCATGTACCCTGCGCTGAGCTCGCGGAAGAACAATAGCAATGCAGGCCGCTTCTCATGGCCGACCGGCAGCTTTTGCAGCAGCTCGCTGAGGGTGAACAGCACCCAGCCGTTGCCTCGGCTCCAGGGGATACGGTTGCTCTTTCCGTTTCGCAAACAGCGCATGTGGGACATGATCTGTTTGTCGGGCATAAAGAGGAGGTCCTTGTATTGAAGCAGCTGATTAGCGCAGGCGTTCATACCTTCCATACTACCGGTCAGCTCCGAATAGCGGCACAGAAAGGGGCCAGACATATACATATCGTCCGCCCAGATGGTATCGTCGCGGCGGCAATAAGCTCCTTCGGAGGTGCGGGGCTGTTCATGGAGCATATATTCCCCAATGGCATCAGCCAGCTTGCGGACAGCCGCGTCGCCGGGCTTGGCGCATTCCAGCATCATGGAGCCAAAGGAGCCGCAGTCGTCCAGCGCGTCAAGCCAGCAGATTTGCTGATTGACTCCCGGAAAGCCATACCTTGCCTGATCATAAAGCGCATACTCATGGATGGAGACGACCTGATCCGCATGGCTTGTCACATAGTCGTTCATGACCTCGCGGCTCAGGAAATGCCCCGCCTGCCACATGCCGTAGAGCGTAACGCCCAGCGGATAAGTCCAGCGGCCAAAGAGCTTGCTTTCCACATAGGGACGCAGAGCAACGCCGTCAAAGCCAGTGCGCCAGGTGATTGTCCCCTCCGCGCCCTCAACCAGCTGTCCCATGGTGCATGCGGTGAAGGCTGAAGTATCCGCGGTTTTCAGCGGGCCCATGATGAGATAAGGTGTCGTCCTTCCATGAATATGCACAGGAGGCTTCCTCCAAGCCCAGTCGCTGTCGCTCACCAGCGCGGCCACCGCCTGATAGGGGCCGACGGCCACAACATCATGCTGTGCTCCGGGGATAACCCGTCCGGGCTTACCGTCCACGATCAGGGTTACAGCGTCATGGGCGGCAAGGGGGACACGGACGCTTCCCTTGAGCCACGCCGCATATACGCCTGCCCCGACAAGAGACTTTTTCTCCGCGCGGGGAAGCCAGGTCAGCTCCGGCGGCATAAAGTCGCCAAAGAAGCTGCCCACGTCAATCTGCATCCGTTCATCCACCGGCTCCGTGTAGAGGATTCCTGCCTCCCCGTCATATTCCTTGTAGGGCAGTACATAATTACAGGGCTCCCACTGCGGCATGGCATTGGCGAAAGCGCAGCCAAAGCCGATCTCCGTCCGCTCGCAGCGCCATACGAAACGATTGTAGCCTGCCCTCAACGACACATCAATCCTGCATTTTTCATGGGTGCGTTCCTGATTGCCGTTGGACTGGAACACCCTTTCCTCATTCAACCACACCTGAACAGGACCGTCGCACTCCACCACGAAGCCAGAGCTCTTGGCCTGCGGACAGTATAGATCGGCGGCGGCATAGACAATTTCGCCATTCTCTCCGCCGGGAAAACGCCGCGCAAAATCCAGCAGATATCGCGCCTTTCGATCCGCCTGAATGCCTGACTCATCAAAGGTGCGCCAGATAAAGGGCGTAACAGGATTTTCCCCCATAAATCGGGTTCCAAGCAGATCAATGATTCTCCCGGCATCGTCGCCATAGCTCCAGGCAGCGCTGTTGCGATCGTCAAAATAGTATCCCATGGTCAATTTCCTTTCTTTTCTGCAATGGTTTCGCGATAGGCGGAACGCTTGGCTTCAATGGCGCGGCTGCCGCCCGCGGAGAGATAGGCGGCCACGCAGCGATCCCATTCCTCATCGAAATTCTCAGCCGGGCACATGATGGTTCGTATGCGGAGCTCCCTTTCCTTCGCGGCCAGGATGTTAACCGTTTCCAGCGACGCGGGGATATATCCAGTTCGCGAAGCACCCGGCTTTGAATATAGCGTACCCAGGCGTTGTCCTCGCAGGAGCCATATTCCTCGGGCATGTTCTCCCGGTCATAGACCATGACGCGAAGCGTTTCCGTCTGTGCCGACGCGCTCCCATGCACAAGGAACGGCAGCGTCAGCAGGAGAAGGAGAAACGAGAGCAGGCACATCTTTCTCACAGGAAATACCTCAATCATTTTCTGTGACCGGGAATTATACCCGGTCGCTCAAACAGCGGAGCGCATATTAAGGTAACACCGCACAAATGAGGTGGTCGGCTGGCGGAAAAGACATCGCCCGACGCGCCGCCGAATTGTGCGGCGTTGCCTTAAGGCAATACCGCACAAATGAGTTGGTGCGATGGCGAATGCATTTTTTGTCAGATGCGATTGCAGAAATCGAAGGTTTACTGGAGGTAAATCGAGATTTCTGCAAGAAGCAGATGGCAGAAAAGGCATCGCCAGCGCTGCCGACGAATTGTGCGGTAGTGCCTAAAAGAATAATGCCCCTGCACGTTGCCAATGGGCGGTGCAGGGGCTTCGTTTACAAATCCCAATCATCGTCGAGCGTTTCCGGTGAATCGGCAGCCTTCAAGCTGCGTGTGCCGGGTGCTGGCTTGGGCAGCACAACGCCATCCATCGCCACGTCCACCAGAAAACGGTAGACTTTCAAGCGTGCCTTCTGATACGCCTTTTCGTCCAGCACATCCATGTAGAACTGCTTGTACTCATCAAACGCCGCCAAGCGGATTTTCAGCGTCGTCATGCCGTACGTCTGGGAAACAATGGAGTTCTTCGTGCGGACGTAGTAGTATACCGGCGACGGCACAGCGACAATGTACCGGGCGACACGCAGGTACTCCAAATTGAACATGAAATCCTCGCAGATGCGCAGCGCGGGGTTCATTTCGAGGTGATGCTGCACAACCAAATCCCGGCGGTACAGCTTGTTCCAGAGTACACCGTAGTAGAAGCTGGCAGGGTTCTCCATCATCTTGCTGGCATACTCCCGCCGCGTCATCACGCCGACGGGCATCACCCGGTGCTTGCTGGCGACGAGTTTGCCGGATACGCGGTAGAAATCCGCAATCACCAAATCCGCCTGATGCGCTTCGGCGGCGGCGACGAGCTTTTCTGTCGCATCGGGCGTCAGCCAGTCGTCGCTGTCCACAAATTGCAGGTAGCGCCCGCGGGCTTCGGCAATACCGAGGTTGCGCGTGGCGGATGCGCCGGAGTTGGGCTTGTGAATCACACGGACGCGGACATCTTTCTGCATGTAGCTGTCACAAATCAGGGGCGAGGCATCCTTGCTGCCGTCATCCACCAAAATCAGCTCCAAATCAGGATAGGACTGCTCCAGAATGCTGTCGGCACAGCGCCGCAGGGTGCTTTCGGCGTTATACACCGGAACAATCACGGATACCATCGGGTTGGATAAGTACATTGCGCTTCCATTCCTTCGTCTTTATTCGCCAATGCTACCCGCATTATATCATAGATTGATGCGTTTGTGAATCCACGAAAGCATAAAAGAAGTGCTTGCACATCACGAAAAAATGCGTTACAATAAGACGTGGATTTTGCGAAAAAAGAGGGAAACATGATGGCAGCAACGCACGACGGGCATCGGAAGCGGATGCGGGAGCGGTTCAGGATCAGCGGCTTGGAGGGCTTTTCTGAGCATGAGGTGCTGGAGCTGATTCTTTTCTATGGCCGTGCACGCGGCAACGTGAACGATACGGCACACGCGCTGATGGATGTGTTCGGGTCGCTTCCGCGGGTGTTGGAAGCGTCGCCGGAGCAGCTGATGCTGATTGACGGCATCGGCGAGGAGAGCGCGACGCTGCTTTCGCTGATTCTGCCGCTGTTCCGCCGCTATTCTGATGAAGTGAATCAGGTGCGGAGCAAGCTGGAAAGTCGGCAGGTGACGCTGGATTACTGCCGAACGATGATGGCGGGCTACCGGCGGGAGCAGTTTTATGTCATTTGCTTGACGGCAGATGGCAGCATTATCTGCAATCGCAAGGTGACGGAGGGCACGCTTTCAGCGGTGACGGCGTACCCGCGCTTGGTGCTGGAAGCTGCATTGAACAGCAACGCGCACAGCGTTGTATTGTGCCATAATCATCCGGGAGGCGTTGCACTGCCGTCGGAGGATGATATCTGCACAACACGCTATCTTCAGCAGCTGATGGAGGGCGTCGGCATCATTGTGCTGGATCATGTGATTGTCGCGGGCAACCAGACGTACAGCATGGCACAGCACGGCGAACTGCTGCATCCATCGGAGATTATGCGGGCGATGGTAGCGGCAGCAGAGAAACCGTTGAGAAAGTAAAGAAGCAGCTTCCGACATCCCCAATTTGGGGCGGAAGCTGCTTCTTGTTTTATACTATTTCCAAACGAGAATGCGCCAAGGCACGAGCAGCTGGTGCAGGTGAATTTGGAAATAGTATTACTTGTTGTTCGGAATGTATACCGACGCGCTGGCGCCCAGCGGAATCTGGTTCGTCGTCAGCTCCACATGCACGGGGAAGTACGCGGCATTCTGCACCGTCGTGCCGAGATTGCCGATTTCCGTTACCGTGCCGGTGAGCACGTTCGATTCGTCCATATCCAGCGTCACGGACACCTTGTCGCCCACATAGAGGTTCTTCAGGTTTACTTCGTCCACCTGCGCGACGACTTCCAGCTTGTCCACCAGCATCAGGCGCGCCAGCAGCTGCCCTTCGTACACCTGCTGACCGGGCTGCACGGCGAGCGTGCCAATCACGCCGTTCTGCGCTGCCGTAATGTCCGGGGAGGCATCCGGGGCGGTAGCAGTCGGCATCAGGCGGAGCAGCGGCGTGCCGTTTTTCACTTGATCGCCCACCTTCACCAGCACTTCCGCCACGCGCCCCTGCCCGACCGCCGTCAGCGTGTCACGCCGATTCACAACGCCGCGCCCGACTTGGTCACTGGCAGTGCGGTTCTTGTCGCGGAAGAGGGAGAGTACCTCACCTGGCTCAAACTCGCCCGTGAGCACCTCCACCATGTATTCCGCGCCGGACACCATCGTTACGCGCCCCGTGCCGACCGAACGCCCTTCCTTGTTGGAGCGGAAGTACAGCGTTTCGCCCACGTCCACCACGCGGTTGTCGCGCTTGTCGTACGCTGTCGTGATGCTGCCCGCAATCACCCATTCGGATTCCGGGCGCATGGCAATCAGCCCGCCGTAGCGGGTGGCAACGGCAGCAGCGTCGTCGCCCACGGCGCAGTAAATTGCCTGTACGGTCGCATCCTCCGTGGCGTAAATCGTGGTTGTGCGCATGGAGAACAGCAAATCGCCCGCGTTCACAAGGTCGCCCGCTTCCCAGGTGAAAGGCTGGAGCGTGCCGGAGAACGGCGCGGTAATATCAATGTAATTCACCGCATTCACAACGCCGCTGGACACGGAGCAGCCCGTGAGCGAAGCCGGGTCGGCCAGTGCGATAGACCCGACCATCGCCAGCGCAAGCAGGAGAGCAAACAGCTTTTTCATAGCAGAAATCATCCTTTCGTTGATTCTCTTGTCATTCGACGCTCTTTAGCGCCTCCACCATGTCAATCGACCGAACCTTGCGCGTCAGCAGCAACTGAATCAGGAACGCGAACACATAGGTAATTGCGCAAGCGCCCGCGACGGACGGAAAGGTGACATGCGTCGGGAAAACCATTGAATCGTATTCACACATTTTGAGGATAATGGTGGTGATGAGAAATCCCGGTGGAATTCCCAGCAGAACACCGATGATGGAGATGTAGTTGTTCTCGCGCAGCATCAGACGGCGGATTTCCCTCTGATGGTAGCCCAGCACCTTCAAGGTTGCGTAATCACGGACGCGTTCACTGAAATTCATCAGCCCCATGTTGTAGCAGATGATGAACGCCAGTGCCAGCGCCGCAACGCTCAGAATCGTGAACGCCGCCGTTGTCGAGTCCATAATGCTGGACATTTCCACCAGCTGTTTTGCCGGATAGAGCAGCGTTCCCACCTCGTCCATTTCCTCCAGCAGATGCGAACAGGCGGGCGTCGGCGCGGTAATCAGCAGCGTCGTCACTTGAAAATCGCCCTTGCGGCAGGCTTCCCACGCTTCCTTGCTCATGAACAGACCCTGCCCGATGTTTGTGTCCGCCAGTGCGTTGATGGTCAGCGAAATGGTGTCGCTGTCTCCGGGCAGACAGATGGTCACGGTGTCGCCCAGCCCCACGTTCATCAGACCGGCTAACTTCCTGCTGATGGCGGTGCCGGTGCGCGGCAGCGTCAGGAACGTCGCATTGTCGCCCAAGGCAATGGAAGTCTGGTCGTCCGTCATCACGGTCAGTAAACAGGAGCGCAGGTTCGTCTCGCTGCGCAGGCTGACGGACTGCTCCATGATGCCGTCCACCTTCATGGCGTTCAGCGTCTCACGGTAGTGGTCAAGCGAGGATGCCTGTCCGGAAATCAGGTTCGCGCGCACGTCGTAGCGCAGGGTGTGCGTGTAGTAATCGTCGATAAATGTGTTGATGGATTCCTGCAAGCCGAAGGAGCAGATGATCAGCATATTGCAGCACAGGATGCCGACGAGCGACAGGAATGAACGCCCCTTGTTGCGGAAAATGTTGCGGATAATCATCTTCGTGTTGAAGGAAAAACGCCCCCACAGCCGGGGAATCCGCTCCAACAGGATGCGCGAGCCGGATTTCGGCGGCTTTGGGCGCAAAAGGCTTGCCGTCGTTTCCCGCGCCGCGCGGTTGTAGGTGTGCAGGCAAATCAGCAGACACATGACCACGGACAGCACGGCAATCAGCCAAGTGATGCCGGAAATCGGGGCGTGAAGGCGCGCCGGATAGCGCACGTTCGTCGAGACAATCGGCCAAAGAATGTACGGAATGCTGATTTGCCCCGTGAGCACGCCCAGCAGCGAACCTGCGACGGACGGCACGATGGCGTAGCTGAGGTAGTGCAGCCGAATCTGTCGGTCGCGGTAGCCCAGCGCTTTGAGCGTGCCCATCTGCACGCGCTGATTCTCAATCATGCGCGTTAGCGTGTTGACGACAATCATCGCCGCGACCGCGAAAACCAGCACCGGGAACAAGTAGGACAGACTGCGGAACATGCTGACGAAGTTGCGCGCTGAGAGCGTGCCGCTGTGTGTGTCCTTGTCCACAATCAGCGCCGTCGGGCAGGTGTTCATGATTTCGGCGCGAACCTGCGTCAGGTCTGCGTCAGCTGATGCTTTCACCAGCATTTCGGTGAACGGGAACGCCGCCATGGCTTTTGCGCTGACGTACATGTAGCCGTAGATGTCCGGCTGCGGCGTGATGTTCTTTGCCGTTACAAGGTATTCGCCGGAGAGAATTGTGCCGCGCACGAAAAAGGTGAGCGACACGCCGCCATAGGACACCTTCACCGTGTCGCCGACGGACAAATTGTGCGCCTGCGCGAACTGCTCCTCCAGCAGACAGCCGCGCGTATCCGATGCGGAAAGCTCGCTGCCCGTGCGGATAATCGGCGTGCAGATGCGCATGTCACCGTCATAGCCGTGCACCATCAGGGTCACTTCGTCGCCCAAGTCAGGGCAGTCCATCTCCAGCGTGACGCGCGCCTGCACATCCTTCACACCGGGCAGATTCCGTAGCTTCAGGATGTCGTTCTTGCCAAATGACGATCCTTTCACCCAGAAATCCGCCAGATTGCTCTGCGCAATCGGCGTTTCGGTGGATAGCTCCAGCATACGCCAGTTCGCGTCCAGTCCACTGAAGCACCATGTGCCCATTGCGCAGAGGAGAAACATGGCGAGAAACTGCATGGCGCTGCGGCTCATGTCGCGGAAGAGTTTTTTCGTCAGCGTTCCATGATACTTTTTCCCGCTGCTCTGCGTTACCATGTGATATCAGCCACCTTCGCGGGATGTTCATTTACGGTCATTTCCTGCACGCTGCCGTTGCGCATCCGAATCAGGCGGTTGCCCAGCGGCGCAATGCTGGCGTTGTGCGTGATGATGACGACCGTTGTGTTGTAGTCGTGGCACAGGCGGGTCAGCAGATCCAGCACCTGTTCGCCCGTCTTGCTGTCCAGCGCGCCGGTTGGCTCGTCGCAGAGCAGCAGCGCCGGGTTTTTGCACAGCGCGCGGGCAATGGATACACGCTGCTGCTCGCCGCCGGAGAGCTGGGCAGGGAAGTTGTTCATCCGCTCTCCCAGCCCAACCTGCTCCAGCACTTCACGCGGATCAAGCGCACGTTCGCAGACCTGCTGCGCCAATTCGACGTTCTCCAGCGCCGTCAGGTTCGGCATCAGGTTGTAGAACTGAAAGACGAAACCCACGTCGTGGCGGCGGTATTCCGTCAGCTGAGGCGAGCGAAGCCCGGTGATTTCCTTATCCCCAACAATAATTCGCCCGCTGGTCGCTTTGTCCATGCCGCCGAGCAGGTTCAGCACGGTGGTTTTGCCCGCGCCGGACGGCCCCAGCACCACGCAGAACTCGCCCTTCTCAATCTGGAAATTGACATGATCGGACGCGTGAACAACGGTGTTGCCCGCCGGGTAGTCCTTGCAGACATCTTCAAACGAGATGTAGCTCATGCCATACACCTTCTTTCTTCCATCTTACACCCCTATTATACAGGAAGAAGGTGAATTGTCCATGAACTTTTGCCCGACATTTCCGTTTTCTCTGCAAGAAAGTCAACAGGAATTGAAGAAAAGTTAATCCCACACAAGAGAACGTACAGAAAGACGATATTTCTGTGTGGATTCAGCAGGACAAAAGCCCTTCTGTGTCGAATAGAATAAAGAAAGGGGACTCTGCAAAGAATCCTTTGAAGGAGGAAAACGACTGTGTTTGAAAAGCTTCTCAGCCGTGGTGAACGGCGTTTTGGACGGTACTTCGGCATCCCGAAGCTGATGATGATTCTCTGCATCGGCATGGGTGTTACCTATGTGGCGGATTATCTGCTGGCGGCGTATAACATCAGCCTGTCGTATTACCTGATGTTCGACCGTGAAGCCATTTTCCACGGGCAAATTTGGCGGCTGGTGTCGTTTATCTTCATGCCGCCGTCGTCCTCGCCTGTGTTTCTGCTGATTTCGCTCATGTTCTACTGGTATCTGGGTACGTCGCTGCAGAACACATGGGGCACGTTCCGCTTTACGGTATACTACCTCTGCGGGATGCTCGGCGCGATTCTCGCCGGTCTGATTACTGGCTATGCGACGAATACCTACCTCAATCTGTCGCTATTTCTGGCGTGCGCCGTCCTCTTTCCGGAGACAGAGGTCAACCTGATTATCATTCCGGTTAAGATGAAGTGGCTGTCGCTGGTCTATCTGCTGCCGGTTGTGCAGCAGCTGCTGACGAGCAATCTCTGGGGCATTCTGGCGCTGGTGATGAGCCTGCTCAACGTTATTCTGTTCTTCTATGGCGATTTGATCCAGCGCATCCGCGATTTTCGCCGCCGTCAGCAATGGAAGCGAAACTGGAAGTAACGAAAGTTGAAAGGAGCGATGAATCGGGTGCGTGACCTGCTTTATCTGCTGTTAGGATATCTTTCCGGCTGCGTGCTGTATGCGGAGGTCTTTTCGCGCGTGTTCCACAAAGAAATTGCGTCGGCTGCGAAGGACAAAAACCCCGGCGCGGCGAATGCGTTTGTGCACGGCGGATTCTGGTGCGGGGTGCTGACGCTGGCGGGCGATATGCTCAAAGGCATGGTTCCCGTGGCGCTGTATATGCACTATCTGCCCGATGCGCTGCTGACGCCCCTTGCGCCGCTGGTGCTCTGCGCGCCGGTCGCGGGGCACGTTTTCCCGGCGACACGCTCGTTTAAGGGCGGTAAAGGCATTGCGACGACGTTCGGCTGCCTGCTGGGGCTGCTGCCATTCTGGACGCCGGTGCTGGTGCTGGCGTGTATCTTCATCTTCTACTCGACGATTCTGCGGATTACGCCGAACCTGTCCCGCACACGGGTGACATACTTCACGCTGCCGCTGGGGATGCTGCTGATGGAAGTGCCGCTATGGATTTGCTTCGGTACGCTGTGCATGACGGGCATGGTGCTGGTGCGCCTGCACATCAGCACCGAGGAGCGGGAGAAACCGGCGGTGCATCTGCTCTGGTGGACTTGACGGAGACAGGGAGGCGAAAGCATGTTCAAAATCCTCATCGTCGAGGATGACACGGAGCTGTGCCGGCTGTTTTCGCATGTGCTGGAGAAAAACGGCTATCACACGCGCATGGTCTCAAACGGTCAGGAGGCGCTGGATGCGCTGGCGGAAGAGTATGTCGACCTCATTATTTCGGATATCATGATGCCTGTGATGGACGGCTACGAGCTGGTGCGCTCGCTGCGCAAAAAGAGCGTTATGACGCCCGTGCTGATGATTACGGCGCGCGACGCTTTCGACGACATGCGTCTCGGCTTCCTCTCCGGCACGGATGACTACATGGTTAAGCCGATTAACGTAAGCGAGATGGTGCTGCGCGTCGGTGCGCTGCTGCGCCGGGTGCAGATGATGAACGAGCATCGGCAGGTCATCGGCGAAACGGTGATGGAGTGCGACTCGCTGACCGTGACGCGCGGCGAAACCAGCATGATTCTGCCGCAGAAGGAATTCATGCTGCTCTACAAGATGGCGGCATATCCGGGTAAAATCTTCACGCGGCAGCAGCTGATGGACGACATTTGGGGCTACGATTCCGATTCGGACAGTCACACGGTGGATGTGCACATCGGCCGCCTGCGTGAGCGCTTCCGTGATAATCCGGATTTTCATATCGTAACCATGCGCGGTGTGGGCTATAAGGTGGTTAAGGCATGAAGCAGCAGGAGAAGGGGCGCGGCAAGCTGGATATTCGCGTGCTGTTTACCTTGGCGGCAATTGCAGAGATTCTCGGTACGCTGCTGATTGCAACGCTGCTCACGGCGCTGCTGGAAAACTTGCTGCACGAAGCGATTGAAGTACATCCGCTGGTGTGGCTGCTTCTCTTCGGCACGACGATTGGGTTGACGGCGGCGACGGTGGTGAACGTGCTGCTGCTGCGTCCGGTTGTACGACTGAGCCGCGCCATGAAGCAGGTTGCCAGCGGGAATTTCGCCGTCCGCCTGACGACGAACAGCGTCATCAACGAAATTGCGGACAGCTATGACAGCTTCAACCGGATGGTGGAGGCGCTGGGCGAAACGGAGACGCTGCAAACCGACTTTGTGTCGAACGTATCGCATGAAATCAAAACCCCTGTGAGCGCTATCGAGGGCTACACGACGCTGCTGCAAAGCACGGATGTTTCGCCGGAGCAGGCGGGGTATATCGAGCGGATTCTGCTCAACACGCGGCGTCTGTCCACGCTGGTGGGCAACATTCTGCTGCTCAGCAAGGTCAGCAATCACACGATGCCGATGAAGCAGACATGCTATCGGTTGGACGAGCAGATTCGTCAGGCAATTGTGCTGCTGGAAGCACTGTGGTCGCCTAAACAGCTTGACTTTGATGCCGATTTGGCGGAAGTGACGTGGCGCGGTCCGGAAACGCTGATGCTGCACGTCTGGACGAACCTGATCAGCAATGCCGTTAAGTTTAGTCCGCAACGCGGATTGATTGCTGTTACGTTAAAACAAACCGACGGTCGGTTTGAAATCGCCATTACCGACCAAGGGCCGGGAATCCCACCGGAGGAGCAGGAACGCATTTACCGCCGCTTCTATCAGGTGGACAGCTCGCATCAGCAGGAGGGCAACGGGCTGGGGCTGGCGCTGTGCAAGCAGATTCTGGACGACTGTGGCGGCACAATTCGCGAAGAAAATCAATCTCCCTGCGGCTGCCGGTTTATTGTCACCCTGCCGGAAAAAATAGCAGGCGAAGAAGCAAAACAGGAGGAAGCTCATGGCACAGGAAAATAACACCGCGCGCGAGCAGACAGCGCTGGAGAAGCTGAGTCAGGATGCGCTCAATCAGGCGCGTCGGGAGCGCAAGATGATTCAAGACACCTGTATTGCGGAACTGGCGCAGTGCGATACGGAGATTCCCGAGGCGTTGGAAAAGCAGGTGCAGGCGGAGATTGCAAGTCTCCAGCAGGCGAAAGAGAACCTGTCGTCGGCACACAAAATCGCATCCTCCACCGTAGATGAGCTGTCCGCGCGTGCCGCGGATGTGGCGAAGTCCCTCAACCGAAAGTGGTATCGCATCAATCCGCCGTCGAACACCGCCATCGATGTGCAGGAAGAGGAAAAATCCTTCTTCGCGCGCGGTATGAACGGCTACAAAATCGCCCTGATTGTCTTTATCGGCAGCTTTGCGGGCGTGATGCTGGAGCTGCTGTGGTGCTTTGCGCGCCACGGCTATCTGGAGAGTCGGTCGGGGCTTGTCTGGGGACCGTTCAACATGCTCTACGGCGTGGGCGCGGCGTCGCTGTCTATCATCCTCTACCGTTTCCGCAACCGCGGCAAGTGGCTGAGCTTCTTGGGTGGATTCGTTGTCGGCAGCGTCGTCGAATACGTCTGTTCGTGGCTGCAGGAGGTACTTTTCGGTTCGCGTTCGTGGGATTATAGCCGCGTGCCGTTCAACATCAACGGGCGAATCTGCCTGCTGTATTCGCTGTTCTGGGGTGCGCTGGGCATCCTGTGGATTAAGGATATCTACCCGCTGATGGCGAAGTGGATTTTGAAACTGCCGAACCGCGCGGGAAAAATCCTCACATGGGTGCTGTCGATTTTTCTGGCGGTCAACTGCCTTGTATCCGCGGCGGCGGTATACCGCTGGTCGGAACGCCTGCACGATGAACCGCCGAAAACGTGGATTGGCAGCGTGATGGACGCACGATTCCCGAACGAGCGAATGGAGCGCATCTACGCCAACATGAATTTCGGTGACAGCGAGTGATCCACGGAGGAAACCAAACATGAACATCGACAAGAAAACCTGCATCAATATAGGAATCGTAGCATTTCTGCTGTATCTGGCGATTCACTACTGGGACGGTCTGGTCGGCCTGTTCAACCTCTTTCTGGCGGCGGCGGGAACGCTGATTAACGGCGCGATAATTGCTTATGTCCTCAATATCCTCATGCGCTTCTACGAGCGGCATATGGCGCCAAACACAAAGAAAAAGGTGTGGAATGCCATGCGCCGCCCGGTCTGCATGGCGCTGGCCTTCCTGACGCTGGTTGCGGTTATCGTTGCGCTGATTCAGATTATCCTGCCACAGCTAATCTCCTGCGTACAGGTGCTGCTGTCATCGCTGCCGGGCGTTCTGCGCCAGATGTACGACAAGCTGATGGAAAATCCGACGATTGCAGCGCTGATGGTGGACTACAACCTCGTTCTGCCTGCGACGGAACAGGAATGGCGCGAGATTATCGAGCGCGCGGCGAATCTGCTCTTCAACGGCGCGGGCAATGTCGTCAATACGGCGGTCAGCTTTACCACCTCGCTTGTCGGCTCGATTCTCTCCCTCCTAATGTCGCTGATTTTCACCTTCAACATTCTCATCGGCAAAGAGACACTCCAGCGCCAGAGCCGCAATTTGCTGCACCGCGTTCTGGGTGATACGCGGATGGCGCGTGCGATGCACATCATCTCAACGCTGGATGATTGCTTTCATAATTATATCGTCGGCCAGTGCACCGAAGCGGTGATTCTGGGCACACTCTGCACCATCGGCATGATGCTTTTGCGGCTGGATTACGCGCTGATGCTGGGTACATTCGTCGGCATGATGGCGCTGATTCCGATTATCGGCCCATACATTGGCGCAGCGGTCGGCTGCATCATGCTCTTCTCGATTTCGCCTGCAAAATCACTGGAATTCCTGATTTACCTCTTCCTGCTCCAGCAGGTCGAGGGCAACCTGATTTACCCCCACACGGTCGGCAGCAAATTGAAGCTGCCGGGATTGTGGGTGCTGGCGGCAGTGCTGATTGGCGGCGGCATGATGGGCATCTCCGGCATGGTACTGTTCGTCCCGCTGACGGCGGCGCTGTATCGGCTGGTGGGCGAATGGGTGCGCCGTGACCCGCGGCTGGTCAAATCGGCAGAGAAAAAAGCATAAACCTGCGGCGTGCTTCCGTATCCATAGCGGAGCGCGCCGTTTTTCTGTGCACCAACGCAAAACGTCCGGCATAGCTTGAAAGTGCCCCGGAAAGCTGATTGAAAGCGCCGGGAAAGGAGGAATTTCGCGATGCCGACAACGTTCACGAATCAGGCAACGCTTTCTTATAACAACCAGTTGATTCCCTCCAATGTGGTGACGGGCGTGCTGACCGAGGTGCTGTCCGTGAGCAAGACCGCGATTCCGGCAGCCTACCAAAACGGCGATACGATTACCTACGCCGTGCAGCTTGTCAATTCCGGTACGGCGGCGCTGACGGGTTTGACGCTGACGGATAACCTGGGCGCGTATACCCCTGCGGCGGGTACTGCAGCGGTCGTTCCGATGACGTATCAGAGCGATACGCTGCGTTACTACCGCAACGGCATCCTGCAGGCGACGCCGACCATCGCGGCAACCAGTCCGCTGACGGTGACAGGATTGTCGATTCCCGCGGGCGGCAACACCACGCTGATGTACGCCGTCAAGACGAACCAGTTCACGCCCTACGGCGCTGAGGAAAGCGTGACGAACACCGCAACCGTGACAGGCGGCGGGCTTGCTGCGCCCCTGACGGCGGAAGCAACCGTGAATGCCGACCCCGCGCCGGATTTGAGCGTTATCAAATCCATGTGTCCGACGACGGTGACGGAGGCGGGTGTGCTGACGTACACCTTCACGCTGCAAAACCGTGGCGCAACGGCAACGACGGCGACGGACAACGTGTCACTGACGGATACGTTCACGCCTCCGCTGACAATCACGAGCGTGACGCTGAACGGCACGGCACTGACTGCCGGCACGGATTACACCTACGACGGCGCGACCTTCCGCACGCTGACACCGCTGCTGATTCCCGCCGCCACCTACACCCGCAATGCGACGACGGGCGAAGTGACAATTACGCCCGGCACGGCAACGCTTGTCGTTACGGGTACGGTTTGACCATTGCTTGCCCGGTCTGCTCGCGCGGATCGGGCATTTTTCCACGCTTGACAGGAAACGGGAAAACAGCGTATAATCAAAGCAGCATAACCGAGAAGAGGAGTCGCAACCATGAAGAAAAAGTGTCTGCTGGTATGTTTGCTCTGCTGTTTGCTGTTTGGCCTTGCGCTGGCAGAAGAGCCGATGACGGAGACGGTGCTGTTTGAGGGCAGCCAGCCCGCGTCGGGCGGCTGGAATCTTGCGCTGACCATTGACACAACGAACGTTAACGGCACATTTGACCCGTCGCTGATTTCCGAAAACGGGTATTTTGCCGTGACGTATGACGGGGTGCAAAATGGCGTCTATCTGGCGCTGTCCGACTGGGAAGGCGGCGTGTGGGCGCAAATCAACGTGCCGTCCACCTGCACGCAGACGGATGGAATGTACACGGCGGTCTTTTCGTTTGAGCAGTGCCGGATGGCGTATGGCAGCATGGATTTCGCGGCAGCAGATCAAATCTGCGTCGGCACGTCCGTATCCACCAAGACGATGGTGATTCACAAGGTTGCATGGTGCGGGGCGGCGCAGACGGATTCGCTGGGCGCGGATGAGGTGCTGTTCAGCGGTGCGGCGACGTCCACCGCACAGAATGAGTGCCTTGTCTTCCGATTCACGCAGCACGTCGGCGGCACATTCGATGCGTCGCAGATGCGCACGGACAGCCGGCTTTATGTCGAGTACAGCGGCGCGAAATACGGTGCGTATCTGGCACTTTCCAGCCATTCCGGCGCGACACAGTGGGCGAAGGTGAATGCCTCGGAGACGGTGGAGGTGTCCGAAGGGCGCTATGGGGCGTATTTCGATGAAAGCGCGATGGCAATGGCGTTCGGGTCGAATTTTGCCCGGCTGGATCAAATTAGCGTGTATTCGTCGGGCAAACAGCCCGTGACGCTGCATAAGCTGGCGTATTTTGCGGGAACGGGCGATGTGGTGGATACGTCCGGCGGCCGCTGGGATTGCCCGGATACCGGCATTGCCTTCATTGGCGACAGCATCTGCCAGAACGCGAAGCTGCTTTACGGTGATTGGAACACGATTCTTGGCCGCAGCGACTGCGCGAATTATGGCATCGGCGGGCAGACGACGCTGGAGTGCCGCGCGCGTATTGGGGAGCTGGCGGCGCGCAATTATCGGCAGATTGTGTTCATCTGTGGCATCAATGACATCGGACACGGTTATACAAAGGAAGAAATCGTGCAGAATTATGCCGCCATGATTGAGACGGTGCAGGCGAATAACCCGGACTGCCAGTTTGTGATTCTCAGCACTTTGCCCACGACGAGTGCGTTTTACAGCGGTCAGCAGGGGAAAATTACGCTGCTGAATCTGGCGTTCAAGCGGTTCGCGAATAAGACGCCAAACGTAACGTTTGTGGATGCGTACAGCGCGTTCTGCCCCAAAGCGGGCGAATACGCCTATCCCGAACTGCTCAGTGACGGGCTGCATCCGAACGCGGAAGGCTATGCGAAAATTGCGGAAATTCTCACGCCATATCTGCTTTCGGAAGCAGAATGAAAAGCAGAAATTGAATAGAATGCACAAAAATAAGCATGGTTTCTTGGCGAAAATCAAAGTAGTTCCCTTTTGCCCGTTGATTTTTCATCCGAGTTGTGATAGCATTGTTCAATGTGCTGCGAAGGTGTTTTTCTTAAGGAACTATGCAAAACGGCTGGCAGCACCAGAATCTGGCTTTTCTGCAAAGGAGGCGTGGCAAATGCGATATACCCGCGAGCAGGCCTGTCTGGCGTGGCTGGCGCAGGGAATGTTAGGCAGCAGGCGACTGAAAAAGCTGCTGGATGAATACGGAAGCGCAGAAGCCGCGTATGATGCCTTTCAGCGCGACCACGGCGCATCCTTGCAGAACCGGATTTCGGATTACAGCCTGTCGCTGCTGCGGGCAAGCGCGTCGCGGGAGAAGCTGCATGATATGCTCGTGACCATGCGGAAGTGGAATATGGGGCTTGTCTCGATGGCGGACGACATGTATCCGGAGTCCCTGCGAAACATTCCCGAACCACCGTACATGCTCTTCTATCAGGGTGATTTGCGCGCGGCGGAGGGCAGGTGCATCACCGTTATCGGTTCGCGGAGCGCGACGGTTGCAGGCATTGCGGCAACAAAATCGCTCTGCCGCGATTTGAGCAAGCAGGGCGTGTGCATCGTCAGCGGACTGGCGGTCGGCATTGATGCGGCGGCGCATGAGGGGTGCCTGGACGGCGGCAGCCCGACCATCGGCGTAGCGGCAAGCGGGCTGAACGTGCCGTATCCATCGGAAAACGTGGCGCTGAAAGCGCGAATCCTTTCACAAGGCGGGCTGCTGCTGAGTGAATATCCGCCGGATATGCAGTCAAGCAAGTACGTCTTTGCGGTGCGCAACCGCATTCTGGCTGGACTCGGTCATGCGGTGGTGCTGATGGAAGCGCGCATCCGCTCCGGCAGTATGCTGACCGTGCATCACGCGCTGGATCAGGGCAAGGATGTGTTCGCTTATCCGGGCATTCCGGACGCGCCGATGTCCGAAGGGGCGCATCAACTCCTGCGGGAAGGTGCAGTCTACTTCACAAGTGCGAAGGATATTCTGGAGGACATGGACTGGCAGCCCGCCGCAAGCATCCCGAAGCGGCAGGATACGGGTCAGCCGCGCCCCGCACCCCGAAAAAAGGAAACGCAGCCCGCTCCGGCCAAAGCACCGAAAGCTCCGCCTGTGATGGAGCAGAAAGCGCCCCCGCCGGAACCGCCTAAAGCGCCTGAAATCCCGCTGCCGCCGATGGACGACGTGCAGAAGCGGATTTACGATGCCTTGGCGGACGGTGAGCGTTCCTTTGATCAGCTGGCTTCGCAGACGGGGCTGGACGCATCAAAGCTGATGACCTCATTGACTATGCTGCAAATCCTCGGTGCAGTGAAGGCACTGCCCGGAAAAAGCTATTGCAGGGCGACAGAATAGCCCTTCTCTCATTTCCAAATTTATCGGAGGCGTAAACAACCATGACGGCAGCCAAGCAGAAACTCATTATTGTCGAATCTCCCGCCAAGGCGCGAACCATCAGCAAATTTCTGGGCAAGGGCTACAAGGTCGAAGCCTCGCAGGGGCATGTGTGCGACCTGCCCAAAAGCCAGATTGGCGTGGACGTGGACAACGACTTTGCCCTTAAGTACATCACGATCCGCGGGCGCGGCGAAATTCTTAACCGCATCCGCAAAGAGGCGCGCACCGCGTCGCAGATTTACCTCGCAACTGACCCGGACCGCGAAGGGGAAGCGATTTCATGGCATCTGAGCCATGTGCTGAACATGGATCCAAGCCAGCCGTGCCGCATTGAGTTTCACGAGGTGACGAAAAAGGCGATTCAGAACGCGCTGAAGTCCGCCCGTCCGGTGGATATGGGGCGCGTGGACGCGCAGCAGGCACGCCGTGTGCTGGATCGTCTCGTCGGCTATAAAATCAGCCCGCTGCTGTGGGCGAAGATTAAGAAGGGACTTTCTGCCGGCCGCGTGCAGTCTGTCGCGACGCGCATGGTGGTGATGCGCGAGGAAGAAATCGAGGCGTTTATCCCGGAGGAATACTGGGAGATTTCCGCCAAGCTGCTGGCGCATCAGGCGCATGGGCGCAAGCTGCACTTCACGGCGCGCCTCGCCACGCTCGACGGGCAGAAAGCGGTGATTGCCAATGCGGAGGAAGCGCAGAAAGCGGTCGAACGCATTCAGAAAGCACATTTTGCGGTCAACAGCATCAAAATGAGCGAAAAGCGCAAGATGCCTGCCGCACCGTTCACGACGTCCTCTTTGCAGCAGGAAGCCAGCAGAAAACTGGGCTTCACGACGGCAAAGACGATGCAGGTTGTCCAGCAGCTCTACGAAGGCATTGACCTTGAGGGCGAGGGCACGCAGGGTATCGTCAGCTACATCCGTACGGACAGCGTCCGCATTTCGGATGAAGCCCTGAATGCCCTGCGCGAGTACATCCCGGAGCGTTTCGGCAGCGACTATCTGCCGGAGAAGCCGAACGAGTACAAGGGGCGCAAGAACGCACAGGACGCGCACGAAGCCATCCGCCCGACCGACGTCCACCGCACGCCGGACAGCATCAAGCCGTCGCTGACGAAGGAGCAGTACAACCTCTATAAGCTGATTTACAACCGCTTCTTGGCGAGCCAGATGATGCCCGCCCTCTACGAAACGATGACGATGGAAATCAGCGGCGATGGCGTTGGAATGCGCTTCTACGGCGAACACAAGAAGTTTGCGGGCTTCACCTCGGTGTATGAGGAAAGCACGGATGACGACGTGGCGTCGAGCGAAACGACGCTTCCGCAGCTGTCCGAGGGTGACGCTGTGGCAGTTGCCGATGTCGCCAGCGAGCAGCACTTCACCCAGCCGCCGTCCCGCTACACAGAAGCGTCGCTGGTGCGCATGATGGAGGAAAAGGGCATCGGACGCCCGTCTACCTATGCGCCGACCATCACGACCATCATTTCTCGCGGTTACGTCAGCCGGGAAAAGAAGCGCCTGTATCCCACCGAGCTGGGACGCATGGTGACGAGCATGATGGAAACGTACTTCGAGGACATTGTTGATGTGGAGTTCACCGCCGAGCTGGAAGACAAGCTGGACAAGGTGGAAGAAGGCGAAATGGACTGGAAGCAGATTCTGCGCGACTTCTACCCGCCGTTTGAACAGACGCTGAAGCTGGCGGAGCAGCAGATTGAAAAGGTGGAGGTCAAGGACGAGCCGAGCGACGTGCCGTGCGACAAGTGCGGTGCGATGATGGTCTACAAAATGGGGCGGTTCGGCAAATTCTTGGCTTGCCCGAACTTCCCGGAATGCCGCAATACCAAGCCGATTGTCACTTACATTGACGCGCCGTGCCCCAAGTGCGGTGCGCGCCTGATGGAAAAGACGAGCCGCAAGAACCGTAAGTTCTACGGCTGCGAGCGCTATCCGGAGTGCGACTTTGTGTCGTGGGAGAAGCCGGTGACGGAGAAATGCCCCGTCTGCGGCAGCTATATGGTGGAAAAGCGCGGCCGCAAGGGCGAAGTATGGCACCTGTGCGCCAATGAAACGTGCCACCACCGCATTGAGGTGCAGGCAAGCGAGGAGGAAGCGGATGAGTAATCTGCACGCGACGGTCGTCGGCGCAGGGCTGGCGGGCAGCGAGGCGGCGTGGCAGCTAGCGCGGCAGGGGATTGCCGTTACGCTAATTGAAATGAAGCCGGAGAAGATGTCCCCGGCGCATCACAGCCCGCTGTTTGCGGAGCTGGTCTGCTCGAACTCTCTGCGCAGTGATCGCCTGACGAACGCCGTCGGCCTGCTGAAGGAAGAAATGCGCCTGATGCACTCGCTGGTGATGGAAGCGGCGGATTTGGCGCGCGTTCCGGCGGGCGGTGCGCTGGCGGTTGATCGTGAGACGTTCTCCGGGCATATCACGAAAAGTCTGCGGGAGCATCCGCTGGTGGAGGTCGTCAGCGGGGAAGTCACGGAAATCCCGGATGGCCCGGTGATTATCGCGACTGGTCCGCTGACCAGCGACGCGCTGAGCGAAACCATCAGCCGTCTGCCGGGGCTGGAAACGCTGAATTTCTACGATGCGGCTGCCCCGATTGTCACGGCGGAATCGCTGAACATGGACAAGGTGTTCCGCCAATCCCGCTATGACCGCGGTGACGACTATCTGAACTGCCCGATGACGGAAGAAGAGTACAACGCGTTTGTGGATGCGCTGCTGGCGGCGGAAACGGCGGATATCCACGGCTTTGAGGAGACGAAGGTCTTTGAAGGCTGTATGCCGGTGGAGTCGATGGCGCGGCGCGGGCGCATGGTGCTGGCGTTTGGCCCGATGAAGCCGGTTGGCCTGCGTGACCCCCAAACGGGCAAAGAGCCGTATGCCGTCGTGCAGCTTCGACAGGACAACGCAACGGGCACGCTGTACAACCTCGTCGGCTTCCAGACGCGGCTGAAGTGGGGCGAGCAGAAGCGCGTTTTCGGCATGATTCCCGGCTTGGAGAATGCGGAATTTGCCCGATACGGCGTCATGCACCGCAACACGTTCCTGCATTCGCCGGGCTTCCTGAATGCGCACTTCGAGATGATTTCGCGTCCGCAGTGCTATTTCGCAGGACAGATGACGGGCGTCGAGGGTTATGTGGAAAGCGCAGCGAGCGGTCTGCTGTGCGGCTTGAGCCTTGGGCACGATTTGCGTGGGCTGGGCACGGCCGAACTGCCGGGCATCACTGCCATGGGCGCAATGGGACGCTATGTCTCCACGCCGAACCGCGATTTTCAGCCGATGAACTGCACGTTCGGCCTGTTAGACGGTCTGCTGGTGGACAAGCAGCACAAAAAAATCCGCAATAAACAGGAACGTTATACTGTGATTTCGGAGCGTTCGCTCAGCTATTTGCGGGATTGGGTCACGGAAATGCAGGTTTGAGGCAAAATCGCGTGACAATGGGCGCGGTTTGTGGTATGATGTGCATGGGCGCGGAGAAAAATCCGCGTTCAGGAGGAAAACAATGAGCATGGAACTCAGAGGCACGACGATTTGCGCCGTGCGCAAAAATGGCCACACCTCGATTGCGGGCGATGGTCAGGTGACAATGGGGCAGAGCGTTATTTTCAAGTCTCATGCCCACAAGGTTCGCCGTCTTTATGGCGGACAGGTTGTAATCGGCTTTGCGGGCGCTGTGGCGGATGCGTTTACCCTGTGCGATAAGTTTGAGGAAAAGCTGACACAGTGCGGCGGCAACCTCGAACGCGCGGCGGTTGCGCTGGCGCAGATGTGGCGCAGCGATTCCGGAATGCGTCAGCTCGAAACGCAGATGATCGTGGCGGACAAGGATACGCTGCTGGTCGTCAGCGGCACGGGCGAGGTCATCGACCCGGACGAGGGCGTGGTCGCGATTGGCTCCGGCGGCAATTATGCGCTGGCAGCGGCGCGCGCGCTGGTGCAGAACACTGACCTCTCCGCGCACGACATTGCGGAAAAGGCGCTGCACATCGCGGCGAGCATTTGCGTGTTCACCAACGACAACGTGATCGTCGAAGACGTGTAAGGAGGGGCAGACATGGCAGAATTGACGCCCCGGCAGATCGTCCGGGAACTGGATCGCTACATTGTTGGTCAGGATGAAGCCAAGCGTGCTGTCGCAATTGCGCTGCGCAACCGCTATCGCCGCTCCAAGGTGGATGATGCGATGCGCGAGGAAATCAGCCCGAAGAACATCCTGATGATTGGCCCGACGGGTGTCGGCAAGACGGAAATTGCCCGTCGGCTGGCGAAGCTCGTCAGCGCGCCGTTCATTAAGGTGGAAGCAACGAAATTCACCGAAGTCGGCTATGTGGGCCGCGACGTGGAGAGCATCGTGCGCGATTTGGTGGAGAATTCCATCCGCATGGTGCGCGAAGAGCATACGGCGCGTGTCGCTCCGCGTGCGCGCGTGATTGCCGAAGACCGGCTGGTGACGCTGCTGGTGAATCCGCCGAAGAAGCCCTCGAACAGCTTCTCGCTGGATTATCTGCTGGGTCGCGCGAAGTCGCCCGAAACGCCCGCGAAGGAAGAAAATGCGGAGCTGGCGGATGAGCGTGAACGGCTCCGTCAGCAGCTGATGAAGGGCGAAATCGAAGACCGCGAGCTGGAAATTGAGGTTGAAGAAGCTGCGCCGTCGCTGGAAGTAGGCGGCAGTGCTATCAGCCTCGGCGACATGATGGGCAACATGATGCCCAAAAAGACGAAACTGCGCCGCGTGAAGGTCAAGGAAGCCCGCAAGATTCTGGAACAGGAAGAAGCGGACAAGCTGATTGATCAGGACGCCGTGCAGGAGGAAGCGATTCGCCGCGCCGAGCAGGACGGCATCGTCTTCATCGACGAAATTGACAAGATTGCGGGTCGCCGCGGCGGTTCCGGCCCCGACGTGAGCCGCGAGGGCGTGCAGCGCGATATTTTGCCGATTGTCGAGGGCAGCACGGTCAATACCAAGTACGGTCCGGTCAAGACGGACTACATGCTGTTTATTGCGGCGGGCGCGTTCCATGTGGCAAAAGTCAGCGACCTGATTCCGGAACTGCAGGGGCGCTTCCCGGTGCATGTGCAGCTGAAGAGTCTGACGCGCGAGGACTTCCAGCGGATTCTGACGCAGCCGGATAACGCACTGACGCTGCAATACAAGGCGCTGCTGGCGGTGGACAAGGTGATGCTGACGTTTGAGGACAGCGCCATCGAAGCGATTGCGGACGCGGCGTTCACGGCGAACGAGACGGCGGAAGACATCGGCGCGCGCCGCCTGCACGCCGTGTTCGAGCAGGTGCTGGAGGACATTTCCTTCAACGCGGGTGACGAGAATATGCCGCCGTTTGAGCTGACTATCAACGGCGAGTACGTTCAGCAGCATCTTTCCGGCGAAAACAAGCCAACGGATCTGCGCAAGTATATTCTGTAAAATTCACGAATCGGCTGTCAGAAAAAATCCGGCAGCCGATTTTTCTTGTTCAGCCCCTTTGCATTCTTCTGATTTCATGGTATAATACGCATATCTGCGAAAAGGAGTGATCGGACATGAAAAAGATTGGCATGATTGGCGTCGGCAATATGGGCGGCGCAATTCTGCGTGGTATGATTGCATCCGGCTATGTGGCGGCGGAAGACGTGATGGCGTGCTTGCACAGCGAGGAAAAGCGTCAGGCACTGGCAGCGGAAATTCCGGGGCTGACCTGCACGACGGATGCCAAGGCGCTGGCGCAAGAGTGCCGTATGATTGTGCTGGCGGTGAAACCGCAGGTGCTGGGCGAACTGCTGGACAGCATCAAGGGTGAAATCAATGACCGCGCGCTGGTGTCGATTGCGGCCGGCTGGACGATGGACATGCTCACCAGCAAAGTCGCCGGAACGACCGCGACGCTGCTGCGTGTGATGCCGAATACGCCCGCGCTGGTGGGGGCTGGCATGACCGCAATTTGCCGCCAGACGACGCTCTCCGCGGCTGATTTGGCATATGCGCAGGGGATTTTTGATGCAATTGGCGAAACGGCGGTCATTGACGAGAAACTGTTTGACGGCTTCATTGCGGTCAGCGGCAGCAGTCCGGCGTATATCTTCATGCTGATTGAAGCAATGGCGGATGCGGCAGTTCGCGAAGGCATTCGCCGCCCGGATGGCATCAAAATGGCGGCACAGGCTGTCTTGGGCAGCGCCAAAATGGTGCTGGAAACAGGGAAGCATCCGGGGCAGCTGAAGGATGAAGTCTGTTCTCCGGCAGGAACGACCATCGAAGCGGTGGCAATGCTGGAGAAGCGCGGTTTCCGGGCGGCAGTGCAAGACGCGATGGCGGTCTGTGCGGAAAAATCCCGTCAGATGTCTAAATAATCAATAAATTCAATATGACAAAAGGGGAGTCAAGCATGACGGAAGCCCGTCCTCGCAAACAGGTTAATATTTACACCGATGGTGCCTGCTCTGGCAATCCGGGGCCGGGCGGCTGGGGCTGCATTCTGGAATTTGGGCCGCACCGCAAGGAAATGAGCGGCTATATGGCGGGCACGACGAACAACCGCATGGAGTTGTTCGCCGCCATCAGTGCGCTGGGGGCGCTGAAGGAGCCGTGCGATGTGAAGCTGTATTCGGACAGCGCATATCTGGTCAACGCCTTCAACGAGCATTGGATTGACGGCTGGAAGAAGCGCGGCTGGAAGAATGCTGCCGGTCAAGCGGTTGAGAATCAGGACCTCTGGTTCATTTTGCTGGCGCAGACCAAGAAGCACCATGTAACGTTCTACAAGGTCAAGGGTCACGCTGACCATCCGGAAAACATCCGCTGCGACGAATTGGCGACGGGCGCGATTAAGGAGTATCGGCGCATCAACGCCATGGATGAGGAGTCCAAAGCCTGAAATCAGCGTGAGGGAGCGATACATACAACTATTCACTAAACCACAGTTTCACGAATAGTTGCGTCGATTTTGAAGCAAGGAGGGCGATTCGGTGCCCAATCAGCAGCCTACATACCGCGAACAAGTCGATGCGCAGCGAATCATCCAAATTCGCGAGATTCTCAAAGGCCTGCCGCAAGCCTGTGGTGATTTCATCCGCAGCATTGCCGTGACGACCGGTACGTTCACGCGCTTGGCGTATGCCATCGACCTGCGGACGTTCTTCACATTTTTGCAGCGCGAGCGCGTCGCGTTTGCTGATACGCCGCTGACGCACCTGACCGACCAGCAGATTGGTTCTGTCACGCAGAGCGACTTGACGGCGTACATCGAGTATTTGACCTACTACTTCAAAGAACAGGATGCTGATGAAGAAACTGCCCCGCTGAAGCCGCTGGTCAATCACGAACTGGCGATTAAACGGAAATTGTCAGCAATCCGGTCATTCTACGAATTTCTATTCAAGAATCAGCGAATCAGCGCCAATGTGACGACGCTGGTGTCTCTTCCCAAAATCCACGAAAAGCCGATTATCCGTCTTTCGCAGGAAGAAATGATTCGGATGCTGGAGCAATCCGCAACAGGTGCTGGGTTGTCGGAGCGTCAGAAAACATACCAGAAGCTGACAGCCAAGCGCGATTTTGCGCTGATTTCGCTGTTTCTGGGTACGGGCATACGCGTTTCGGAGTGCGTCGGACTGAATATTTCCGATGTGGACTTGGGAAACAATGCCTTTCTGGTGACACGAAAAGGCGGCAATCAGGTCGTGCTGTATTTTCCGCCGGAAGTCGCGACGGCACTGGCAGATTATCTGGATGCTCGCCGGGAAATCGCGGCATTGCCCGGTCATGAGGATGCGCTGTTTCTATCCCTGCAAAAGCGGCGGATTACGCAGCGCGCCGTGCAGAATCTCGTGAAGAAGTATGCCGCCGTTGCCGCGCCGCTGAAGCCGAAAATCAGCCCGCATAAGCTCCGCAGCACTTTTGCGACGAACCTCTATCAGGAAACTGGCGATATTTATTTGGTAGCGGATGTGCTTGGGCATTCTTCCGTCGATACGACGCGCAGACACTACGCCGAAATGACTGACCGCCGCCGCCGAATGGCTGCGGAGCGCGTGGTATTGCCGACGCTGGAGGAAGTCACCGGGCATCAACCGCTGGAGCAGGACGAAAATCAGGATACCGAAAAGGGAGAAACGTGACTTCCCTGCCGCGCTTCTCCCCTTTTTTTAGGATTCTTCTTCCAGTTCAATGCCCGTGATGCTGATGGCGCGATAATCTGCGTCGCCCATCACGCATTTCATGCAGTTGTCGCAGATTTTGTCCGGGTCAAGGTCGCACCGCTGGCATTCGCCGCAGTCGATGCACTCCCGGTCGTACAGTACACATTGCTTTGCCATTGCGTATCCCTTCTTTCCACCATTATTATAGCAGGTTTCGACAAAAATTCAAGCCGGAACGAACGGTTGTTTGATTTTTGCGGCGAATTGTGCTATAATAGGTGCATCAACACAGAAAGGCGGCGATTTTCCCCATGCAAAGACCTCGTGGCGATAATCAGCAGCGCATCCTCGATTTTATCAAGTCTGAAATTCAAACAAAAGGTTATCCGCCGTCCGTGCGCGAAATTGCGCAGGCGGTCGGGCTGAAATCCACCTCCACCGTGCATGGGCATCTTCAGCGGCTTGAAAAGCGCGGTCTGCTTCACCGTGACGCGATGAAACCGCGTGCCATGGAAGTGACGGGTGACCCGAATTTTATCCGCAACAACTCCACCGCCGTGCCGGTTGTTGGGCGCGTGACGGCAGGTCAGCCGATTTTCGCGGAGGAAAATCTGGAAGAGTATGTGCCGATTCCGGACATTATGCTGGGTGAAGGCGAACACTTTATCCTCCACGTCAAGGGCGATTCGATGATTGAGGCGGGCATCCTTGATGGCGACTACATTATTGTGCGCAAGACCAGCGAGGCGCTCAACGGCGAAATCGTCGTTGCGATGATTGATGACAGCGCGACGGTCAAGCGATATTTCAAGGAAGATGGGCACTTCCGACTCCAGCCGGAAAACCGCACGATGGAACCGATTTATGCGGATGAAGTGACGATACTTGGCAAAGTCACTTCGCTTTATCGCCTGCTGAAGTAAAGGGGGCGAGAAAAATGGCTCAAGGCATGGACGAAAAAGCACTGAAGCGCCAGAAGTATGGCATTCCGACGTACTCATTGGCGGAAGAACTGCTGAACAGCATCTCCCACGGCATCGGTGCAGGCTTAGGCATTGCGGCGCTTGTTCTCTGCATTGTGAAAAGTGCCCATGCGGGCGACGGCTACAAGCTGGCATCCAGCATCGTTTTCGGACTGACGACAACACTGCTGTACCTGATGAGCTGCCTGTATCACGCGCTGAAAGTCAACCGCGCGAAGAAAGTCTTTCGCGTGTTCGACCACTGCACAATTTTCCTGCTGATTGCGGGAACGTACACGCCATACACGCTGGTGACGCTGCGCGGCCCGGCTGGCTGGGTAATGTTCGGCATCGTGTGGGCTGTCGCGATTACAGGCGTTGTGCTGAACGCGGTGAACCTCAAGAAGTTTGCAAAAATCAGCGTCGTCTGCTATGTGGCGCTGGGCTGGGTGATTCTGCTGGCTACCAAAACGCTGGTGGCGAACCTCGCCTACCCCGGCTTGGTGCTGCTTGTGGCGGGCGGCGTGGCGTACACCGTAGGCGCGGTGCTGTACGCCATCGGCTCAAAGAAGAAGTACTTCCACTCCATTTTCCACTTCTTCTGCCTGATTGGCACGGTGCTGCACTTCTTCTCCATTTACTTCTACGTCCTGTAAAGGAGCGCGCGATGCATCAGGAGATTCTTTTCCCGCGCGAAAAGGCGGAATTATATCCCCTGCTGGCACAGCAGATTGCGGCCTTGGCGGAGGATTCGCAGCCGCTTTCGACGCTGGCGAATGCATCCGCCTTGCTGTATGAAGCACTGCCGGATATCAACTGGGCGGGCTTCTACCTTGCCAGTGGCGATATGCTGCATCTTGGCCCGTTTCAGGGCAGGACGGCCTGCACGCAGATTCCGTTCGGCCGCGGCGTATGCGGCACAGCGGCGGCGACGCGGCAGGTGCAGGTTGTGCCGGACGTGGAGCGCTTTCCGGGGCATATCGCCTGCGACAGCGCATCCCGGTCGGAAATCGTTCTGCCGATTTGGGTGGACGGGCAGGTCTTCGGCGTGCTGGACATTGATTCGCCAAGCCTGAACCGCTTTACTGAGGAAGATGCGGACGGGCTGACCGCGTTCGTTGCAGCGCTGACCCGTTCGGTGGACTTCGCACATGGATTGCTGAAATAAACAAAATCCCTTCCAAAGTCGTGTGACGATGGAAGGGATTTTTCATATGGTGGATTACAGCCAGTTTTCGTGGGCTGCCTTGTATTCGCGGACGGCTTCATCGGCATCGGCAATCAGTGCCGCCGCCTCATCGGTGGAGTAGACCGTCGCGCCGCTGGCACAGGCGTGTCCCCCGCCGTGGTACTTTTCCGCCACCTGATTGATGGTCAAAAAGCGGGAACGCAGACGGACGCGCGTCGAACCATCCGGCGATTCAATGAACGCCAGCCAGCACAGATAGCCGCGGATGCCCTCCAGATAGGAAATGGCGGCACTTGCCTGCTCGTAGCTGAGCCCAAACTGCGTCTGCACGTCCTTGCTGACGGAGAAATATGCGACGCCGTTCTCTGTTCGGTGCATGTTCTCGTAGACGTACGCCTTGAACTTCAGCGAATTGTACTCCACCGAGTAGAGATTCGCGAACAGCCACTCCGTGTCGATGCCGGTATCCAGCAGCATCGCGGCAAGGCGCATCGTGTCGCCGGAAACGCAGGAGAAGCGGAAGCGCCCGGAATCCGTGACCATGCCTGTATACAGATACAGCGCGGCGTCCTTCGTCAGCGTCAGCTCATCACGGCACTTGTCGTAGAAATCCGCCACCATTTCACACGCGGACGAGCGCTCTTCCTCCACCCACATCAGGTCGCCATACGGTTCGACGTTGATGTGGTGGTCGAGCTTCACAAGCTCCTTGCACAGCGCGTACTTCGGGTTGGAAATGCGGCTGGCGACGGAAACGTCCAGCACAATCGCGAGAGACTGCGCGTACACGTCGTCGGCGACGGGCGCATCGTCTTCGCCCAGAAACGCCAGATAGTCGGAATGCTCATCGTCTACAATCAGCACTTTCTTGTCGGGGAAGCTTGCCTGAATCAGCGCCTTCATGCCCTTTGTCGCGCCTACGCAGTCCCCGTCGACGCGCGAATGCCGGAAGAGCATAACCGTGTCGTATGCCTTAATCTTTTCCAGAATCTGATGCTGTATATCCATTTATTTGCTTTCTCCCATCATTTCGTCCAAATCATGCAGCATGGCTATTGCTTCCTCGCGATTTTTCAGCGTCGCGCCGCTGGCTTTCATGTGCCCGCCGCCGCCGTATTTGACGGCAATCGGGTTGATGTTGAAGCGGCTCGACCGCAGTTCGCACAGCACGCCCTTGTCGCTCTCGGTGAAGTTGACCCAGATGTCCACGCCGCGCATGTCCGCCATGCTGTTGACCATGCCGCGGGACAGCGTGAAGTCATCCACGCCGTACTCGGCTTTCCCGTCCATCGTCGTATAGACATACGCGACGTTCTTCTCCGTGAACTGCACATGCAGCAGGAACTTCGCCCGCACGACAAGCTGGGCATAATCGCTGGCATACAGATTGCGATAGAGTGCGTTTGTGTCAATCGGCTGCTCCATCAGGTAGGAGGCCAAGCGGAACGTGCGGGCATTCGTCGCGTCATAGCGGAAGCGCCCGGAATCCGTCACCATGCCGGTGAACAGCGCCGTCGCCGCCTGCGGATTCAGCGACCAGCTGCATTCCTGCGCCATCTGCGCCACCAGACCGCAGCAGCTCTCGAATGTGTCGTCCGTTGCTTCAATGTCCGCAATTTTCTCCACGAAGATGTGGTGGTCGATGCGGGCGGTCTGCGCGGCAAGTGTGTAACGGGTATCGCTGATAAGCGACTTGGCGGATGTATCCAGCACGATGGCGAGCGCGCCCTGATAAGCACTGTCGGGAATCTCGTCCATGATAGAATCTGCCATAAAGCCGTAGCGCCCCGCGCCGTCACCCACCATGTGCACCGTTTTGTCCGGATAATTCGCCAGAATCAGGTGCTTGAGGCCAATCTGACTGCCCAGCGCATCACCGTCCGGGTTGGTGTGGCGGTGCAGGATGATGGTCTGGTGCGCGGCGATGGCGTCTCGAATCAGTTCAAACATGTGCAGGAGCCTCTCTTCCGTCAAAATAGCCCTTATAGACGACCTTGTAGGGGCTGTTCGGGAACAAATAATGGTGCAAATCAATAAAGTAGTCGTCTGTCATGCTGGCAATGTAGTCCACCACAATCTGATTTGGGTCACAGTCCGCATAGGGCTTGACGCGCGGATAGTATGAGCGGGTCACATAGGCGATATGATGCGTGAAAATGGGCGACGTGGTGTGGTTTTCGCGCAAATCATCCAGCAGCTGCCCGTACATCTCCTGCATCATGGGGCGCACGGTGTCGGATAGGTGCGCGGCCTTGGCAGCTTCGTTGTAAATCAGCTTGTAATTCTCCGCTTTGGACGCCCGCAGCGCCTCGAAATGCACCGTATCCAGTTTGATGTAGGGCTTCCCGTAGCTGTTTTCGATGATGTTGACGACCAGATTGTTGATGATTTCTGCATTCAGCGAGCCAATCTCGTGCTCCGCATAGGCATCCTCCGCCGTCATCTTGACGCGCGCGGCATCCTGCCGATCCTTGCCCAGATACGCGATAATGTCCGTTACGCGCACGACATTCCCTTCCAGCGTGGAGGGCTGAATGCGGTTCGCATAGCCATCCTCCGTGTAGGCGCGTTCCATCATCCGGTCAAATTCCGCGAAGCTGTCCACCGGCACGGGGCGGTATTCCTCCAGCTCAATTTCGCCGTTGTGTCCGGCAATGCCCACCAGCGTCTGCAAGCTGATGTTGAAGGGGTAAATGCCGTCCAGCACGCGGACAGAGTGGATGTTGTGGCTGAAATGTCGCCCGGTGTGCTGCATGGAAATCTCGTTCAGGAACACTTCGCCCGAATGCGCAAACGGCGGATGCCCGATGTCATGCCCCAGGGCAATCGCCTCAATCAGGTCGAGATTGAGGTTCAGGGCGCTGCCGATGGTGCGCGCAATGCGGGATACCAGCTGCACATGCAGACTGCGGCGCGTCACGTCATCGTTGCGGATGAGCGAAAACACCTGCGTCTTGTCGGTGTAGCGGTTGAAATACGGGCAGTGCATAATTTTATCCACATCATGCAGGAAAGCTGGTCGCCAGACACTGCCCGCATCACGCGGCGAGGCTGCGCGGCGGATGACGCTTGTATTTGGGCAGAAAACCCTGGGGCTTGTGCCGTGCTGCCGGTCGCTTTCAATCCAGCGCGCCATTTCTTCAGATAATGATTCAAAACGGGGCATTCAATCGCCTCTTTTCATTGCGCTTCTGTTCCATCCAGTGCGCTGAGCGCGGCTTCATCCGCCACCAGCGTGAAATCAGGATGCAGCTGGAGAATCGAAGCCGGAACGCGCGGGGTCACAGGTCCGAAAAACGCCTGTTTGAGGATATTTGCCTTGCTTTCGCCGGACACGACCATCACAATCCGCCGCGCCTGCATGATGCCGCAGATGCCCATCGTGTAGGCGAAATGCGGCACATCCGCTTCCGACGCAAAAAAACGTTTGTTCGCCTGAATGGTGGCATCCGTCAGCGCAACGCGGTGTGTGTCCTTCTGGAAGACGTCTTCCGGCTCGTTGAAGCCGATGTGCCCATTTGGCCCAAGTCCCAGCAGCTGGAGATCAATGCCGCCCAGATGGCGGATGGTCGCGTCGTAATGGCGGCACTCTGCGTCGCCGTCCTCTGCCATGCCATTCGGAATGTGCGTGTTCCTCAGGTCAATCTGGATATGGTCGAAGAAATTCTCCCGCATGAAATGCGCATAGCTCTGCGGATGGCCGGCGGGCAGCCCGACATATTCATCCAAATTCACCGTCGATACCTGCCGGAAATCAACGTCGCCCTTATGCTCCCACGCGATGAGCTGCTGATATGTGCCAATCGGGCTGGAGCCGGTTGCCAGTCCAAGAACGGAATCGGGTTTCAAAATCACCTGCGCCGAAAGAATGTTCGCCGCTTGTCGGCTGAGATGCTGGTAATCCCGTGCGCGAATGATCTTCATATCGCTGCCTGCCTTTCTGCAAATGGGGACAAATCCCCTCTATACAGTATAGCATAAATTGCAGCGTCTTTCAACTATTGCGCGGAAAGGAAGCGGCGAATGTCCAAAATCATATGGACAAATCGGTAGCAATTTGGTATAATCATAACAGAACAATCCACTGCGGAAGAAATTCCATATATGAAGGAGGAGCACTCTATGATTTACTATGTCAATCAAGCCATGCTGCATGATGGTGACGGCAGCCTCGGGACTCCCTTCCGTCGCATCAGCGAAGCCGCCAAGATCGCCAAGCCCGGTGACGAAGTGCTGGTGTTTCCCGGTGTGTACCGCGAATATGTCAATCCGGAACGCGGCGGCACGGAAGATGCGCCCATTCTCTATCGCTCCATCGAGCCGCTGGGCGCGGTGATTTGCGGCGCAGAGCGCATCAAGGGGTGGACGCCCTATCAGGGCACGGTGTGGACGGTGCGCGTGAAGAACAGCACGTTCGGCGCGTATAATCCGTATACGACGGAGGTTTTCGGCGACTGGTACTTTGCGCCGACGGTGCGCCACACGGGTGCGGTGTATTTGAACGACCAGATGCTCTACGAGGCGGAATCGCTGGAAGAGTGCATTGCGGGCGAAATCTACAAGCCGTCGTGGGATCCGCAGGGATCTACCTTCAAGTGGTTCAGCGAGCAGGACGGCGACGAAACCGTGCTGTATGCCAACTTCCACACGCAAGACCCCAACCGCGAGAAGGTGGAAATTAACGTCCGCCGCCGCTGCTTCTTCCCAGAGAAAACGGGCTGCGGGTACATCACGGTGCATGGCTTCAAAATCGAGAAGGCTGCGACGACATGGGCACCGCCAGCTGCGTTTCAGGATGGCATGATTGGCCCGCACTGGTCGAAGGGCTGGATTATCGAGGACTGCGAAATCACGAACAGCAAGTGCTGCGGTATTTCGCTGGGCAAATACTACGACCCGGAAAACGACCACTACTTCACGAAAAAGCACCTCAAAAGCCCGACGCAGATGGAGCGCGACGCGGTTTGCCGCGGGCAATATCACGGTTGGCTGAAGGAAAACATCGGCAGCCACATCATCCGCCGCTGCAACATCCACAACTGCGAGCAGACGGGCATTGTCGGGCGTATGGGCGCGGTCTATTCCGTGATTGAGAACAACCACATCCACCACATCAACAACATGCAGGAGCTCGGCGGCGCGGAAATCTCCGGCATCAAGCTGCACGCGGCGATTGATGTGGTGATTCGCCGCAACCACATCCACGACTGCACCATGGGCGTCTGGTGCGACTGGGAGGCGCAGGGTACGCGCATCACGCAGAATCTGCTGCACCACAACGAGCGTCCTGCGTACTGCACATGGGCGGTCGGCGGCATGGAAAGTCAGGACATTTTCGTGGAGGTCGGACACGGCCCGACGCTGATTGACAACAACATCATGATGTCGAAAGTGTCCCTGCGATTCGCGACGCAGGGTGTGGCGCTGGTGCATAACCTCATGCTGGGTACGTTCACCTGCGTCGGCAGCGGCACGAGCTGGCGCTATACGCCCTACCATATCCGCCATCGCACGGAGGTCGCAGGCTTCATGACCATCCTCCATGGCGACGACCGCTTCTACAACAACATCTTCGTGCAGGCGCACCCGGTGGATGCCCCGGCGAAGCAGGGTGATCCGGGCGAAAACGAGCGCGTCGTGGGCACTTGGTGCTTCGATGACTACCCGACCGAGCAGGAGTGGCTGGATCAGTTCGACCTGGACGTAGCGCGCCCGGATATGGGCAAGCTGGAAGAGTACCACTTCGGGCATCTGCCGGTCTGGGCAGACGGCAACGCCTATTTTGCGGGCGCGAAGCCGTGGAAGAAGGAAAAGGACTGCTGCGTCAAGTCCGAAAAGCCATATTTCATGCTGGTAGAACGTGAAGGACAGATTTTCCTTGATACCGACGTGGCGGAGCTGATCGGCGCGTTCCGCGGCGGATTGGTGGACAGCGACACGCTGGGGCGCGCGTTTGAGCCGGATCAGCGCTTTGAAGCGGCGGATGGCTCGACCATCGTGTTTGACAGTGACTTCTACGGCAATCACCGCGGGGCACGGGTGCTTCCCGGCCCGTTCGCGACGCTGGATGCGTCGATGCAGCCGCTGTTCTAATCAAAATAAGAAGAAGGTGTGGAGGTCGTCAAGCTGCCTCCACACCTTTTCTATACTGCCTTTACGCTGCAATCAGCCGCAGAGTCAGCGGCGTAGGCGTTGTATGGCTTGATTTCCACAGTTCTTCCGCCAAGATTTTCATAAATGCGGTGCGAAATGGAGAGCACGGTACGTCCCTCGGAGGCGCGGCGGAGCGCTTCCAGTACGCGCGCTTCGGTTTCGGCATCGAGGTTCGCGGTGATTTCGTCCAGCAGCAGCACCGCTGGGTTTGCCGCTGCCGCGCGGGCAATGGACAGCAGCTGCCACTCCCCCTGCGAGAACATGCCGTCTATGCAGATGGTATTGTACCCGTCCGGAAGCGCGCGGATGGTGTCATCCATTCCCGCCAGTTTCGCGGCATTCTGCGCCATTTCCTCGGTGATGGCGGGGTCGGAAAGCGTAATCTGGTCAAGCACCGTCCCCGGCACGCGGGAGAAGCGCTGCTCCACGCAGCCGATGCACGCGCGTCGCTCATGGTCGGGAATCGCCGAAACGTTCACGCCGCCGATGGTAATATCCCCCTCTTCCGGCTGATATAGCCCCAGCAGCAGCCGGAACACCGTGCTTTTGCCCGCGCCTGTTCTGCCAACCAGCGTGACCTGCTCCCCTTCCTTCACGGTCATGGAGAAGTCGGACAGCACCGGCTTTTCGCCGTAGCCGAACGTCACATGGGACAGCACAACGTCGCCGCGCGCGGTATTCTTTCGCTCCTGCGGAATGGCGCGTTCCGGCTGATTAAGGAACGCGTCGATGCGCTTGACACCCGCCATAGCGGACTGAATCGTCTGAATCTCCATGCCGAGGCTTTCAATCGGCGAAAAAATGCGGGAAATGTAATTGATGATGGCGACCGACGTGCCGACCGACATGCCGAACAGTGCCAGCACATCCGCATTGCCCGATGCGGAGAGCAGCATCACGATGCCCACGACGGCGGCGTTAAGCAGAAACACGACGGGCGAGTAAATCGCGTCGTAGAAATTCGTCTTTTCCATTGCGGCATAGCTTTCGCCGATGCGCTGGTCATAGCGCTGCTCCATGTAACTTTCCAGTCCCAAGGCGTGAATGGTGCGGATGTTGTGCAGCGTTTCCGGTACCTGCCCGGACACGGCGGCGACGGCGCGACGGTTCTCCAGCTGCGCGGCGAGCATCCGCTTCTGCACAAAACGGGTGAAAACGGCGAACAGTGGCAGAATCACCAGCAGCACCAGCGCAAGCCCCGTGTTCTCCACGGCAATCACTGCCAGAATCGAGATGATGCGGCAGGCATCCGCTGCCATGCTGATGATGCCGGAGGTGAACAGCGCCTCGACAGCATCCACATCACCCGAAAAGCGCGCGGCAACCTCGCCGGGATTTTGCCCGACGAGCGTGCTGGCAGGCAGCGCGATGAGCTTCTGCGACATTTCGGAGCGCAGGGCGTGCGTCATCTTCTGCCCGAACAGCACCAGCAGCGTTTCCTGCGCCGAGGCGAGCGTCCTCTCCAACACGAGGCTGCCGAAGTAGAGCAGCACGGCGGTGAACAGCAGCGGCATACCACCCGTCAGCCGGTCAATTATGTTCTTGAGCAGCAGCGGCGGAATCAGCGACGCGACGACCGATGCCGCAACACACAACAGCGTACCGATCGTCAATATCCGATGCGACTGCACCGCTGCCTTGAGTGCGGAGATTACGCCTGCTTTTTTCTGATTACGCATGTGCTTCACCCCCCGGTTTGGCTCTCGTAAAGCCAGCGGTATGTCGGAACGGATGCCATCAGTTCGTCATGCGTGCCGACCGTCGTCTTGCCGTCCTCCATGAAAATCACCTGCTGCATTTGCGGGAAGTGGTACAGTCGATGCGAAATCAGGAAAACGACTTTATCCTTGGCGTATGCCTGCAAATTCGCGAACACAGCGTCCTCCGTCTTGCGGTCAAGCGCGGAAAACGGGTCGTCCAGAATCATCAGCGGGCGCGGATGGGCAAGCGTTCTCGCCAGCGCCAGCCGCTGCCCCTGACCGCCGGAAAGCCGTATGCCGCTGCTGCCGACGACCGTGTCTGCACCATTTTCCATTGCCCGCACTTCGTCCGTCAAGGCGACGGCGTTCAGCTGCGGCAGAACGTCCTGACTGCTGCCGAAAAGCACGTTGTTTTGAATCGTGTCCATGCTCAGTTCCGGGTCATGCCCCAAATAACCGACCATACCGGAAATTTCCCGCGGAGAGAAGCTCGAAAGCCCCTTGCCGCCATAGGGCATTTCGCAGAGAAATACGCGCCCGAAGGTGGATTTGCCGCAGGCGACAGGGCCAGTCACGCCGATGATGTCGCCGGGATGCGCCGTCAGCGAAAGGCCGGAGAAAATCGGCGCGTCCCCGTAGGCGAAGGACAGATTGTTGAGCGTTACGTCGGCGGATTGCGGGATGTGGAGGTCGTCCAGCGCTTCCGGCGACTTCATCAGCGGCTTGATGCGCTTCCACGACACTTCCGCTTTCTGCACGGAGTTGAACAGCTTTGCCGCCTTGGAGGACTTGACCGTCAGCCTCGTGAAGCAGGACAGGAAGGTGGTGAAAGCGCCAATGTCCCATGCGCGCCAGCCCGTTCCGAGCACGTTTTTCGCGCCGAACCACAGGACGAACAGCACCCCGGCTTCCGATGCCGCCAGATACAGCGGCGGCAGGGCGGATTGCCACACGTTGGAACGCACAGCAGCCTTTTCGTAATTCTTCAGCGTATTTTCGTAGCGTTCCGCGCGGGCTTCCTCACAGCCGTAGATTCGGTAGGTGACGGCGTTTTCCGCGCGGTCGAGCGTTGCGCCGCTGAGCGCACTCGCCGCTTTCTTGTACGCCGCTCCTGCGCGCTGAACGGGCTTTTTCATCTTTGCTGCGCAGAAGTACGCAATGGGTGTGAACAGCAAACTCAGCAGCGCCAGATGCCAGTCGTAAATCAGCAGCATGACTGCGTAGCTGACCATCACCACGCCGGTATCAAACACCTCGGTGGTGAACTTGCGCATTCCCTCCACGCAGTCGTCCACGTCAGAAATGGCTTTCGTCATCAGCTCGCCAGCGCCTTCTTTCTCCAGCGACGTGCGGCTTTCGCGTACCAGATTGGCATACAGAATGCCCTTCATGCGGCGGTTGATGTTGTTGGCGAAGCGCCGGACGTAGAATCGCTTAATGAAACGCGCGCCTTGAACCGCCAGCGTGACGAACAAATACGCCAGCACCAGCGTCGCCATCGCGTCCGCGGTTTGATGGCCGCCCAGAATGTCGGTCAGGCATTGGGCAAGCCGCCCTTCGAACCACGGCGTCGCCAGCAGACCCACGTTGTAGAACAGCCCGGACAGCGTGACGAAGGTCAGCGACAGCCATTCGGCACGAAAATAGGAGCTGACTTTGTTCGAACAGAAATTCTGCTTGTCTTGCATTGCCTTTATTTCCTCTGCGCCTGAATAAAATGCGGGAATCCTGCGCGGCTTTCGGTTTTGGATGCTGTGTACAGCTTGTTCAGCAGCGCTGCGAAGGTTTCGGATTCATCGTCCGTCAGCACAGAAGTCAGGTACTCGTAGAAGGATGCTTCGATCTCTGCTTTGGAGGCTTTCATGGCTTCCGCCTTTTCCGTGGGATACAGCAGCTGACTGCGGCGGTCGTTCGGGTCGTCCTGACGCACCAAGAAGCCTTTCGCTTCCAGATTTTTCGTCCGCCGCGCGATGGCTGCCTTGTCCGCGTGCAGCAGTTCCGCCAGCGCCGCCTGTGTGCAGCCGGGGTGGTGCCGCAGCGCGTGAATCAGGTCGATTTCCGCCGTGCCGACGCCCTCTTCCCGCATGGACAGCAGGACGAGTTTCTCTGTTTCCCGCGCGATTTTTGTGATTTTCCGTTCGGTGATATCCATATAGACCCTCCGCGGCACTGATAGTTGTATGTACATCGTTGTGCCTGCAACTATTATAATCGGCAACCGTGCAATGTCAAGGGACTTTTTGCGAGATTGCCGTGAAATTTGGAATGCCCTGCCGGAACATCCCCGGCAGAGCGCAGTGCTATTCTTATGAAATTCCCCTTGCCTATCATGTTCTGTCGGCAATTGAATCAGCCGCAACGCTGACGGTGTGTTTACGTTGCGGCCGTATGTGGAAAACACAGATGCTTGTCAAAAACGTGACGTTCCCCTGCCAATCCGCCTATTTCCGAACATTCACCTAAATCGTTCGAAAAAAAGTCGGTTTTTTTCTGAAAAAGGCTTGATTTTTGTGTCGAATTTGTGTACAATGGGTCATGTTTCCCGGAAAACGTTCGCTTTTTAGCGGATGGTTACACCGTTTTCACCCATCGAATGGAGGAGGACTTGACCATGAAAAAGTTTGCATCTCTGCTGCTTGCGCTGGTGATGTGCCTGTGCTGCCTGACGACTGCTGCACTGGCTGAGCGCGCGCCCGTCGCGAAGGATGACCTGAAGATCGGCTTCATCTTCCTGCACGACGAAAACTCCACCTACGACCTGAACTTCATCACCGCGGCGAAGGCTGCCTGCGAGAAGCTGGGCATTGCCTACGAAACCAAGACCAACATCCCCGAAGGTCAGGAATGCTACGACGCAGCTGCTGAGTTGGCGGACGCAGGCTGCGACATCATTTTTGCGGACTCTTTCGGTCATGAATCCTACATGATTCAGGCCGCGCTGGAATTCCCGGAAGTCGAGTTCTGCCATGCGACTGGCACGAAGGCGCACACCGAGAACCTGCCCAACTACCACAACGCTTTCGCGACCATCTATGAAGGCCGCTATCTGGCGGGCGTTGCGGCTGGCATGAAGCTGAACGAAATGATCGAAGCCGGCACGATTACGGCGGATCAGGCGAAGATTGGCTATGTCGGCGCTTACCCCTACGCGGAAGTGAAGTCTGGCTACACCTCCTTCTTCCTCGGCGCGCGCTCTGTCTGCCCCTCCGCGACCATGGAAGTGACCTTCACCTACTCTTGGTATGACGAGGCAATGGAAAAGGAAGGCGCACAGATGCTGATTCAGAAGGGCTGCGTCCTTATTTCCCAGCACGCTGACTCCATGGGCGCTCCGACTGCCTGCGAAGTGGCGGGTGTGCCGAACGTCTCCTACAACGGCTCCACGGTGGCGGCTTGCCCGAACACCTTCATCGTTTCCTCCCGCATCAACTGGGAACCCTACTTCGAGTACATCCTGAACTGCATGATGAACGGCGAAGATATCGCGCTTGACTGGACTGGCACGATTGCGACTGGCTCTGTCGAGCTGTCTGCCATCAACGAGCAGGCTGCTGCGGCTGGCACGGCTGAGAAGCTGGAAGAAGTGAAGGCTGCGCTGGCGGCTGGCACCATCAAGGTGTTCGACACCGCGACCTTCACCGTGAACGGCGAGGCGCTGACCTCTTATCTGGCGGACGTGGACGACATGGGCGACTTCGTGGGTGACACCGAAGTGGTCATCGACGGCGAATTCAAGGAATCCTTCTTCCGCGCCGCGCCCTACTTCGACCTGAACATCGACGGCATCACGCTGCCCGAAGGTATGTAATTCCATTTTCGACTGCCCCGATCTTTTGCATGGGGTCGGGGCGGTCGAATTTCTTGTTGACACTGCAAATGAAAGTGCAGGCAAACCCGCTGCATTCCCATTTGCAGTGTTTCCTATTCATTCGCGTCATTTACGATTTGCAATCATAAAGGAGTGAGCCGGTTGGAACAGAGAACCGCAGCCGTCAGCGTTCGCAATGTGACCAAGCGCTTTGGCCCTGTGCTGGCCAATGACAAGGTGTGTCTGGATATTTACCGCGGCGAAATTCTTGCGCTGCTGGGCGAGAATGGAAGCGGCAAAACTACACTGATGAACATGCTCTCCGGAATTTACTACCCCGACGAGGGCGAAATCTACATCAACGGCAAGCCCGTGTCCATCTCTTCCCCGAAGGAGTCGTTCCATCTGGGCATCGGCATGATTCATCAGCACTTTAAGCTGGTGGATGTGTTCACGGCGGCGGAAAACATCATCCTCGGTCTGGATGAAAAGCTGGATATGAAGTCCGCCATCCGCAAAATTCGGAAAATCTGCGACCAGTATGGCTTTGATATCGACCCGAACCAGAAGATTTACGATATGTCCGTTTCGCAGAAGCAGACGATTGAAATCATCAAGGTGCTGTATCGCGGCGCGGATATCCTGATTCTGGATGAACCGACCGCCGTGCTGACCCCGCAGGAGACGGACAAACTCTTCGCCATCCTGCGCAACATGCGCAACGTCGGCAAGGCGATTGTCATCATCACCCACAAGATGCACGAGGTGGAGTCGCTGTCCGACCGCGTGGCAGTGCTGCGCAAGGGGCAGTACGTCGGCGATGTGATGACCCGCGACACGAATGCCGAAGAACTGACGAACATGATGGTCGGGCATCCGGTAAAGCTCAACATTGAGCGCACCGAGCCGGTCAATCCCCGCCCGCGCATCGAAGTCAAAGACTTGATTGTGCGCAACGAGGAAGGCACGACGAAGCTCGACCATGTCAGCTTTACCGCCAATTCGGGCGAAATTCTGGGCATCGCGGGCATCGCGGGTTCGGGTCAGAAAGAACTGCTGGAAGCGATTGCTGGGCTTCAGCCTGTCGATTCTGGCAGCATCAGCTACATCGAGGACGATGGCACGCATGTGGAACTGATTGGGAAAGATCCGTTGACTATTCAGAACATGGGCGTTTCGCTCTCCTTCGTACCGGAGGATCGGCTGGGCATGGGCTTGGTCGGCAACATGGACTTGTCCGACAACATGATGCTGCGCACGTTCCGCAAGGGGCACTCGTTCTTCACCGACCGCAAGAGCCCGCGCAAAATCGCGGAAAACGTGGTCAAGGAGCTGGAAGTCGCGACGCCGAGCCTGAGTACGCCGATTCGCCGTCTGTCGGGCGGCAACGTGCAGAAAGTGCTGGTCGGGCGCGAAATCACCTCCGCGCCGAAAGTGCTGCTGACGGCGTACGCGGTGCGTGGGCTGGACATTCATTCCTCCTACACGATTTATAACCTGATTAATAACCAAAAGAAGCAGAACGTGGCGGTTGTCTACGTCGGTGAGGATTTGGATGTGCTGGTAGAGCTGTGCGACCGCATTCTGGTGCTGTGCGGCGGCAAAGTCAGCGGCATCGTGCCCGGCCGTGGCGCAGACAAGCGAGAAATCGGCATGATGATGACCCGCGTGGGAGGTAACGAGCATGAGTGAAGCCAAACGGGAGCCGCTCTTCCACATTTCCAAGCGAACAGACATTTCGTGGCAGAAGGCGCTGCTGATTCGCGTGATTGCCATTGCGCTGGCACTGGGCGCAAGCGCCATTATCTGCCTGCTGCTGACGGATGACGACCCGCTCGCCATTTACAGCACCATCATCAAAGGCACGTTCGGCACGCCGCGCAAGACGTGGGTGACTTTCCGCGACGTGGCGATGCTGCTGTGCATTTCCCTCGCCGTTACCCCTGCGTTTAAGATGCGCTTTTGGAACATCGGCGGCGAAGGTCAGACGCTGATGGGCTGCCTTGCCTCCGCCAGTTGCATGATTCTCCTGCGCGACGTGCTGCCAAACTGGGCGCTGATCCTCGTGATGCTGCTGACCAGTATGCTCGCCGGCGCGATTTGGGGCGGCATTCCGGCGCTCTTCAAGGCAAAGTGGAATACGAACGAGACGCTGTTCACGCTGATGATGAACTATGTCGCGACGCAGCTGGTCGCGTACTTCTGCATCTTCTGGGAGTCGCCGAAGGGGTCGGGCAAAATCGGCATCATCAACCAGCGCTCGCAGATTGGCTGGCTGCCGAAGGTTGCTGACCAGCAGTATCTGCTCAACATCATCGTGGTCGGCGTGCTGGTGCTGCTGATGTTCCTCTACCTCTATTACACCAAGCACGGGTACGAGATTTCCGTCGTCGGCGAAAGCCAGCGCACCGCCCGGTATGTAGGGATCAAGGTGGAGCGGGTCATCATCCGCACGATGCTGATTTCTGGCGCACTCTGCGGCTTGGCGGGCTTCCTGCTGACTGCGGGCAGCGACCACACGCTGACGACGACGCTTGTAGACGGGCGCGGCTTCACGGCGGTCATGGTATCGTGGCTGGCGAAATTTAACCCGTTCGTTATGATTTTTACCAGTTTCCTGCTCGTTTTCCTTGACCGCGGGGCTGGCGAGGTATCCTCGAAGTTCGGGCTGAATCAGTCTTTTGCGGACATTATCACCGGTGTGATTCTGTTCTTCATCATCGGCTGTGAGTTCTTTATCAACTACAAAATTAGCTTCTGCAAGCGTACTGGGAAGGAGGAGAAGCTGCGTGTTTGATATCATTTCATTCATTCCCCGCGCGGTGGTGCAGGGCGTTCCGCTGCTTTACGGCAGCACGGGTGAAATACTGACGGAAAAATCCGGCAATTTGAACCTCGGCATCCCTGGCATCATGTATGTCGGCGGCATCTGCGGTGTTATCGGCTCGTTTTTCTACGAAAACTCCCTGCCCAGCAAGGCGGACATCAGCGCGCTTCCGGCAATTCTGATTCCGATTGTATGCTGCCTGCTCGGTTCGCTGCTGATGGGGCTGCTCTACTGCCTGTTGACCGTTACGCTCCGTGCGAATCAGAACGTGACGGGCTTGGCCATGACGACCTTCGGTGTGGGCGTTGGCAACTTCTTCGGCGGCTCACTGATCAAACTGTCAGGCAGTGAAGTTCCGTCTATTGCCCTCTCCGGCACAAGCTACTTCTTCCATCGCCCGCTGTTCGCTGAGAGCGAAGGCTGGTTCTATCAGGACTTCCTGTCCTACGGTTTCATGGTATACCTCGCGATTGCCATCGGCTTCTTCGTCGCGTGGTTCATGAAGCACACCCGCACAGGTCTGCATCTGCGCGCGGTTGGCGAAAATCCGAACACCGCCGATGCCGCGAGCATCAACGTGACGAAGTACAAGTACATGGCGACGTGCATCGGCAGCATGATTGCTGGGCTTGGCGGTTTGTACTACGTCATGGACTACGCAAGCGGCGTGTGGTCAAACAACGCGTTCGGCGACCGCGGCTGGCTGGCGATTGCGCTGGTCATCTTCACCATCTGGCGCTCGAATGTTGGCGTGTTCGCATCGATTCTCTTCGGCGGACTCTACATCCTGCACATGTACATCCCGACCGGCTCGAACCCGGCGGTGAAGGAACTGTACAAAATGCTCCCCTACATCGTGACCATCGTGGTGCTGTGCATCACATCCCTGCGCAAAAAGCGCGAGGATCAGCCGCCCCAGTCGCTCGGCATTGCCTATTTCCGCGAAGAACGATAGACACGAATGGCCCCTGCTTCCGCAGGGGCCATTTCCTCTGTAGGGGCGGACGACTCTGTCCGCCCGCAGAAAATGCACGTTTTTGTGAGCTTTCCGGCGCAATGGCGCTTTGCTCAGATCTCGAAGTCCACGGCTCCGCGTGCCTCGCGGATGGATTTGCACAGCGACGACACCGCGACATGGCGCGGATCGTTCTTATACCGCTCCAGCGCCGCCAGATCGTCAAAATCCGCGATCAGGCAGGCGTCGTAATTGTTCTTTTCCAGAACGTTCACGCCGACCTCCATGCGCCGGATCTCCGGGATCACTCCGTCCAGCGCCTTCAGGCCGTTCAGGAACGCGTTCATATTTTCTTCTTCGCCTGCGCGGAATTTCCACATGATGACATGCCGGATCATTTTGTATCCTCCCTTGTATGCTCACACGATGTGATATTCAAAATCTTCAAACCGCAGGCGCATGCCCTCGCACACCCCGTCGGGCAGCAGCGCCAGCGCCACGCGCGTCTGCGACCCATCGTCCGAGACCAGCACGGCATAGTCGCCGTCGATCTCCCGAACCGTCCGTTCAAACGTCATTGCATTCCCTCCCGTGCCGTCCGCGGCTGTTTTGTATAGCATACCACACAGCAAACGGTTTTGTACATACTTTTCAGGAGGTACGCGCCATGAAAAAAGCGCTCTGTCTGTTCCTTGCCGCCGCGCTCACACTGACGCTCTGGGCCTGCGGCGCGCCCGAGACCGCCATCCAAAAGCTCGAAAGCCCGCCTGCCGCGCAGGAGGCCGAATCCGCGCCTGCCGCCGAATTGCCGGACGAGCCGCCCGCGGAAGCACCTGCGCAGCCGCCAGAGCTTCCGGAGGAGGCCTCCGCGCCCGTTCAGGAGGCCGAACCGGAGCCTGAACCGGAATCTGCCGCGGAGGAGGCGCTCCCGGAGGAGCTTCCGGCAACGCCCGCGCAGGACGCAGCGGAGGAGATCGCAGAAGAGGCCGCAGAGCCCGCCGCACCGGAGGAAATACCGGTCGAGGAGCCGCCCGCCGCAGAAGCCGCAGGCGAAAGTGCCTCCGACCACGCCGGACACAGCCAGAGCAGCGCAGGCGTGACCGTTCCCGCGCCGGAGCAGGGCGAAAACCTCGTCTGGATCCCCACGAACGGCGGCACAAAGTACCACACCAACGCCAAATGCTGCAACATGAAAAATCCGATCCAGGTCACGCTGGAAACGGCGCTCGCGAACGGCTTTACGCCCTGCAAGCGCTGCCACTGAAAACGGCATACATTTTTTTCTTGCCCTGCGGCGGCTTTTGCGCTATAATAGTGGCATTCAATTTCAAAGGGGGTAATTTTATGACCAGCAAAGTCATCACCATCAGCCGTATGTTTGGCAGCGGCGGCCGCACCATCGGCAAGTCCGTCGCGCAGCGCCTTGGCATCCCCTATTATGATAAAGAGCTTGTCGACGCTGTCGCCAAGGAGAGCGGTTTTTCGCATGAGTTCATCGAGGAGATCGGCGAGTACGCCTCCGTCACGAGCAGCTTCCTGTTCAACATTGCGGTTTCCTCGCACCCGATGGGTCTGATCGATACCATGTCCGTTTCCGACAAGCTCTATGTCTGCCAGACGAATGTCATCCGCGACCTTGCCGACAAGGGTCCGTGCGTGATCGTGGGCCGGTGCGCCGACTTCATTCTGAAGGATCGCCCCGACTGCCTGCACATCTTCATCCACGCCGACATGGAGCACCGCGCCGCGCGTGTGCGTGAGCGCTACGGCGAGACAAAGCAGCCGATGGAAAAGCGCCTTCAGGAGAAGGACAGCAAGCGCAAGATCTACTACAAGCACTACACCAACCGCAACTGGGGCTCGGCGCAGAATTATCACCTCTGCCTCAACAGCGGCCTGATCGGTGTGGACAAGTGCACCGACATCATCTGCGACGTTGCGGAGATGGTCTGAGCCAGAAAGTCAGCGGCCCGCCGGACGACGGGCCGCTTTCGCTCATACCGGCGCTTCCCGCGCCTCCAGCCGGGTGAACAGCGCCGTCAGCGCCGCTTCCAGCTGCGCAGGCTCCGCGTCGGCGTAGCCGAGGACGATGCTTTTCTGCGCCTGCGGCGACGGCGCGTCGAGGAAGAAATCCGAGAGCAGCGCGTCGGGCAGGCCGGACTGCCGCAGAAGCGCCCGCAGCGCCTCCGGCTCCGGGGCGTTTTTCAGCTCCAGAACGAGGTGCAGCCCGGCGTCCGTGTCGTGGACGGCGCACTGCCGCACGGCCTGCGGCGTATGCAGGACGGAAAACAGCTGCGCACGGACGGCGCGG
>OMDX01000031.1_pt1 | contig 45726 bp, 36 predicted proteins | sample 1673711 | NCBI WGS metagenome assembly OMDX01 (sample SAMEA103958123, study PRJEB25191) | human gut metagenome
CCTCCACCACGTTGCCGTGGATCATAAACGGCGGGATGCAGTAGGTGAAGCCCTTGTCGATCATAAAGTCACGGCCATAGGCGGTGACGGCGGAGTGCAGCCGCGCGATGTCGCCCATCAGGTAATAGAAGCCGTTGCCGGATACACGGGCGGCAGCGTCCATATCCACGCCGTCGAAGCGTTCCATGATCTCCGTGTGGTAGGGGATGGGGAAGTCTGGGGTCTTGGGCTCGCCGAAGCGCTCCACCTCTACGTTGCAGCTGTCGTCCGGACCGATGGGCACGGACTCGTCGATCATCTGGGGGATGACCAGCAGCAGCTTGTTCATGGCCGCCTCGGCGTTGGCCTTCTTCTCCTCCAGACGGGTCATGCGCTCGGCGTTGGCCTTTACGGCGGCGTTGTTGGCATCGATCTCCGCCTGAAGGGCGGCCTTCTCCGCCTCGTCGGCGCACTTTTTCAGCCTGCCGAACAGGGGACCGTTGGCCTTGGATAGTTTGTTGCGCTCGGCTTTCAGGGCCTCGCTCTCGTTGATGGCCTCGCGGCGCTCGCTGTCCAGGGCGATGACCTCGTCCACCAGGGGCAGCTTGGCGTTCTGGAACTTCTTGCGGATATTCTCCTTTACCAGGTCCGGGTTCTCCCGGATAAACTTGATGTCAAGCATATTCTATACCTCTATTCGATGATGTTTCACGTGAAACGCTTATCGCTTTCCCAGCTTCTCCAGAGCCTCCAGCAGGGCGTTCAGATCCTCGGTGCCGTAGTATTCCAGCTCGATGCGCCCCTTCTTTTTGCCGTTGACGATGCGGCAGGGGCGGCCCAGCTTTTCGCCCAGCTCACGGGCGGCCTCCTCAACATAATTGACGGAAAGCGCGTCCTTTTGGGGCTTTTCTTTTTTCTCGGCGGTGAGTTTTTTCACCAGCAGTTCCGTCTGGCGGACGGAGAGGGCGTCCTTGACCACCGTCTCCGCGGCGGCCTGCTGCTGCTTGCTGCCCAGCGTCAGCAGGGCGCGGGCGTGTCCGGCGGAAAGCCGTCCGTCCTCTACCATGGCCCGCACCGGCTCGGTCAGCCCCAGCAGGCGCAGGGCGTTGGCCACGGTGGGGCGGGACTTGCCCACCCGCTGCGCGCACTCGTCCTGGGTCATGCTGTACTGCTCCGTCAGCACCCGGTAGCCCTCGGCCTCCTCAATGGGGTTCAGATCCTCTCGCTGGAGGTTTTCGATCATGGCCAGCTCCATGGCCTTGCGGTCGTCGGCCTCGATGACCACCACGGGCACCTGTGTCAGCCCTGCCATCCGCGCCGCCCGCCACCGCCGTTCACCGGCGATGATCTGATAGTAGCCGGATTGCAGCTTCCGCACGGTCAGCGGCTGGATGATGCCGTGTATCCGGATGGAGTCCGCCAGGTCACTGAGGGCCTCCGGCTCAAAGCTCTTTCTGGGCTGGGTGGAGCAGCTCTCCACCTGGCTGATGGGCAGCAGCAGGGAGGAGGCGCGCTCGTCCTTGGCGGCGATGACGTCATCGCCCAGCAGTGCGCTCAGTCCCTTGCCCAGACCTTTTGTGTTCGCCATACCGCGTCTCCTTTCAGCAGTTGTTCTTCCGCAAAAATTCCGCCGCCAGCGCCGTGTATGCGTCCGCGCCCCGGCAGGTCTTGTCATAGGCGGTGATGGGCTTGCCGTGGCTGGGCGCTTCGCTGAGCCGCACGTTCCGCGGGATCACGGTGCTGTACACCTTCCCGGCAAAAAACCGCTTCAGCTCCTGGGCCACCTGAATGGACAGGTTGGTGCGGCCATCGAACATGGTCAGCAGCACGCCCTCGATGTCCAGCCCCGGGTTCATGCTGCGCCGCACGATACGCACGGTGTTCATCAGGTCGCTGAGTCCCTCCAGCGCGTAGTACTCGCCCTGCACCGGGACCAGCAGACTGTTGGCGGCGCACAGTGCGTTCAGCGTCAGCAGCTCCAGCGAGGGCGGACAGTCGATGAAAATGAAATCGTAATTGTCCGCTACCTGCCGCAGCGCGGCCTTCAGCAGGAACTGCCGGTCATCCATGTTGATCATCTCCACGCCGGCGCCGGCCAGCGCCTTGCTGCTTGGCAGCACGTCGCCATAGGGCGTGGTCACGATCAGCTGGGCCGTCTCTGCGCCGTTGATGAGCGCATCGTAGACGCCGTTGCTGGTGGTCTTGTCCACGCCCATGCCGCTGGTGGCGTTGGCCTGGGGGTCAAAATCGCACAGCAGCACCCGCTTGCCAGCGGCTTTTACGGCAGCGGCCAGGTTTACGCAGGTGGTGGTCTTGCCCACGCCGCCCTTCTGATTTACGATCGCAATGATTTTCGCCACAGCAAATTCCTCTTTCTGTCTGAGTTCATTATGATAGTATATACCACCTGCATGGAGGGTTTCAAGAGGGAAAATGCAAATTTTCGCCCTTTTGTTTCACGTGAAACATAAAGGGACAAAAGTAGGGCGGCTGTTTCACGTGAAACAGCCGCCCCGTTCCTCATACCAGTATCACGCCGTCCAGCGGCGGCAATGTCAGATGTGCTTTCCCGTCGATGACCAGAAATCGCTGTCCGGTCATCGCGTCCTGCGCGGTGGGCGCGTCCCAGGCCAGCGTCAGGTCTGCCGGCGCGTCCCCGGCGTTCAGCGCCGTTACCGTGCGCTCGCCTCCGCGCTCACGCTCGATGGCCAGAGCGCCGCCTCGGGCCAGCAGATAGCGCAGGGCGCCCGAGCGCAGGCTCTCCCGCGTTCGCCGCAGCTGTCCCAGAGTGCGGAAGAAGTCCGTCAGCGCCGCATCCTCGCTGCCCCAGGGGAAGGCGCCCCGGTTCAGCGGATCCTCGAAGCCCTGCACACCGGCCTCATCGCCGTAGAAGAGGGTGGGAGAGCCGGGGAAGCTGTAGAGCAGCATTCCCGCCAGACGGAGCTTTGCCAGGCCCCGGGCCAGCTCAGTGGGGGAGAGGCGGTACGCCGCACGCTCCGCCTTGGTTTTCGGTGTGCCCTCCGCGCCCAGCAGCGTCAGAATGCGCGCTGTGTCGTGGGTGCCCAGGAAGTTCATGGCGCCATAGAAGGCGAAGGGTGGGTAGTTCTCACGAATTGTCTCCATGCTGTCGCGGAAGACCGCGGCGTCGCCGCCGGCCAGCCAGTTCAGCAGGGCCGTGCGGAAGGGGTAGTTCATCAGGCAGTGGACCTGGCGGCCCAGCAGGTATCTGCGCCGTTGGGAGTAGGCGATCTTGTTGCTGCCGTCCTCCCAGACCTCACCCAGCAGGTAAGCCCCGGGCTTTTCCGCGTCGATGGCCGAGCGGATGCCCTCGATAAAGTCGCCGGGCAGCTCGTCGGCCACATCCAGCCGCCAGCCGTCCGCGCCGCAGCGCAGCCAATGCCGGACCACGCTGTCCTGATCGCCGAAGATGAAGTCACGGTAAGCCGGCTGCGCCTCATTGACGGCGGGCAGAGTCTTCACGCCCCACCAGGCGTCGTAGTCCGACGGCCACGGGTGGAAGCTGTACCAGTTGTAATATTCTGAATTCTGGCTCTGGGCCGCCCCCGGCTCCGGATAGTAGCCCTCGGCGTTGAAGTACCGGCTGTTGCTGCCGGTATGGTTGAACACGCCGTCCAGTATCACACGCATCCCACGCTGATGGGCGGCGGTGCACAGGGCGCGGAAGTCAGCCTCTGTGCCCAGCAGCGGGTCGATGGCCCGATAGTCGCCTGTGTCGTAGCGGTGGTTGCTGGCGGCCTCAAAAATAGGATTCAGATACAGTGTCGTCACACCCAGGTCCGCCAGATAGTCCAGCTTCTCCGTGATGCCCTGCAGCGAGCCGCCGAAGAAGTCGCGGTTGGTGATCTGCCCGTGCTCGTCCGGAAGGAACACCGGCTGCTCGTTCCAGCCGCGGTGCAGCCACCGGTGCCCCGGCATATGGCTCACGTCCGGCATGGATACACGGCGGAACCGATCCGGGAAGATCTGGTACGTCACGCCGCGCCCGAACCAGTCCGGGGCGGGGGAGGGCTCGTATACCGTCAGCTGCCAGCGTGCCGCCTTCTCCGGCGCGTCCTGCACGCCATTTTTGCCGTACCACACGCAGCGCCCGTCCACGTCCGTCAGGCGGAAGCAGTACCAGCACAGCTCACCGCCAGCCGGCGCGGTGTATGTGCCGGCGAAGCCGCCCTCCGCCGGCGGCAGGGCGCACGTGTCCTCCGTGCCTGCGAACTCCCGGAGCACCAGCAGCTCGCAGCCGTAGTAGGTGTCATCCGCCAGCGCAAAGCGCACTTCGGCGCCGCAGGGGACGGCGCCGAAGGGGTCTTTATAATGTTTGTCTCTCGAATTGAAATAGGGTCCCATGTGTGCCTCTTGTCTCTATAACAGATTTACCGCATCAGCGCGTCCTCGCCGGCGGCGGTGGCGCCGGTGCCATCCCGGGTGAACCAGGCGTTGATGATGTCCACGGCCGCGTTGGCCAGCAGACTGCCGCTGCCGCCCTTCTCCACCACGATGGCGATGGCGATCTCCGGATCGTCATAGGGGGCGTAGGCCACAAAGGTGCCGTTGGCGATATCCGTACCCACCTGGGCCGAGCCGGTCTTGGCGCCGGCCTCCACCACACAGCGGGAAAAGGCGCTCCGCAGGGAGTCGTAGGTCAGATCGTGCATACCCTTGGTCACCGCCGCCATGGTGCTGTCCGAGATGTTCAGGTCGTTCAGCGGCCCCTTGCCATATACGCCGATAACTCGTGAATTATCGTAAGATTTTACGTTTTTCAGAAGATGTGCCTCATAGTGCTCGCCGCCGGACACCAGCGTGGCCACATAGTTGGCCAGCTGCAGGGGGGTGAACAGGTTGTAGGACTGGCCGATGGCCGCCGTGATGGTCTGGCCGTCGGTCCACTCCCGGTCGTGGGCCTCCGCCCACTCCGGGGAGGCCAGCACGCCGCTGACGTCGCCGATCTCAATGCCCGTGGATTGCCCCAGGCCGAAGGCTGTGGCGTACTCGTCCAGCTTCTTGATGCCTGTCAGCCGGCCCACCTCGTAGTAGAAGTAGTTGCAGGAGTCCACGATGGCCTGACTGACGTTGATGCGCCCGTGGGTGGTGTGGGCCTGCCGCCAGATCCAGCACATGGGCTGCGGGTCCACATAGTAGGTGTAGATACCCTTGTCCTCAATGATCGTACTGGGGGTGATGATGCCCTCCTCCAGCGCCGCCACGGACGTGCACAGCTTGAAGGTGGAGCCGGGGGCGTACACGCCCTGGGTGGCCCGGTTAAACATGGGCAGGCGTTCGTCCTTCACCAGCTCATCATAGTCCTGGTTGAACGTCTCCAGATCGTAGGTGGGGTAGCTGGCCATGGCCAGTACCTCGCCGGTGCCCACCTGAATGACCGCCGCCGCGCCGCCGCGCTCGTTGCTGTCCTTGTCGATCATGCCCTGAATGGTACTGGCCAGCGTGTCCTCCACCACCTGCTGCAGGTCGATGTCGATGGTCAGCGCCACGGTGCCGCCGGGCTGGGGCTCCCGGGTGTACAGCTCGCCGGTGATCTTGCCGTTCTCGTCGGTGGTGATGAGCCGCTTGCCGTCCTTGCCGTGGAGATATTCCTCAAAGGCCTTCTCCACGCCGTCCTTGCCCACCAGGTCATTCATATTGTAGCCCTTGTCGGCGTAGCCCACATAGCCGGTGCTCTCGTCGCTGCGCCACTCCTCCTGCCATATGGCGCCCACGGTGCCCAGAATGTGCGCCGCCAGCTTGGTGTTGTACACCCGCGCCGCCGCTGTCTTGATGGTCACGCCCCGGTACTTTCCGTCGGTGATGCGGCCCAGCAGCTCCGTGGATACATCCTCGGCAAAGGTGTAGCTGCTGCGCCCGTCCAGTTCATACCGCACGCCCACGATCAGACGCGCCTGCGCGTCGGTATAGCTGTCATCGACCTTGTAGAGCTTCCGCATGGCGGCCAGCACTTCCGCGCTGCCGCCGTCCGTGGGCAGCTTGTTGTCGTCCAGATACTCCCGGAAGCTCTCGGTCAGGCTTTTGCTGGTCAGCTGGGGAGAGGACCCTGTGGTCATGGGCAGGGTGTCGTTCCATGTGACGCCCTGCTCCTGACACAGCTGTATCAGCTGCCAGATGGCGTCGTTCAGCGCGGCCTCGTCCTTGCCGAAGCTGCTCTTGTCTACCACCAGCGTATAGGCCAGCCGGTTGCTCACCAGCACCTTGCCATTCCGGTCGGTGATGATGCCCCGGGAGGCGGTCACCGTTTCGCTGGCGGTGTTGCTGGTGATGGATCTGGCCCGATTTTCGCTGCCGTGTACCACCTGTGCGTCATACAGCACCGCAAAAAACAGCACCAGAAACGCACAGAAAAACCCCAGCAGCACATATACCCGCCGCCGGGAGGGGTGAGGATTTTTCATCATAGCTTGGTTCTCCTATGGTCATTCGCTCAGTGTCCGCCGCTGTGCCCACCGGAACAGCGGGTGCGCTGCCGCCGCGAAGGGCAGCGATACCAAAAGCTCCCTGCCCAGCAGCAGGCCCGCCGCGGTCAGCCCCGCGCCGCTGTGTCCCGCCAGCACCGCCATGTGCAGCAGTCCGCAGAGCAGCATACATACGCCTGTCACCACCAGCGAGCACACCATGCCCGCCATGATGACCTGCCCGCTCAGCAGCCACGCTGCCGCCGCGCCAAGCAGGAACGCCAGCGCGTAAAAGCACGGCAGGCCCGCCACCGGCGAGAGAAGGTCGCACGCCAGCCCGAAAAATACCGCGTACAGCAGCGCCTGCTCGTTGCGCTCCAGCGTGGCCGGTATCACCGCGATGGCCGGCAGCAGGAACGGGTGCACGCCCCATACCCGCACGTATACCAGCACCAGCCCCTGCAGCAGTGCCAGCGCCAGCGCGCACAGACAGTACAATATCCACTTCAGCAGTATCGCCCGCCGTGTCATAGCCGTCCTCCGTCATTGGATCACGTCAAAATCCGTGATAATAAACATCTCCTGTATCGCCGCCACATCGCACTTGGGCGAGAGCACCGCGTACCGCGCCAGCCCGCCGTCATCCGTCTGCACGGACTCCACCGTGCCGATGACCAGCCCGGCGGGATAGTAGCCGCCCAGTCCGGACGTGACGATCACATCACCCTTGATCAGGTTCGCGCTGTCGCTGAGGTATTGCAGCCGCAGCCGGCCTTCGGCCATCAGCGCCAGGTCGCCGCCAGCCACCGCCGTCTCGCCGGTGCGGAATACCCGCGCGCCGAACTGGGAGTCCGTGTCCAGCACCGTGGACAGCCGGCACCAGTTCAGGCCCACGTCTGTGACCACACCCACCAGGTTCCCGGCGCTGTCCACCGCGCAGTCGCCTATGGCCACGCCGTGCTGACTGCCCCGGTCCAGCACCAGCGTGCTGGCCCAGTTGGACACGTCGCGCTGGGTGACGCGGGCCGCCTCGAACACCAGGTCGCTGCGCTGCTGCCGCAGGCCCAGCAGCTGGCGCAGCTCTTTATTCTCGGTCGCCGCCGGCTCCATCTGCCGCAGCTGCTCCTCCAGCTCCGCGATCTGCTGCCGCAGCTCGTCGTTCTCCTGCTGCAGGGTCTCCACGTCCTCAAACCGCTGGCTAATGCCGCCGACCCAGCCCGCCACGGCGGAACCCGCCGCCCGGAAGGGCGAGGCGATCACGCCCAGGGCGTTGTGCAGCAGCCCCGTTCCGGAGCTCAGGGCCGACACCACGCACAGCACCACCGCGATGGTGGCCGCCGCGGCCAGCAGCCATATTCCCGTTTTCGTAAAAAATCGCTTCATGTGTCGTTTGTTCCTCTCTGAAGTCTCCCCCGGCAGGGGAGGCGGCAGCGCACCCTCTCAGAGGGAGCGAAAAGGGGGCATTATCCCAGCAGCTGTATCCCGAATTCGTCCAGCATCTCCGCCAGCAGCACCACCGGCAGCCCCATCACGTTGAAAAAGTCGCCGTCGATGCGCTCTACCAGCAGCGCGCCCTGTCCCTGTACGCCGTAGGCCCCGGCCTTGTCCATGGGCTCGCCCCCGGCGATGTAGGCCTTCAGCTCCCGCTGTGTGGCCGGACGGAAATACACGTCCGTGTGCTGGGCGCGGGTCAGGGCTTTCTCCCCCTGCCGCACCGTCACACCGGTACAGACGGTGTGGCGCCGACCCTGCAGGGCCGTCAGCATTTGCAGGGCCTCCGCCTCGTCGGCGGGCTTGCCCAGCTTCTTGTCGTCCAGAAACACCATCGTATCCGCCGTGATGACGATCTCGTCCGCGTCGGACGCCACCGCCTGGGATTTCTCCCGGGAGATGTAGCACACCGTCTCCTCCGGCGTCAGCCCGGCGGGGAAGTATTCCTCCACCTCCGGCACCCGGACGGTAAAGTCGGTGATGCCCATCCGACGCAAAAGCTCCTGCCGCCGGGGGGACCCGGAGGCCAGCACGATCTTTTCCATATACGTCACCTGCCTGTGGAGCCGAAGCCGCCGGCGCCCCGGTCCGTCTCGTCCAGGTCCTCCGCCACCGTCACCGTGGGCTGCACCACCGGCACCACCATCAGCTGGGCGATCCGGTCCCCGGGCTGCACCGTGTACGGTTCGCTTCCCAGGTTTACCAGCCCCACGCCGATCTCGCCCCGGTAGTCGCTGTCGATGACGCCCACGCCGTTGGAAAGGCACACGCCCTTCTTGATGCCCAGCCCGCTGCGGGCGAACACCAGCGCCGCGTAGTCCGCCGACGGCAGGGCGATGGCGATGCCTGTGGGCACCAGCCGCCGTTCCCCGGCTGCCAGCGTCACCGCCTCGTCGATGCAGGCACACAGGTCCATGCAGGCCGCGCCGGCGGTGGCAAAGCGGGGGAGGGGTATCTCCGTCCCGATCTTGGGGGACAGGGCTTTGATCTTCAGCTCCATAGTAACACCTTTTTCTCCTGAAATTGAATACGGTTTGTAAATTATAACGAGTGTTATACCATTTGTTTTACTCTACGCCCCGGTAAAACAGCCCGCGTGTGCTGTTGTCGTCGGCGGTGACGGTCCCGGCCCTGTGGGCGCGGAGAAGCGCCGCGCACTCCGCCGCCGTCTCTGTGGTAAACCGCAGGCGTCCGTACCGCAGGCCGCACCGGAACACCTCCGGCTTGTCCGCCAGCACCAGTGTCTTTCCGTTCTCGATCTCGCACCGGCACCCGTAGGCGCACAGCACCGGGAACTGCTCGCCCCGCCGGTCGGTCAGCACGCTGCCCGCCCCATGGGCGCAGCCCACGCTGTTCTTCGTCACGCAGTTTTCGGTGATCATCAGCGGCAGGCGGCCGTAGACGATGGCCTCGCAGTCGATATATTTGCCGAGATCCCGCACCTGCTGCCACCGCAGCTCAAAGCTGGCCGTCACGGACGACAGCCCCTGCTCCTGCCAGAAGCGCACCGCCCGGCTGTTGTACACGTTCAGGCCGAAGTCGCCGCGGAGCGTTTTGCCCAGTCCCTTCACGATGGCCAGATGGCCCAGGTTGCCGATGGCCGCGGAGGCGACCTCCGGGTGCCGCTGCAGAATATCCCGGAACACCGGTTCGTCCGCCGTGCGGAATATCCGGGGCAGCACCGCGCAGAACTCCGCCTGCCCGATATAGGGCATCAGGTCCATCTTATCCAGCAGCTCCGCCGGGATATACACGATGGCGGGCCGTTCCGCCAGCAGCTCGGCCGTCAGCTGATCGGGCCTGCTGATGGACACGGTAAAGTCCAGCTCCGCCGCGCCCGCCGGGGCCTCCGGCAGGGGAGAGGCGGGCAGTTCACGGCGCTTCGGAGTGTCCATCCGCCGATCCGCCAGCTCGTCCAGCAGCTCCCGCCGCAGCGCGTTCACCGCGCTGGCGGACACCATCAGCCCCTCGTCCAGCTCTATTTCGATCTGATCCGCCGCGAACACCGTGCCGCCGGTCTTGGTCAGCCGCTGCCGCAGTTCCTCCTCCGTCACGGCGCGGTTTCGCGCCTCCTCCGGCATATCGCCCGTGGCCATGACTATGGTGACGCCGCCCGGGACGGCGCACGCGCCGCTCAGCCGCACCGGTTCGCCCCGGCGCACCGTCAGCCGCAGGTTCACCGGTATTTTCCGGTTCTCTTTTCCGTTTTCGTATGTCTCGCGGGCCGCGGCGAACAGCGCCTTCGGCTCCGGTACGTTCTCCGGCCGGGTGCCGAACATGGCCTTGCCCTTTTTACCAAGCCAGTAGCCGTCGGTGAAGCCGCTGCGGGAGAAGGCCTGCTCCAGCGCGGCGGATTCCTCCGCCGTGGGCAGTCGCCTTTCGTCCAGCAGGCGGCGGTAGATGCCCGTTACCACGGCCACGTATTCCGGCCGCTTCAGCCGCCCCTCGATCTTCAGGCAATCCACGCCCATAGACGCCATATCCCGCAGATAGGCGGACAGGTTGGCGTCCTTCAGGCTCAGGGGATGCGCGTCCCGGCAGGGGCCGTTCACGCCGTAGGGCAGACGGCAGGGCTGGGCGCAGGCGCCCCGGTTGCCGCTGCGCTGTCCCAGCACGGCGCTCATCTCGCACTGGCCGGAGTAGCACATACACAGCGCCCCGTGGCCGAACACCTCGATCTCCGCGCCGCAGCCGGCGCAGATCTCCCATACCTCGTCCCGGTCCAGCTCCCGGGCCAGCACCACGCGCTCCATGCCCAACGCCGCGGCCGCATTGGCGCCGCCCAGCGTGAACAGGCTCATCTGCGTGCTGGCGTGAAGAGGCAGGTCCGGCACGATCTCCTTTGCCAGGGTCAGCAGGCCCCAGTCCTGCACCAGCACCGCGTCCACGCCCATGGCGCTGGCCTTCCGCAGCGCCGCGGCCGCCCCGGGCAGCTCCCGGTCGGTCAGCAGGGTGTTCAGGGTCAAAAAGACCCGCACGCCCCGCAGATGGCAATACCGCACCGCCGACGCGAATTCCTCGTCGGTAAAGTTTTTCGCGCTCCGCCGCGCGTTGAACGCACCGAAGCCCATATACACCGCGTCCGCGCCGTTCTGCACCGCGGCGGTCAGTGCCTCATATCCCCCCGCGGGGGCCAAAAGCTCCATCATCACCGGCGGTTATTCTGGTTCTGGGCGTTCTGCAGCTTCCGGCGCAGCTCCGCCGCCTCGTTCTTAGCGCGGCTGGCCTCGTCCAGATAGGTCTTCACCTGCCGGCGCAGATTTTCCGCGCCCTCCTGCGCCTTGGTGAGCTGGTCCGCCAGATTGACCGCCGCCAGCACCGCCGCCGCGTCACGGCTCATGTGGGCGCTGTCCATCAGCTTCTGCATCTCCGCATCCACCATGTTGCCGATCTTCTCCATGTAGGCGGCGTCCTCCTCCGCTACGAGGATATACTCCGTGCCGCAGATAGACATCGTTACCCGGTTCGCCATGCCAAAACCCTCCTTAATTCATTTCGTTGGGTATATATACTTATACGAATAGCATTATACCACAAAACCCGCCGGAGAAAAGTCTATTTTGGCGAAAAGCGGAAATTTGTAAAAAGTTGTCCCGCCCCGCTTTACGCCGACCCCTTTTTCGTGTAGAATGGAGAGCACGAATGAGAGGGGAGGTCATCGCCATGGACGGCTATATACTTCGGAACAGGCAGGAGCAGCTGACGCTGCCCGCCGATGCGGTCGACAAGCTGCTGCAAAGCGGGCAGGGCGACGCCGCCCTGCTGTATCTGGCCCTGCGCCGCTTCGGCCGGGGCGTCACACCGGAGGAGCTGGAAAAGGTCCTGCCCATCAGCCGCCTGCGGATCGACGCGGCGGAGAAGGTCCTTCAGGACCTGGACCTGCTGCCTCGACCGGCCCGCCAGGCACCGCCCGATCCGGCGGACGAACGCCCGATCTACACCGCCCAGGACATCGCCGGACTGCTGACGGACAACGAGGGCTTCCGCCTGCTGGTGCCACAGACGGAGCAGCAGCTGGGCAAGAAGCTCCGCACCGCCGACTTGCAGATATTGGCCGGTCTTTACGATGACCTGGGTATGCCCGCCGACGTGATCTATCTGCTGGTGTGCCACTGTGTTGAACGGGCCCGCAGCCAGTGGGGCGAGGGTAGACGACCAACCATGCGCCAGGTGGAAAAAGAGGGCTATCGCTGGGCACAGCTTGGCATATTTGACCAAAATGCTGCCGCAGTATACCTGAAAAAATGGGCAGAGCGAAACAGGAAGTACACTTCCTATTTGTCGAATTTACGAATTCTTAACAGGCCGCCGGTGGAGGCCGAACGCCGCTACATCGACCAGTGGATGGACATGGGCTTCCCGCCGGAGACGGTGGCTCTGGCCTATGAGCGCACGGTGTTCTACAAGAAGGACCTGAACTGGCGCTATCTTAACGGCATCCTGCGCCGCTGGCACGACGCCGGCTGGCATACGCCCCGCCAGGTAGAGGAGGGCGAGGCGGCCGGCAAGCGGCCCGCTGCCGCCGGTAAGTCCGCCGCCCCCGCCGGGGACAAGGACGCCTGGATGCGCCGCTATATCAAGAGGTGAGAGTATGTCATACGACGGTATCATCATGCAGCGGGCCATTGCCCGCTTCGACCAGGCCCGCCAGCGCCGGGAGGCCGAGCTGGACCAGCGCCGCCGGGAGGTCTTTGCCCGCCAGCCCCGCCTGCGGGACATTGACCGAACCCTCCGCACCACCATGAGCCGTATCGTGGCCGCCGCCGCCAAAAAGGGCGAGGACCCGCTGCCCGCCCTGCGGGTCCTGCGGGATGAAAATCTCTCCCTGCAGCGCGAGCGCGCCGCCCTGTTGGAGGACATGGGCTATCCTGCCGACTACCTGGAGGACAAGCCCGCCTGTCCCCTCTGCGGCGACACCGGCTACACCCGGTCCGGCGTCTGCGCCTGCCTGAAGCAGTACTACGCCCGCGAACAGCTGGCGGAGCTCTCCCGGCTCCTGCCGCTGGGCGAGGCCCGGTTCGACACCTTCCGCTTCGACCTGTACGACAGCGCCGTGTGGGACAGCTACGGCGTTTCGCCCCGGGCCAACATGGAGCGCAACTTCGACGTCTGTCGGGACTTTGCCCGCCAGTTCTCCCGGGGCAGCGGCAGCCTGCTGCTCTCCGGCGGCACCGGCCTGGGCAAGACGTTCCTCTCCGCCTGCATCGCCCGGGAGGTCAGCGACGCCGGCTTCTCCGTGGTCTACGACACCGCGATCAGCGTTTTCTCCCGCTATGAGGACGCCAAGTTCCGCCCCGACGAGGTCAGCGATGCCGACGTCCGCCGCTGCGAGAGCTGCGACCTGCTGATCCTGGACGACCTGGGCACCGAGATGACCACCGCCTTTGTCCAGAGCGCCCTCTATCAGATCGTCAACGGCCGTATGCTCTCCGGCAGGTCCACCATCATCAGCACCAACCTGGCCCCGGAGGAGCTGGGCCATCGCTACGGCGCGCCCATCCTCTCCCGTATCGAGGGCGCCTACCAGATCCTGCCTTTCTTCGGCGAGGATATCCGCACAAAGCAGTGACCGCCGCACCCGTCCCGACAGGGGCGGGTGCATTTTTTTATTTCCCGACGGTCTTCGCCCGCTTTCGACAGGCCTCCCGCCGTACAATAGGCAAAAAAAGGAGGCGACCGCCATGAAAAAAGACCAGAAGACCGATTTCCTCTCTGCCCGTGTGCGATACATACCCATCAACGATATACGGCCCAACCCCCAGCAGCCCCGCCGCCGGTTCGACTCGGAGAGTTTGCAGGAGCTGGCGGCCAGCATCGCCGCCTACGGCATTCTGCAGCCGCTCACCGTCCGGCAGCAGGGCGCAGTCTACGAGCTGGTGGCCGGCGAGCGCCGCTGGCGGGCGGCGCGGATCGCCGGGCTGCGGCAGGTGCCCTGTCTGCTGGCCCGGGTGGATGAGGAGGACGCCGCCCTGCTGGCCCTGATCGAGAACCTCCAGCGCCGCGACCTGGACTACATGGAGGAGGCGGCCGCCATCGCCTGCCTGCTCCGCCGCTACGGCCTCAGTCAGCAGCAGGCGGCGGAAAAGCTGGGCCGCAGCCAGTCCGCCGTGGCCAACAAGCTGCGTCTGCTGCGGCTGGAGGAGCCGGTGGCGGAGGCTCTGCACCACTACGGCCTGACCGAGCGCCACGCCCGCGCCCTCCTGCGTCTGGAGGACCCGGAGCAGCGCCTTGCCGCCGTCGAACACATCGGCAAAAACCAGCTGAACGTCGCCGATGCCGAGGCCTACATAGACCGTCTGGTCGCGCAAAACCAGACGACGCAGCCCCGCCGCCGCAGCGCGTATATCATCAAGGACGTCCGGCTGTTTCTCAACAGCGTGGACCGGGGCGTCCGGCTCATGCAGACCGCCGGCGTCGGCGCCAAAGTCTCCCGCCGGGACACGGAGGACGCCATCTGCCTCACCGTCACCATTCCCCGCGCAAAGCCGCAGAAAGATGTGTCGTAACGCTTTTGTAACCCATTCCTTGACAAACCGTGATACAATGCAGTAACGGCACGGCATTTTGCCGGTATTGCCCAAACCTGATGATACAAAGGAGGGGACACCATGAGCGACGAGTTGAATATGTCCTCTGTTACCGCCGATCCCGCGCCGGAGACGGCCGGCAAGCGCGCGGCCCCGGAAGAAAAGCCTCCCAAGACCCCCGGCAAAAGAGCCGGACTGATCATCGGCATCGCCGCGGCGGTGCTGGTGCTGGCCTACGCGGGCTGCTGTGTGGCCGCCAACGCGCTGTATTCCCACACGGCGTTTCCCAACACCTCCGTGCTGGGCATGGATATGTCCGGCCTGTCGGCGCAGGAGGCCGAGCAGCGCTGGACGGAGCAGGGGAGTGCCCTGCTGGACGGCATGACCATCCGCCTGACCCGTGACGGGCAGGAGATCGGCAGCACCACCCTTTCCGACCTGGGCGTCACCGTTCTGCCCGTCTATGTCTCCAAGGCTGCCGGCTGCGACGTGCAGGACCGGGGCTGGGGCAGCGATGTGACCGCGTTCCTCCGCGGCGGCTGGCGCTTTATCGAGAGCTGGTTCAGGGCCGTGGATGTCACGCCCCAGCTGGACGTGGACGAGGCGAAGCTTACCGCCGCCTGTGAACAGCTGTCCGACACCGTGGGCTGCACCGTAACGGACGGCGGCTACCGGCTGGCGGAGGGTGAGGGCCTGTACATCACCAAGCCGCAGGACGGCGAGAAGCTGGACGCGGCGGCGCTGCGCGCCGAGTTGGCGCAGCGCTTCGAGAGCCGCGACCTGTCCACGGCAGCCCGGTCCGTGGAATGTGTGTTCGCGGCCCACACCGCCGCGCCCATGGACGTGCAGGCGCTCCACGACGAGATCGCCGGCACCATGGCCGCCGCCATCTGCGACAAATCCACCGGCAAGCCCACCCAGTCCCGCGTGGGCGTACAGTTCGATGTGGAGACGGTGCAAAAGCAACTGGACGCCGCCCAGCCGGGCGAGGAATTCCTGGCTGACGCCCAGGTGCAGTTCCCGCCCGCCGCCACCGAGGAGTTGGAGAAGGCCATGTTCCGGGACGTGATCGGCACCTGCACCACCACCTGCGCCGGCCCCTGGGGCCGCCGCCAGAACATCAAGCTGGCCTCCGCCGCCATCAACGGCCGTATCTATAACCCCGGCGAGGAGTTCTGGTACAACGCCACTGTGGGCCAGCGCACCGAGGCCCGGGGCTTCCAGCCCGCCGCCGCCTACTCCGGCGGCAAGACCGTTACCTCCATCGGCGGCGGTATCTGCCAGGTATCCTCCACGCTGTACTATTCCGCCCTCATGGCGGACCTGCAGATCGTCCTGCGCTACGCCCATATGTTCGACCCCGGCTATATGCCCGTCACGGGCTGTGATGCCACGGTCAGCTGGGGCGGCCCGGACTTTGCCTTCCGCAACAGCACCAACTACCCCATCAAGATCACCACCAGCTACAACGATGAGACGAACCAGCTGACCATCACCCTGCTGGGCACCAAGACCGACGACCACTATGTGGAGATGACCAACCAGTTCCTCTCCTACTCCGAGCGCAAGACGGTCTATCAGGAGTCCGAGCGCATCGCCCCCGGCACCACCGAGGTGGAGCAGTACGGCCACAACGGCTACGCCGTCCAGACCTACCGCAACGTCTACGCCGGCGACGGTACGCTCCTCCGCAGCACCAAGGAGGCGTACAGCGACTATGACCGGGCCGACAAGATCATCCTGGTCGCCCCCGGCGAGCTGCCGCAGTAAATAAAGAAACAGCCCCCTGCCGGGGGCTGTTTTCTGCTTTCGCTGTGTCTTCGCCGGGAGCAGACAGAGAAAAAGACCGGCGAAAGCCGGTCTTTTCTTTCTGCGTATCATTCTCTCCGCAGGGCTTCGATGGGGTTCAGCTTCGATGCCTTCATGGCCGGCACCAGGCCGAACACCACGCCGATGACCATGGAGAAGGCCACCGCGATGATGCACGCCGGTACGCTGATGGCCACCGGTGTCCCCATGATGTGGGACATCATCTCCGCCAGGCCGATGCCCGTAGCCACGCCCAGTATGCCGCCCATGCTGGTCAGCACCGCCGCCTCCGTCAGGAACTGCCAGAGGATGCGGCTCTGCTGCGCGCCGATGGCGATCTTCAATCCGATCTCGCGGGTGCGCTCGGTGACGGACACCAGCATGATGTTCATCACGCCGATACCGCCCACCACCAGCGAGATAGCCGCGATCCAGATCAACTGCTTGTTGGTGCTCTCCGACAGGCTCTGCAGATCGCTGGCCTGCTGCAGAAGGTCCTTGGACTCGTACTTGTACTTCGTGGTCCGGATGGCGTTCTCGTTCAGGTATTTGGCCACGTTGTCGCCGGCGGCGGTCATGTCGTTGGTGCTGGTGGCCCGCACCGCCGCGTACTGGGGTTCATCATACCGGTACGGTACCGACCAGCACACGTCCGGGATGAAAATGGTCCCCGCCGTGCTGCCGGCGTACATCTGATAATCCTTAAAGTTGTTGATCACCGGTCCGCTGCTGGACCGGGAGGACACCACACCCACCACGGTGAACGGCATCCCGTTGATCTCGATGGTGCCGCCGATGGGGTTCTCGCCCTGGAACAGCGACTTTGCCGACTTCGCGTCGATCAGCGCCACATTCCGCCGGTTCTCATAGTCCGCCGCCGTGAAGGAGCGTCCGTAGTTCACCGCGTAGTCCACGGCCGTCAGATAGTGGTCGTCCACGCCGTACAGCGACCCGCTGAACGCCGTATTGCCCACGTATACGTTGTCGCACCAATCCCGGGAGTAGTACATACTCACCAGCGACACGCTGCCCAGCTTCTCCATCTCATCCCGCATCTCCCGGGTCACTGGGTCGATACCCTCCGGCAGCGCCGAGTAGTTCAGGTCGAAATAGTTTTGGCTGTCCGTGGCGCCGATGGTCACCCGCACCACGTTGTTGCCCGCGCCGATCAGGTTCTGCTTGATCTGCTCGTTGGTGCCCTGAATGGTGGACACGATGGTGATGATCGCGGCGATACCGATAATAATGCCCAGCATGGTCAGAAACGACCGCAGCTTGTGGCTCCACACGCCCTGAAAGGCGAGATTTATATTTTCCAACATATGGTTATCCCGCCTCCTTTATATGCCGTAGTTGTACAGCTGGTCGGTCGTGGCCTCCTGGGTGTGGGCACCCTCCACCACGTCGCGTCCATAGGGGAACGCCACATAGTCGTCGATGGTCAGCCCGCCCCGTATCTGGGTGTAGCTGCCCCACAGATCCCGGCCGGTCTGCACCCACCGCTGCTCCAGTCTGCCGTCCTCGCCCCGGGCCATCACATAGCTCTTGCCGTTGTCGGTCCGGATGAACATACTCTGCAAATACAGTGAGCTGCCGCTTTCTTCCGCGCTGGTGTCCTTCTGGTACTGTATATCCACATAGTCATTGGGCTGCAAATTCGCGTCCTCGGTGACAAACACCTTGAAGGGGTAGTAGGACACGTTACTGTTGCCGTCGCCCCAGTTGTTGCCGTTGCTGGTGGGATAGTCGTCGATGGACACGATGGTGCCCTCGCAGGCCGCTCCGGTCATCCAGCTGCTGATGGATACGCTGTCGCCCACCTGCACGCTGCCCAGATCCATCTCGCTGAGGGTGCCGGTGACGTAATATCCGCCGCCGCCGGACAGCTCCACCACGGCCTCGCTGTTGTTATAGGCCTCGTCCGGGTCCCGCACGGCCTTCACCGTGCCGTCGAACTCCGCGTACACGTTGCCGTCGCCCAGCTCCGCCAGCTTCTTGTCCAGCTTCAGCTTCGCCACCTTCAGGTTGACCTCCTGCTCCTTTACTGCCTGAGCCTTCTCCAGAATGGCCTTGTTCAGATCCAGCTGGGTCATGGAGGTATCTAGCAGCTCCTGAATTTGGGCGATCTTCCGCTGCAGCTTCTCGATCTCGGCCTTCTTGTCGCCGTAATCCGGCGCGCCGTCGGTGAACTCTTTGAAGCCGTTGTTCCACGGCTTGACGGTCACAGATACCAGCTTTTTGGCCGTTGTGCCGCCGCCTTCGCCGTCGGCAGGGGGCTGCTGCGGGTCTTGGCTGCCGCCGACGGCTTCACCGCCGCCGGTCTCGCCGCCGCTGGGCACATCCTCCGTCACCGCCGTCAGGATATAGCCCTCGTTGCCCATCACAGCTCCGCCCAGTTTGTTGCCCGCGCGGGTGACAAACACCAGATACAGCGTGCCGTCCGTCTTGCCCCGACTGCTGAAAATACCCATCAGGTCGGCCTGCGACAGCGCGAAGCTGCCGTCGCTGTCCGTCGTGCGGTAGTAGTAGATGGCGTTGTCCTTGTCGTTGCCGCTGCCGGTGCCCAGCTTCATGCCGTCGATGGCAATGTGCGTCAGATCCGCCACGTCCGTGTTATCGTCCGGGCTTTTCGTGGCGTCCTCGATAAGCTTGTTCAGCTCCTTTTCCAGCTTATCATACTCCGCCTGCAGCGTCTCCTTGTTCTTCGCCTTCTTCAGCAGCTCCAGCTCGTTCTTCATGACCTCCAGGTTCTCCGTCTGCCGGTCATAGTCGATCTTGGCGCGCTCCACGGTGGCCTGTGTCAGGGTGGAGTCATAGCTCACCAGCACCGTGCCCTTCTTGACGCTGTCGCCCTCCTTGACCCACACCTTCTTCACCGTCTGGCTCTGGGAGATGTAGATCTTCTGCAATTTGTCCGTGGTCACCATGCCGCTGGTGTTGGAGGTGTCCCCCCAGTAGTCGGTCATGGCGCACTCGTTGACGGCGTATACGTTCACGTCGCCCCGCTGGGCGTTCCGGGCGATGGTCAGTCCGCCCCACACCGCGCCGCACACGCCCACCACGCAGGCGGCGGCGATAATGCCCTTTTTCAGCTTCTTGCTCATGCGGGGCTTCTCGCCGTCGGGGCGCTTTTCGCCGATATGCAGCTTTTCCCGCAGCGTCAGCTTCTCACTCATAGTCGTCACCTCCCGACAGTACGCCGTCCCGTATGGTCATGACCTTGGCGGCGTGGTTGGCGATGGAATGGTCGTGGGTGATCATGATGATGGTGGAGCCGCCGTCATGCAGCTGCTGAAACAGCTCCATCACCGCCGCGCCGCTGGCACTGTCCAGCGCGCCGGTGGGCTCGTCGGCCAGCAGCAGCTTCGGATTGCCCACAATGGCCCGTGCGATGGCCACCCGCTGGCACTGTCCGCCGGACAGCTGGTCCGGCCGGTGCTCCACCCGGTCGGAAAGCCCCACTGTCTCCAGCGCGGCCCGGGCCCGTTCCAGCCGTTCCGCCTTCTTCACCCCGCCGTACAGCAGGGGCAGCGCCACGTTTTCCAGCGCTGTCAGCTTCGGCAGCAGATTAAAGCTCTGGAACACGAAGCCCAGCTCTTTGTTCCGCACCTCCGCCAGCTGCTTGTTGTTGCAGGTGGTCACGTCCCGCCCACCCAGCAGATAGCTGCCGCTGGTGGGCACGTCCAGACACCCGATCAGGTTCATCAGCGTGGTCTTGCCGCTGCCGGAGGGACCCATGATAGCCAGGTATTCCCCCTCCTCCACGTCAAGGTTCACGTTTTTCAGGATATGTGCCACGGACTTTCCCATGGGGTAGTCCTTGCATATATCGCGCATTTCCAAAATCATGCTCAGCCCTCCATCGGCGGAATGACCGCTGACGCGGAGGCGGCCTCGCCGCCGGGAATCACGGCTGCGGTGCTGCCGTCGTCCGTGACGGTGTCGTTCTCGGCGGGCATATCGCCGCCGTCCATGCCGTCCATGGGCACGTTTTCGTCGATTTTTTCACCGCCGCCCTCGGGGTATACCTCGCCGCCGCCGGCGCTGGGGTCAAAGGTGGCGTCGTCATAGGTGATGCACGTCATGCCCGCCTTCAGGCTGTCGTCGGGATAGGCGATGTAGTCCTCCGCCGTCAGGCCGTCCGTCACGGGATAGGTGTCCGTCTCCGTGTTGTACTCGCCCAGGGTGATGCTCCGCTTCTCCAGCTTGCCCTTGCTGTTCTGAGCCCACACCCAGGGCTTGCCCTCGGCGTCGTTGATGAAGTAGCTGGGCAGGTTGATCAGGCTTTCGTCCTGGGTGTCCTCCTGACCGTAGTCCGGCTCTATGTACACGTGCTGGCCCATCAGCAGGCCCTCGCCGCCGCCCTCCAGCGTCACATAGAAGGGGTACTTGCTGGACATGGCCGTGTCGCTGTCGCCGTAGTCGCTGCGGCTCTGCTGGGCGTTGTTCCAGTCGATGGAGCTGATGCTGCCCTTCCACGTCTGGTCGCTGACCCGGGAACGGATGACAACCGCCGTGCCCTCGGTCAGCACGCTGGCGTTGTTTTCATTCACGTAGCCCTTGATGCGGAAGCCGCCCGTCTCCACGATGGTCATGAACGGCAGGGCGTTGCCGGAGTTGTCCGTGCCGCCGTCCGGGTTCAGGGACTGCACCTCGCCGTCCACCGGGGACTTGACGGTGCTGTCGGCGGTGTTGGCCTTCAGCTTCTCAATGTCCTTTTTCTTGGTGGCGATGTTGGCCTTCGTCTCCAGCACCTTCACGTTCTGCTCCCGCAGATCCAGGGCGTACTGCCGCTTGGTGGCGTCGTCATAGGTGCTGTCCATCAGCTTCTGTATACGCTCCAGCTCCGCCTGCTGGTCCTCCAGCGTGGCGTTCAGCTGCTCCAGCTCCAGCTGGGCCATCTCCAGGTCGGTGCGGATCTGGCTGAGGTCATAGGTCAGAAGCACGTCGCCCTTTTTCACGCTGTCGCCCACCTTCACCTTGATGGTGTCGATGGTCATGGCGTCGTTTTTCTTGATGGTCGTCTCGCCCAGCGGGCTGACGATGCCTGCGAACCGGTCCGCCAGACCTACGGACCCCAGCCCGCAGATCATAGACACCGACTGCACGGAGGCCTCGCCCTCCGCTGCGCCGCAGCCGGACACACAGCCCAGCAGCATCACCAGCGCCAGTACAAAAGCCGCTTTTTTCATGTCGTGTTCTCCTTTTTCTTTCCCGCGCGCCCGCGGGATGATTTGCCTATTTACTTAGACGGCAGAAATTGTCATTCCGTTCCGCCGCTGCCCCCGACAATATCATATCATGCGCCTGGCCCTCAAAATGTGAACAAATCGTGAACACACGCTTAAGACCTTACTAAGGTTCCGTATCAAAACGGTGGCAAAACGCCCCGCGGAATATTGACAGCGTGCGGGGGAGTGTCCTATTATTATGGTGTGCCGTGTCCATCCCGGACATCTTACCGGTGTACGGGCGCCTTTCGGCGGACACGGCCCGCGTACGACACCACCGGCAGGAGGTTTTGCCATGAACAAAAAACGTATCCGCCAGATGGACCTGGCCCTGCGCCGCCGCCTTTCCGACCGTCCCGCCGCGGACTATTTTGCCCCCGGGGGCGACCTGCTCCGCACCCTCGAGACCGAGGGCTATATGCAGCGCTTCGCCGGGCTGTTCAGCGGCACGCGCCTCCGCTGCGCCGACGTGCTGGCCCTCTGCCGCCCGGAGCTGGAGACGCTGTGCCCCGGCGAACCGTCCGAGGGCTGGCTGGCCTATGCCTACGACTATGCCCGCCGCCTGCTCTACCCGGAAAAGACCGATGCGGAGCCCTTCGCCCCCGGTGCGGTGTTCCTGCTGTCGGTGCTGCAGGTGCTGTTTGCCGCCGAGGCGGAGCTGCTGCCCCACGACCCGGCCTGGACCTTCGATTTTCTGGCCGATGATGAGCTGGCCGGCAGTCCCTGTGCCCCGTCCTATCAGCGCTTCCTGCGCCTGTGGAGGCGGGAGTTCGTCTATGAGCTGATGCGTTTGGGCCTGGAGGTCACGCCCTACCGCACCCTTGAGCATATCGCCGGCGTCCACCACCTCGCCGTCACCGCCGCCCGCGCCCTGCGGAAAAGCGGCGTGGCCGTGGACGTGGCCCTGGTCTCCGGCGCCGCCGCCGGCCACGATCTGGGCAAGTTCGGCTGCCGCCCCGGCGAGCGCGTGCCCTACCTGCACTATTTCTACACCGACCAGTGGTTCCGCCGCCGCCGGATGACCGATATCGGCCACGTGGCCGCCAACCACTCCGTCTGGGACCTGGAGCCCGACTACCTCTCCGTGGAGGCGCTGCTGCTGATCTACGCCGACTTCCGCGTCAAGCAGCTCCACGATGCGCAGGGCCGGGAGATCACACGTATCTCCACCCTGGCTCAGGCCTTTCAGGTGATCCTGGATAAGCTGGATGACGTGGACGGCGAGAAGCAGAAGCGCTATACCCGAGTCTACGCCCGGCTGGAGGACTTTGAGCAGTTCATGGTCAGCCGCGGCGTGGATGTCACCATGTCCGGCGGCGATACGCCCCCGCTGCCGGAGAAGCACACCGCCCTCATGACCGACGACGAGGCCCTCCGCGCCCTGACGCTCCGCTGCGTGGGCCACAATATGGAGCTGATGCACCGCCTCACCGACCAGCGCAGCTTCGCCCGTCTGCTGGAGGAGGCCCGCGGCGAGACGGATTGGCGCCGTCTCCGCGCCTATCTGGCGGTGATGGAGTCCTACTCCCTCTATCTGCATATCCCACAGAAGGTCCAGACCCTGACGTTCCTCTACGAGCTGCTGATGCACCGCGAGGGCGATATCCGCCGTCAGGCGGCGGCGCTGCTGGGCGAGATCATCGCCGGCTTCCACGCCGGCTACGCCAAGGAGCGCCCCGCCGACATCCGCCCGGACCCCCGGGCCATCACCGACGTGGACCAGTGGAGGCTCTATCTGGACAAGATACTGTATCCCGACCATAAGCTCATGCCCCAGCACCGCCGCTGGATCGGCTATACCCTGAAATTCGCTGTCGGCTCCCTGCTGAGCCACTGCCCCGGCCGGGAGGAGCGCTTCCTGACCCCGGTGTTCGCCTACTACCGCAGGCCGGAGGATCTGGACGACTACACCGCCTTCCAGCTGCTGGATACCGCCGCCGCCCTGCCGGATACGGCCTATACGGCCAGCCGCGCCCGGCAGATGACGGACTTTGCCGCCGCCCTGTCCCTGCGTAAGGACCTGACCATCCGCATGGCCGCCGTGCTGTTGCTGGACCGTCTCGCCCGCCTGTACCCGGAGGACGGCCGCGCGCTGGAGGCCGTGACCGCCGTCCCCGACGGCGACAGCGGCACCCTGCGCTATCTCAAGCAGGATGTGCTCTCTCAGGGCGCGCCCCTTCTTCTGCCGGAGGACGTGGTCTCCGAGATCTTCCTGGACAACCTGAAGACTGCCACCCCCTGGATCACCAAGCAGGGCAACCTGCGCCTGCTGACGGACTTTGCCCGCAGCGGCAAAAGCCCCGCCCTCCATATCGCCACCCACCTGTCCAATCTCATCAAGGTCAGCGACCGCGTCACCGTCCGCCACAGCGCCGGCAACGCCCTGCTGGCCCTGGCGCCCCGACTGACGGCCGACCAGCGCAACGAGGTGGCGGTGGAGCTGTGCCGCGGCCTGGAGCTGGGCCAGCAGGAGTTCACCAAGTATATCCCCGACTACCTGGGCCGTTTTGCCCTGTGGCTGCCCCCGGCGGAGCTGGATGAGGTGCTGGACGACCTTCGCGTGAACCTCAGCTCCTCCGACAGCCGCGTTACCGCCTCCGTGCTGGATACCGTGGGCGTCATCTATGAGGCGTACGATGCCTATCGCTCCCGCTTCCCGGAGACGGACGACGCCTACCGCCGCCGCCGTGAACGGCTGCTGGGCCTGCTGATGCGGGGCCTCAGCGGCATTGACGGCGCCACCCGGCAGGAGGCCCTGTTCGTGTTGGGCCGCCGGGTCTTCGGCTCCGGAGAGCTGGGCCGCCACGAAAAGCGCCGCGCCTTTATGCTCACCCAGCGCAAGCTGCTCTCCGCCCAGGACGAATTCCCCGGCGAGGGCCTGACGTTCTACTACCGGGCCGCCATGCTGGGCAAGCTCTACCGCTTCATCACCGAGGAGCGCCTGTTCCACAAGGGCTTTGACTTCGGCGCGCCCCGCCCCGTGGCCTTCTTCCCCGGCACCTTCGACCCCTTCACCCTGTCCCACAAGGGCATCGTCCGGGCCATCCGCGACCAGGGCTTCGAGGTCCTGCTGGCCATTGACGAGTTCTCCTGGTCCAAAAAGACCCAGCCCTACCGCCTGCGCCGGCGCATCGCCGCCATGGCCGTGGCCGACGTGTTCCACGTCAGCATTTTCCCGGAGGACTTCCCGGTGAACATCGCCAACCCGGAGAACCTCCACGAGCTGCGCGCCGCCTTCCCTGGCCGCAGCGTGTCCATCGTGGTGGGCAGCGACGTGGTGCTCCACGCCTCGTCCTACAAAAAGTCCGTCACGCCGGACTCCATCCACACCTTCGACCACGTGGTCTTCCGCCGCACCGAGCCGGACGCCGAGCCGGCGGATTACAGCTGCATCACCGGCAAGGTGCTGGAGCTGACGCTCCCGCCCCAGCTGGAGGAGATCAGCTCCACCCGCATCCGCGAGGCGGTGGATGCCAACCGCGACATCTCCAACCTCATCGATCCCACGGTGCAGGAGTTCATCTATCGCCGCGGCCTGTACCTCCGCGAGCCCCAGGACAAGCCCGTTCTCCGCACCGAGGACCTGAGCTTCCTGCCCGCCTCGCCGGAGACGGCGGAGAAATTCCTCCGCACCATGCTCTCCGTGCCCACCGCCGCGGCGCTGCGGGCGCAGATCGAGAGCCGCGGCGACGACGTGATGGTCTGCCGGGACACCGACGGCACCATTCTGGGCGCGGCCAGCTACGCCTGCCTGGACTCCGCCCGCCTCTTCGCCCGCCTGGGCGACCCGGCCCTCTCCGGCCTGGTCCGCCAGAACGCCGGCGGCCGCACCCTGCTCATCAGCGGGCTGTTCGTGCCCCGGGGCGAGCGCCAGAGCGACCTCTGCCAGCTGCTCATCACCGAGGTGCTGACCCTGGCTCTCAGCCGTGAGTTCACCTATGCCCTCTACCTTCCCCTGGAGGGCGCCGTCTCCGGCTACGGCCGCCAGCTGCTGACGCTCCAGGGCTTCGTCCCGGCTGGTGACAGCACGGATGCCCTGGCCGTGGATATGCGCTGCCCCATCGTCCTCAGCCGCAACGTGGACACCGCGGTGAAGGCGCCCTTCAGCTCCTCGCCCCGGGTGCTTGCCGCCATCGCCGCCGCCCACCGCCGCCTGCAGGCGGCGCTGACAAAGCTGCAGCCCGGATCTCTGGTGCTCAGCCTGTCCGCCGGCGTCATCTACCACCGGCTGCTCCAGCGTATCACCGGCCGCAACGGCGTCCCCGCGGAGCCCACCACGCCCCGCGTCCTCGGCCCGGATATCTGCGTCCCCTACGGCAAGATCCTCCGCGGCGTGGCCGTGCCCAACACCGTCACCAAGACCCTGCGTACCGACAAGGTCTACGAGCCGGACCTAAGCACCTATTCCATCGAAGCCTACCCGGACTACTCGCCCCTGCCCGACCAGGTCCGCACCATCCACGCCTTTGCCCGCCCCGTCATTCTCGTGGACGATATGCTCCACGACGGCAAGCGCATCCGCCGCCTGGCCCCGCTGCTCGCCGAGACGAACACCCCCGTGGATCAGGTGCTGGTGGGCTACCTCACCGGCATGGGCCGCGACCTCATGGAGCAGCTGGGCTACGACGTGGACGCCATCTACTACCTGCCCAACCTGCGCCTGCGCTTCGTCGAGTCCACGCTCTATCCCTTCATCGGCGGCGATACCGTCCGCCGCAGCGAGGCCCTGCCCGGCGGCCTTCAGCCCGCCGTCAACCGCATCCTGCCCTACGCCGCCCCCGAGTACACCGGCATGGACGACGAGACCGCCTGGGAGCTCTCCCTCTGCTGCCTCGAAAACGCCCGCGATATCCTCCTGGCCCTTGAAACGGAATTCCGTTCCCTCTACGCCCGCAACCTCACCCTCAGCCGTCTCGGCGAAGCGGTCATCCTGCCCCTCTGTCCCGACAAGGGCGGCTGCATGACCTACGATCTCTCCCGCGCCGCCAGCACGTATCTTGAGGGAGATATAGAGCTCCTGAAACGTATGCGTCCTGCGAGATAATGCACCGTCTTTTCCGCCCTGCCATCGTCAAATCTCCTCGACGTACACACGGTACGCCTTCGTCGGTTTGCCATCGGCAGGACGCAAAATCCGGCACATTCTCTATTCCTCAAGGGGGGGCCTGGGCCTCCGCGCCTCGTCTTGACACAAAATCTGAACCTTTATCAAGACTATGCGGCGCCGTCTCGTCATCGGCAGGACGCAAGATCCGGCACATTCTCTGCTCCTCAGGGGGCCTGCCGTGGCGTGAAATTTGCGCGTCAGCACCCCGCCGGAGGCAAAAAGATAGAAACAGGAGAAGCTACTATGATCGATCTCAACGATACCAACCTGCCGCGCATCCCGTCTAAGTGCCGCGTCACCCTGCTGGCTCTGGGCGATGTGGGAAGCACGCTGCTGACGGGCCTGCGGCTCATGGGCGGCGACGTGATAGGCTCCGTCGGCATCTGCGACGTGCGCCCCGGCGTCTCCGAGCGCTGGGAGTTCGAGCTGAACCAGATACAGTCCCCGGACGGTGCGGCGCTGCCCCCGGTGGACATCATCGCGCCGGAGCAGCTGTTCGACGGCGACGTGTTCCTGTTCTGCGCCTCCCGGATGATCCCGGATACCTCCGTTACGGCGGGGGATGTCCGCATGGCCCAGTACGGCCTGAACCGGGAGCTGGTGTCCGTCTACGCCCGCATGGCCCGGGACAGGCGGTACAGGGGCCTGTTCTGCGTGGTCAGCGATCCGGTGGACCCACTCTGCCGCGCTGTCCTGCGTGAAAGCGGCCTGTCCCCGGCCCAGGTCCGGGGCTTCGGCCTGGGCGTTATGCACGCCCGCGCCCTGTACTACGCCCGGAGGGACCCTCGCTTCGCGTCCTACCTCACCGAGGGCCGCGCCTTCGGCCCCCACGGCGAGGACCTGGTGCTGGCCAACTCCATTGCGCACTACGACGACGCCCTCTCCCGTGAGTTGACGGAGAAGGTGGCCCACGCCAATCTGGAGATGCGTAAGCTGGGCTACAAGCCCTATGTGGCCCCGGCCCTGTCCTCCGGCGCGCTGAGCCTGCTGGCCCTGCTGCGGGGGCAGTGGCATTATTCCTCCGTCTACGACGGCCAGGTGTTCATGGGATGCCGCAATCGTCTGACCCCCGCCGGCATCGAGACGGAGGCGCTGACCCTGCCGCCCGCCCTGCAAAAGCGTATCGACGACACCCGCGCCAAGCTGAACGCCATAGAATAACGGAGGTATCCGCCATGCTCACCGTTCTGCTCCCCGAAAACGACCACAGCCCCGCCCTGCGGGACCTGCTGGCGCCCCTGCTGCCTCCGGGCAGCGATATCCGCGACCCCGATGACGGGCTGGAGGACCTGGCCGGCCGCCGTCTGCTGTTCGCCGTGGCGCTGGACGAGGGCGGCTGCAATATGGCCTATTACCGTATGCTCTCCCGCCTGCGCCGCAGCACAGACCTGCTCTCCGACAGTATCGGCGCGTGCATCGTCACCGGCGTGGGCGAGTTCTACACCAAGGACGTGGCCCGGGACATGGTCTTCGCCGCCAACCAGGCGGGCTGCGGCTTCCTCGGCCGCCCGCTGGTGGAGGCCACCGGTTCCCTGCGGAATTTCCGCACCCAGGCCCAGATCGGCGGTACCGATGAGGTCACGGCCTTCCATGCCGCCGTGGCGGAGCTGCTCTCCCGCCTGAACGGCTGGGAAAAGCCCGCCCCCATCCGCCATGTGCTGGCTCTCCACGCCTCCCAGCGCGCCACGTCCAACACCCTTGCCCTGTGGGAGCTGGTGAAGGCCGGTCTTCCGTCGGACCTCGGCGTGCAGGAGATCTGCCTCCGCAACGGCACCATGGCCGACTGCAACGGGTGCAGCTATACCGCCTGTCTCCACTTCGGCGAGCAGGGCGGCTGCTTCTATGGCGGCCCCATGGTGGACGAGGTCTATCCCGCCGTGCGGAAATGCGACGCCCTGGTCATGCTCTGCGCCAACTATAACGACGCCCTGGCTGCCAATCTGACCGCCTGTGTCAACCGGCTCACGGCCCTGTTCCGCCAGACCCGTATGTATGACAAGCGGATCTTCGGCCTGATCGTCTCCGGCTACTCCGGCGGCGACCTGCTGGCCCGCCAGCTGATCTCCGCCCTGAATATGAACAAGTCCTTCTACCTTCCGCCCCGCTTCTCCCTGCTGGAAACGGCCAATGAGCGCGGCAGCCTTGTGAAGCTGCCGGGCATCGAGGCGCAGGCGGCGGCCTTCGCCCGGCACATCGCGGAGAGCTGAATAACCCCGCCGCAAACCGGGGAAAATACTTCCATCAATCAAAAGGAGGTGTGTTCCATGCAGGCAATGGTGTTGGAGAAGGCGTGCATCCAGTGCGGACTGTGCGCAGGGCTGTGCCCGGAGGTGTTTGCGCTGAACAGCGGCGAGCCCGCCCGGGTGACGGTGGACCCTATCCCGGACGCGCAGAAGATCGGCGTGCAGGAGGCGGCGGACAGCTGTCCCGTGGCCGCCATTCAGGTAACGGCGTAAAAATCCCCGGAAATGCCGCAAAAACCACTTTACAACGGTGATTTTCTGTGGTATCATCTCAAAGTACGCGCTAAGCGCGTCCGACCCCTGCCTTAGCCCTGCGGAGCGTTCCATCTCTCCCACGGCCCAGGCTGCGGGCGTATTTCAAGAAAGGTGGAAACACGACTATGATGCTGAAAGACCAGAAGACCTCTATCATCGAGGCCAATCGTACCCACGAGACCGACACCGGCTCCCCCGAGGTCCAGGTGGCCATTCTCACCGAGCGTATCAACCAGCTGACCGCGCACCTGAAGGTCCATCCCCATGACTTCCACAGCCGCCGCGGTATGCAGATGATGATCGGTAAGCGCCGTCGTCTGCTGGACTACCTGGCCAAGAAGGACATCGAGCGTTATCGTGCCCTGATCGCCAAGCTGGGTCTGCGTAAGTAAGTTGAAACAGGGTGATGTGCGCTTGCGCATCACCCTTCTTTCACATTCTGCGCCGTGTACAAATTGACCATTAGCAGTTGAAAATGCGCCGAAATTCAGGGTTTCGGAGCGTTTTCAAGTGCTAACGGCGATAGGTCGCGGGCAGAATGCCATTTCACAAAAAAGGAGAAACGATATGTCAACGATCATCACCAAGCGCCAGTTCCCCCACTACCACAAGTACACCATGGATCTGGCCGGCCGTCCCCTGACGCTGGAGGTCGGCAAGCTGGCTGAGCTGGCCAACGCCGCCGTCATGGTGGGCTATGGCGACACCCGCGTCCTCTGCTGCGTCACCGCCGCCCCCCGTCCCCGCGACGGCATCGACTTCTTCCCCCTGTCCGTGGACTTCGAGGAGAAGATGTACGCCGTGGGCCGCATCCCCGGCAGCTTCAACCGCCGCGAGGGCCGTCCCGGCGAGAAGGGCATCCTGACCTCCCGCGTCATCGACCGCCCCATCCGCCCCCTGTTCCCCTATGACTTCCGCAACGACGTGTCCGTCATGTGCACCGTCATGGCCGTGGACCACGACTGCTCCCCCGAGATCGCCGCGCTGATCGGCACCTCCGCCGCCCTGGCCATCTCCGACATTCCCTGGAACGGCCCCGTGGCCGCCCTGAAGGTGGGCCTGGTGGACGGCAAGCTGGTCTTCAACCCCGACGCCGAGCAGCGCAAGGTCAGCGACCTGGACGTGACCGTGGTCTCCACCGGCAAGAAGGTCGTCATGATCGAGGCCGGCGCCAACGAGGTCCCCAACGATGTCATGTTCGAGGCCATCAAGCAGGCCCACGAGGAGAACCAGAAGCAGATCGCCCTCATCGATCAGATGGTGGCCGAGATCGGCAAGCCCAAGTTCGAGTACCCCCACGCCGACTTCAACTACGAGCTGTTCAACAAGATCACCGCCGACTTCATGGACGAGGCCAAGGCCGCCATGGACACCGACGACAAGAACGTCCGCGAGCAGCGCTGGAACGCCATGATCGAGAAGTGGCACGAGAAGTACCTGGAAGAGTACCCCAACATGGACCAGTACCTGGAGGAGATCACCTACAAGTTCCAGAAGATGATCGTCAAGAAGTGGCTGCTGGAGGGTCACCGTGTGGATGGCCGTCAGAAGAACGAGATCCGTCCCCTGGACGCCGAGGTGGGCGTGCTGCCCCGGGTCCACGGCTCCGGCCTGTTCACCCGCGGTCAGACGCAGGTGCTGTCCGTTTGCACGCTGGACACTCTGTCCGCCAACCAGAAGCTGGACACCATCTGGGAAGAGACGGAAAAGCGCTATATGCACCACTACAACTTCCCCGGCTACTCCGTCGGTGAGGCCAAGCCTGCCCGCAGCCCCGGCCGCCGCGAGATCGGCCACGGCGCGCTGGCCGAGCGCGCCCTGCTGCCCGTCATTCCTCCCGTGGAGGAGTTCCCCTATGCCATCCGCGTGGTCAGCGAGGTCGTGTCCTCCAACGGCTCCACGTCCCAGGGCTCCATCTGCGGCAGCACCCTGGCCCTCATGGACGCCGGCGTGCCCATCAAGGCCCCTGTGGCCGGCATCTCCTGCGGCCTGATCCAGGATGACGACGGCAGCTTCACCACCTTCATCGACATCCAGGGCGTGGAGGACTTCCACGGCGAGATGGACTTCAAGGTGGCCGGCACCAAGAAGGGCATCACCGCCATCCAGATGGACCTGAAGAACGACGGTCTGACCATGGAGATCATCAAGAACGCGCTGGACATCACCTATGATGCCCGCTGCCAGATCCTGGACCAGGTCATGCTGCCCTGCATCGCCCAGCCCCGGCCCGAGGTCAGCAAGTACGCCCCCAAGATGGTCACCATGCACATCGACCCGGATAAGATCCGCGACGTCATCGGCAAGGGCGGCTCCGTCATCCAGAAGATCGTGGCCGAGTCCGGCGCCAAGATCGACATCGACGACGACGGCACCATCCACATCGCCTCCCCCGATGCCGAGAGCTGCGAAAAGGCCAAGAAGTGCATCGACGACATCGTCTTCGTGCCCGAGGTGGGCCAGCTGTACTACGGCCGCGTCGTGCGCCTGATGACCTTCGGCGCCTTCGTGGAGCTGGCCCCCGGCAAGGACGGTCTGGTCCATATCTCCAAGCTGGCCGACAAGCGCATCGAGAAGGTGGAGGACGCCTGCAAGATCGGCGACATGATGTGGGTCAAGGTCACCGAGATCGACGAGAAGGGCCGCGTGAACCTGAGCCACAAGGACGCCATGAAGGAGATCGCCGCCAAGGAAGCCGCCGGCGAGCCCATCAAGTAAAGCATCGTTTTTATATCCCCCGGTCTGCCGGGGGATATTTCTTTTTCCCGCCGCCTGTGGTATACTGAGAAAAACACCCTGCAAGGAGGTCCCGCCTATGTCCGACACCATCGCCGCCATCGCCACGCCCGGACAGCCCAGCGCCATCGGTATCCTGCGCCTGTCCGGCCCGGATACCTGTGCCGCGCTGGACGCGGTGTTCCGCGCCAAAAACGGCAGGCCCGCCGCGCAGCAGCGCCCCCGCGCCATGGTGCTGGGTGAGCTGCTGGACGAGACGGGGCAGGTCATCGACAGCGTGCTGTGCGTCCGTTTCCCCGCGCCCCACAGCTATACCGGAGAGGACTGCGCCGAGCTCCACTGCCACGGCAGCCCCATCGTGCTGGACACGGGCCTCCGCGCCCTGTTTGCCGCCGGCTGCCGCCAGGCCGGTCCCGGCGAGTTTACCAAGCGGGCGTTCCTCAACGGGCAGCTGGACCTGCTCCAGGCGGAGTCCGTGGCGGACCTGATCGATGCCGAGACGGCCCAGCAGGCCCACAACGCCGTCTGCCAGCTGGACGGCGCGCTGAGCCGCACCGTGGCGCGTATCTACGACGGTCTCATGGACATGGCCGCCCGGTTCTACGCCGTGGTAGACTATCCGGACGAGGACATCGAGGATCTCCAACGCGAGCAGATGCTGGACACCCTGCGCCGGGCCCAGAACGATCTGGAAGCGCTGGTGGCCGGGTTTTCCCGCGGCCGTTTGCTGAAGCTGGGCGTGCCCACGGTGCTGCTGGGCAAGCCTAACGCCGGCAAATCCTCTCTGCTGAACGCCCTCCTGGGCTATGACCGGGCTATCGTCACCGACATCGCCGGCACCACCCGCGACACGGTGGAGGAAAAGGTCACCGTGGGCGGCGTGCTCCTGCGGCTCATCGACACGGCGGGCATCCGCGACGGCGGCGACGCCGTGGAGACCATGGGTGTGGAGCGCAGCCGCGCCGCCGCGAAGCAGGCATCTCTGGCCCTGCTGGTGCTGGACGGCTCCCGGGAGCTGACGGCGGAGGACGAGGCCGCCATCGCCCTGGCCAACACCGTCCCCCACCTGATCGTGGCCGTCAATAAATCCGACCTGCCCCGGGCGCTGGACGTCGGCGCCCTGGCGGACCGCTTCGACAACGTGCTGTCCGTCTCCGCCGCCACCGGCGCGGGACTGGACACGCTGACCGACGCCATCGCGGCGCAGTTCCCGTCGGGCGAGAGCACCGGCGGCGCGCTGCTGACCAACGCCCGTCAGGCCGACGCCGCCAACCGAGCCCTCTCCGCCGTGGCCGAGGCCCGCGGCGCCCTCCGTATCGGCATGACCCCCGACGTGGTGCTCACCGACTGCGAGGCGGCACTGGCCGCGCTGGGTGAGCTGAACGGCAAACAGGTCCGCGACGATCTGGTGGACACCATCTTCTCCCGCTTCTGCGTGGGGAAATAGGCGATAGACACCTGTATTTCTGCTAATATTCCGTATTATTTACAATTTGGCTCTTTTCCTGCGGCGGTTTTCATGCTATGATAGCGGGGAATATCACTCCCAAGGAGGTTTATCCCATGCGCGAATATGTCATTATGACTGACAGCTGCTGCGACCTGACCGACCACATGGCCAAGGAGCTGGAGCTGACCGTGGTGCCCCTGACCGTCCACATCGATGGGCACGATTACCCCAACCTGCTGGACGGCAGCGCCATCAGCTTCGAGGATTTCTACGGCAAGATCCGCGGCGGCGTGCTGGCCACCACCTCCGCCGCCAACGTAGGCCAGTTTCAGGAGGCCATGCGCCCCATTCTGGCTGCCGGCAAGGACATCGTCAGCATCAACTTCTCCAGCGCCCTCTCCACCACCTACCAAAGTGCGTGCATCGCCGCCCAAGACATGAAGGAGGAGTTCCCCGATGCCAACATCTATGTGGTGGACTCTCTCTCCGCCTCTCTGGGCCAGGGCCTGCTGCTCTATCTGACCGTCCAGAAGAAGCGCGAGGGTCTCTCCGCTCAGGAGCTGGTGCAGTGGGTGGAGGACAACAAGCTCCACATCGACCACTGGTTCACCGTGGACGACCTGAACTACCTGAAGATGGGCGGCCGTCTCAGCGCCGGCGCCGCGTTCTTCGGCTCCATGCTCTCCATCAAGCCCGTCATGCACACCTCCGACGAGGGCAAGCTGGTCCCCGTCAGCAAGGTCCGCGGCCGTAAGGCCAGCCTGAAGGCCCTCATCGACAAGATCGCCGAGCTGGGCATCGAGCCCAGTGAGCAGGTCATGTTCATCTGCCACGCCGACTGCGAGGTGGAGGCCCGCGCTGTGGCCGAGGAGATGAAGGCCCGCTACGGCGTCAAGGAGGTCTATATCAACTACATCGGGCCTGTGATCGGCAGCCACACGGGGCCGAACACCATGGGTCTGTTCTTCGTGGGCACCCAGAGATAACAACGACGCAGGAGGGCGCGGCATGGACTGGCTGGAACTCAAGATCGACACGAGCCACGCGGGCTTGGACGCGGTGACGGACATGCTGGAGCAGCAGGGGGTCACCGGCGTGATGATCGACGACGAGGCGGACTTTCAGAGCTTTCTGGAGAACAACCGCCAATACTGGGATTATGTGGATGACGATCTGCTGGCGCAGAAGAAGGGCGTCAGCCGCGTGACGTTCTATCTGGAACGGAACGAGGATGCCTACGGCACCGTGGCCGCCGTGCGTATGGCCATGTCGGCACTGAAAAAGGACCACCCGGAGTACGCGCCCCTGCTGCTGACCATGGCCGACGTGGCCGACGAGGACTGGGAGAACAACTGGAAGCAGTTTTACAAGCCCATGGAGATCGGCAGCCGCCTGCTGGTGGTGCCGGAGTGGGAGGAGGCCGCCGACCCCACGCGGGTGAAGCTGGTGCTGAACCCCGGCCTGACCTTCGGCACCGGCAGCCACGCCACCACCCGCCTGTGCCTGCAGGCGCTGGACACCCACATCCACGGCGGCGAGCGTGTCCTGGACCTGGGCTGCGGCAGCGGCATCCTGTCCATCGCGGCGCTGCGCCTGGGTGCGGAGAGCGCCTTCGCCTGCGACATCGATGAGAAGTGCGTGGACGTGGCCTACGAGAACGCCGCCCTGAACGGCATTGGAAAGGACCGCTACACCGTCCGCTGGGGCAATGTGCTCACCGACGCCGCCCTGCGGCAGGAGATGGGCGCCGGCTATGATATCGTGGTGGCCAACATCGTGGCGGATGTCATTATGGGCCTCAGCCCCCACGTCCGTCCCTTCCTGAAGCCCGACGGCCTCTTCCTCTGCTCCGGTATCATCGACGACCGGGCGGCGGAGGTGCTGGAAAAGCTGAAGGCCGACGGCTGGGATGTATTCGAGCAGCGCAGCAGCGAGGGCTGGTTCAGCTATCTCTGCAAATAACGCTAAGAAAAAGGCCGGCGCGGAACTGCCGTCTCGGCCATTACAGCACACCTGCCGCATCTCTGTGGGTAACGACAAAAAAAGACCGGCGCGGGCCGGTCTTTTTTTGTGCTTCGCCTGTCCGCGCCGCCGGGAACGGGAGAATTCACGGAATGTGCTTTTCTTTTTCCTGAAAAGTTGCTATACTGAAAGCGAACGTAACATATAGCGAACGCGAATGTATACAGCAAGAGCAACCGAAAGTAAACGAAAGTAAAGGAGAAGACCGGAACCATGATGAAGCGAATTCTGCGCCTGACGGCGTTTTTGCTGGGGTTGACGCTGCTGCTGTCCGCCTGCGGCAATACAAAAGGTAAAGAGATGGTGGACGCCTCCACCCAGACCGCCCCGCCCGTAGAAGGCGTCACCGCCCTGGCCCTGTGCGACGGCGATGTGACCCTCCGTTTTGAAAAGGACGAAACCGGCGCCTGGACCTGGTTTGACGACCCCGCCTTCCCCCTGGACCAGACGGCGCTGGAGGACCTGCTGGCCCTGCCCGCCGCCCTGGACAGCGGCGAAGCGGTGGCCGATGTGCAGGAGCTGGCCGTCTATGGCCTGGAGGCTCCCAAGAAGTACATCACCGTCACCTCCGACGGCGTGGACGTCGTCTATTATCTCGGCGACCAGGCCGCGGATGGCCGTTGGTACGTGCTCACCCCTGCCGGTACGGTGCGCTATACCTCTGACGAAAATAAGATGCTGCTCAGCCGCAGCATCTACGCCATGGCGGTCCTGCCCGTTCTGCCGGTCATCGAGCCGGACAGGCTGGTCAGCGTAAGTCTGCTGCGCGCCGACGGCACCGCTGCCGTCTCCTTCTACACCGCCGAGGACGGTACCCGCCGCAGCGCCAACCGGGACGTCACGGAAAAGACCGCCGCCCTGGCTGATGAGATCGCTGCCCTGACGCTCACCGCCTGCGTGGACTACGACCCGGCGGAGGGTGCGGCCGCCGTCTGCGGCCTGGACACGCCGGAGGTCACGCTGACGGTGAACTACCTGGCTGACAACAGCGCCGAGCGGACGCTGATCCTTGCCGTCGGCCTGTCCACCGGCGACGGCGGCCGCTATGTGGCCCTGGACGGCGACACCACCATCTACCGGATGGAGGAGTCGTCCCTGACCCAGATCCTGACCCTGTCCGAGACGGGGCTGTAAGCCATGAAAAGGGAGGCGCGGCTATGCGTATACTGATCGTGGAGGATGAAAAGCGCCTGGCGGGCACCCTGCAGGACCTGCTGCGCCGCCAGGGCTATACCGCCGACGTGTGTTATGACGGCATCTCCGGCCTGGACAACGCCCGCAGCGATATCTACGACCTGCTGGTGCTGGACGCCATGCTTCCCGGCATGGACGGCTTTACCCTGCTGCGCCAGCTGCGCGGCGGCGGCAGCCGCCTGCCGGTGCTGATGCTCACCGCCCGCAGTGAGCTGAATGACCGCGTCCGCGGCCTGGACGCCGGCGCGGACTACTACTTGACCAAACCCTTTGAGCCGGAGGAGCTGCTTGCCTGTATCCGGTCCCTGCTGCGCCGTGGCGGTGAGGACGCCGCTGCCGACCCGGAGGTGACGGCCTTCGGCGACCTGACGCTGCACATGGGCACATTCCTGCTGGAATGCGGCCCGCGAAGCGTCCGCCTCAGCCGCCGGGAGTACGACCTGATGGAGCTGCTGATGCGGAACGGCAGTCAGATCGTCTCCAAGGAGCAGCTGATCCTGAAGGTCTGGGGCTACGACTCCGCCGCCGAGGACAACAACGTGGAGGTCTATATCTCCTTCCTTCGCCGCAAGCTCACCCATCTGCAATCCACTGTGAAGATCAAGACCCTCCGTATGGTGGGTTATTGTCTGGAGGTGGAGGCATGATCCGGCACCTTCGCTGGAAGGTGGTGGCCACCAATATGCTGCTGATCTCGCTGGTGCTGCTGGCGGTGTTCGCGGCGGTGTACTTCATCTCCCGGGGCAACTATCACAAGAATGTGCAGCAGCAGCTGTACCAGGCGCTGGAGCAGGGCGACTATGGCCGCAGCCAGCCCGGCATGGACAGCATCCCCTGCTTCGTGGCCGAGGTCTATGGCAGCGGCACCGTCCGCGTGGCCGGCAACAGCTACTACGACCTCAGCGACGAGACCCGCATGGCGGAGATCGTCACTGCCGCCCTGGCGGCGGACGCGGACGCCGGCACGTTGGACGAATTTCATCTGCGCTATCTGCGCCAGCGGGGCTACACCACTACTGCCATTGCGTTTACCGATACCTATCTGGAATACACCTCCCTGCACACACTGCTGAAGGCCTGCTCTCTGGTGGGCTGCGGCGCACTGGTGGTGCTGTTTCTGTGCAGCTATCTGCTCTCCGGTGTGGTTACCAAGCCTGTAGGTGCCGCCTGGGCCCAGCAGGAGCAGTTCCTCTCCGACGCCAGCCATGAGCTGAAGACCCCTCTGACGGTCATCCTTTCCTCCGCCGAGCTGCTGGAGCAGAGCGCCTCGCCGGAGCAGGCGGTCTACGTGGACAATATCCGGGCGGAGGGCCGCCGCATGAAGGCCCTGGTGGAGGATATGCTCACCCTCTTCCGCGCCCAGAAGAACGCCGGCAGCCCGCCGGACACCGTCACCGACCTGTCGGAGGCGGCGGTGACTGCCGCCCTGCGGTTTGAGCCGGTGGCCTTTGAGGCCGGCCATGTGCTGGATTACGATATTGCGCCGTCTCTTCCTGTCCGGGGCGACGGCGCCAAGCTGGGCCAGGCCCTGGCGGTGCTGCTGGATAACGCCGTCAAATACGCCGCACCCGGTACGCCCATCCGCCTGACCGCCGTCCGGCAGGGCAGCCGCGCTGTGGTGTCCGTGACCGATCAGGGGCCGGATATCCCTTCGGACAAGCTCCCCCGCATTTTTGACCGCTTTTACCGCGCCGACGACGCCCGTACCGACGGCGACAGCTTTGGCCTGGGCCTGCCCATTGCCAAAGCCATCGTGGATGCCCACCGGGGAGTCCTTCGCTGTGACAGCAGCGGCGGCGTGACCACCTTCAGTATCTCCCTGCCCCTGACGGCAGGGAAGCAGGAGAGAGGCACAGACCATGTTTGATACCCTTATCCGGGGCGGCACCGTCATCGACGGCACGGGCCGCCCCGCATTTGCGGCCGATGTGGCCATTTCCGGCGGCAGGATCGCCGCCATCGGCGATTTGCCCGCAGCGTCCGCCGCTCATGTTATCGATGCCGCCGGCAGGACCGTTACCCCCGGCTTTATTGATATCCACCGCCACGCCGACGCGGCGCTGTTCCGCCCGGGCTTCGGCGCGGCGGAGCTGTGTCAGGGCCTTACCACCATCGTCAACGGCAACTGCGGCCTCAGCGCCGCCCCCTTCGGCCCCGCCCATAGCGACGCCATCCGGGACTACCTGCGCCCCATCACCGGCGCTCTCCCGCCGGAGCTGGTGACGGAAACCCTCTCCGGCTATTTCGCCTCTGTGCCGAATATCCCCGTCCATGTGGGTATGCTGGCCGGTGCCGGCGTCCTTCGGGCGGACGCGGCCGGCTACGAGCTGGAGCACCTGGAGGACCGCCACTACCGCGCCCTGCACCGCGCCCTGGAGCAGGCTCTGGCCGACGGCGCGCTGGGCGTTTCTCTGGGCCTGGGTTACGCCCCGGAGTGCTTCTATACCACGGCGGAGCTGATCCGTGCGCTCTCACCCATCGCGGGGCAGGACATCCCCCTCACCGTCCATATGCGGCAGGAGGGCGCGGGCGTCTGCGATTCCATCGAGGAGATGCTGCTGGTGGCCCGGGAACTGCGGGTCCCTCTGCATATCAGTCACCTGAAAGCCATGGGCCGGGACAACTGGGGCAAAAAAATACCCCGGGCCCTGGAGCTGCTGCACCGGGCGAAGGAAGAGGGACTGGATGTGGGCTGCGACGTGTACCCCTACACCGCCGGCTCCACCCAGCTGCTGCATATCCTGCCGCCGGAGTTTCTGGAGGGCGGCATGGACGCCGTTGTCCGCCGCCTGGCCGACCCCCACGAACGCGAGACGCTGGCTCACCGTATTGAAGACGGCAGTGGGTTTGACGACATCGCCAAGCTGGCTGGCTGGGACGGCATCTTCCTCAGCAGTCTTCGCTGCCCGGAGGACGCGCCGCTGCTGGGCAAAAGCATCGCCCAGGAGGCCGCCATGGAGCACAAATCCCCGCTGGACGCCTGCTGCGACCTGCTGATCCGCGAGCACTGCCAGGTGACTATGATCGACTTCATGGCCGCGGAGGAAGACATCGCCGCTATCCTCCGCAGTCCCCTCAGCTGCCTGATCTCTGACGCCACCTACCCCACCGAGGGGATGCCCCATCCACGGGTCTACGGCAGCTGTACCCGCCTGCTGCAGCACTTCGTCCGGGAACAGGGTGTGCTGACGCTGGAGCAGGGCGTTCACAAGCTGACCCAGGCCCCGGCACAGGCCCTTCGCCTTGCGGGTAAAGGCGTTATCGCCGTGGGTGCGGACGCGGACTTGTGTGTGTTCGACCCCGCCGCCCTCACCGAGCGCGGTACCTATCAGGACCCCTGCCAAACGGCCCTGGGTATGGACGCCGTGCTGGTGGCCGGCCGGCTGGCCGTGAAGAACGGAGAAATGACCGGCGTGAAGGCTGGGACCCTCATCCGCAAATAAAAAGATCTCCCCCGGTCGGGGGAGATCTTTTTATTTCTTTTCGCCGCCGGACACGTTGGCCACGAACACGCACACCAGAATGATGACTACGCCAAGAGCCTGCCACAGGCTGAAATCCTCCTTCAGGAAGAGCACGCCCGCCAGCACCGATACCACCGTGGTCACGTTGGAGAACAGGGAACTCTCTGAGACCGTCAGGTGACTGTTGGCGAAGTTCAGCAGTCCGTAGGCCACGCCGGAGGACAGTATGCCCAGATACAGCACCGCCAGCCAGAAGCTGCCGCTTTGCGCCGGCGCGGTGATCAGCTCGCTGCTTATCCCGCCGGCCTGTATCAGCGCCACCGGGATAAACACCGCCATGCCCACCACAAACATCACATAGGTCATCTCAAAGGGGGTGAAGCGCTTGGCGGCATCGTGGCTCAGCCCATAGTACACCGTGTCGCTGAGCATGGTCAGCAGCAGGAACAGCAGGCCCAGCGCCGAGATCATCACCGCCCCGCCCACGGAGATCAGCGCCACGCCGCCGATCGCGCCCAGGGCGCACAGCACCTGCCGCCGGGTGACGCGCTCATGCAGAACCAGCACGTCCATCAGGATGCAGCACACCGGCACCGCCGCGATGATGGTCCCCGCCACAGCGGCGGAGGTGTACAGGATGCCGTAGTTTTCGAAGATAAAGTACGCCACCGGCTGCACGATGCCCAGCAGCAGCAGCTTGCCCACCGGCTTTCCCTTCAGAGAGAAGGCGAACAGCGGCTTTCCGCGTGCCTTGCCCACCAGAGCGTTCAGCGCGATGACCAGCGACATGGCCGCCACCGCCACCGTGAACCGGAAGGCCAGCAGCACTGTGGGCGCCGCCGTGACCAGCGCCATTTTTGAGAACATAAAGCTCATGCCGAAGATGGTGGCCGCGGTCAGCGCCGCCAGCAGCGACAGAATATGCAGTTTTTTCTGGTCCATAGGCAATACCTCTTTCTCTTTAACGCCGGTATCATACCATACGCCGCATGAAATAGCAAGGAGAAGCGATCACCTCCCGCGCTGCGTCTGGGGCAAAAAGGGCGCCGCCCGAAGGGGGCGGCGTCCTTTCACCGGCACGTTGGGAGGGCGCGCCGGCATTCACCAATTTGAAGGGGAATAGGGAGAAAAATTAAGGATAGAAAACAAAGGGTGTTGGGTTACTTGTCCGTTGCCTTGGACACGATACCCGTAACCACCAGGACCGCCACCAGGCCGGCCAGAATGAGGTTCAGCACCATGCTCAGCGCCTCCTTTCGTTTGGGCTTCTTAACGTATCTTTAGCATAGCACAGGACAAGCAATTTGTAAAACGCATGATTATCATCAAAACCATGAAAAATACTTTGCAGCACATGGCGAGATATGCTATACTGGACCTGAAGGAGGTGTCCCCATGTCCGTCACCAAATACCAGATATACCTCAAGACCGTGGAGCTGGGCAGCTTTACCGCTGCCGCCCGCGCCCTGAATTTCACCCAGTCCGGCGTCAGCCACGCCATCGGCTCGCTGGAGGAGGAGCTGGGCGTTACGCTGCTGGTCCGCAGCCACGGCGGTGTCACCCCCACGGCGGATGGCCGCGCCCTGGCACCATATTTTCAGGAGATGTGCGCCCTGTCCCACCGTCTGGAGCAGCACGCCGAGGACCTGCGGGGGCTGGATACCGGTCTTATCCGCGTGGCAACCTTCACCAGTGTATCGGAAAAGTGGCTGCCCGGTATGCTCAAGACCTTTCAGGAAAAGTACCCCCGCATTGAGTTCGAGCTTCTGCCCTCCAACTTCAACAACGAGATCTCCGACTGGGTCCTCCACGGTCAGGCGGACTGCGGCTTTATCTCCCTGCCCACCCCGGCGGAGAAATACCTGGACTACTGGCTGCTCCAGCGGGACCAGTGGAAGGTCATCCTGCCCTGCGACCACCCGCTGGCGGGCCGCCAGCCTTTCCCGCCGGAGGCCCTGGAGCAGTACCCTCTTATCCTGCTGGATGAGGGCGACGACTATGAGATCCAGGCCATTTTCGATCACTACAAGGTCCGGCCCCGGATCCAATACACCGTCCAGCAGGACCAGACCATCCTGGCCATGGTCTCCGGCGGCCTGGGCATCAGCGTCATGGAGGAGCTGATGCTCTACAAGTGCGCCTATCCGCTGGCTGCCAGCACCCTGCCCAAGGTGTTCCACCGGGATATCGGCATCTGTGTCAAGGACAAGAACGCCCTCTCCCACTCCACGCAGGCGTTCATCGACCACACCCGCCATTGGGTGCTGCAAAATTTCCCCGAGGGCTGGAACGCCCCCAAGCCCCATGAGCGATAAACGAAAAAGCGAAACCAAGCGCTGTTCTCCGCCGTCAGTATTGGCAGAGGGCGGCGTTTCGCTGTCCGCCGGAGGACGCTTCCGTCCTTCCGGAAACGGTAAAGTGCGCGGGGTCCTGCCCCGCGCCCGAAAGGAGTGCTTACATGATGAAAAAGATATCTGCATTGCTGCTGGCGCTGGTCATGGCGCTGTCTCTGATGGCCTGCGGCCAGAAGGAGGATAACATCGGCGGCGAGAAAAAGGATGACCAGACGCAGACCGACGGTCAGTCCGTTGACCTGCGGGCGGCGTACGAGGCCGGTATCAAGCAGGTGCAGGAGGAGCTGGGCGACAACGCGCCCGTGCTGCTGGAGGAGACGGCTGTGGAGATCCTGAACAGCTACTACCCCGGTCTGGAGAACGCCAAGCTGAAGCAGTCCGTGTTCTTCATCTCGCCCACCGCCACCTCCTGCGAGGTGTCCATGGTGGAGGCGGAGAGCGCCGCCGACGCCGAGATCGTTCGCCAGAGCTTCCAGGCCCGCGTGGACGCCATGGCCGACGACACCACCTACCCCGAGGAGGCCGGTATGTGGAAGAACAACGCCACCGTTACCGTCAACGGCAACTATGTGGTGCTGGAGGTGCTGCCCGACGGCTGCACCGTACCCGACGCATTCCTGGCAAAATTCTGATTTCCTATGGCGTTTCCCCTTTCTGTGTGCTATGATGGTCTGACCGATACACACAGAAGGGAGAGTGCCCGATGGAGGACGCTCAGATTATAGATCATTTTTTCCGCCGCGACCCGGAGGCCATCCGCGCCGCGCAGGAGAAATACGAAAAGCGCTGCCTTGCCGCCGCCCGGCACATCCTGCCGGACGCCCGCGACGCGGAGGAGTGCGTCAGCGACGTGTGGCTCCGTCTGTGGAATGCTATCCCACCGGAGCGCCCCCGTTCGCTGGCGGCGTACATCACCACCGTCACCCGCCGCCTGGCCCTGGACAAGTGCGACTATAACCGTGCCGCCCAGCGCCGCAGCGACCTGACTGTGGCCTTCGAGGAGCTGGAGGGCTGCCTGCCCGCCGAGGACGGCGCAGTCCGCGCCCTGGAGCAGCAGGAGTTCCGCCGTGTGCTCAACGGCTTCCTGCGTAAGCTGACCCGGCAGAGCCGGACGTATTTCGTCCGCCGTTACTGGTATGGCGAGAGCATCCGCGAGATCGCCGACAGCTGCGGCGCGGGCGAGGAGAAGGTCAAATCCTCCCTCTTTCGCACCCGTCAGCGTCTGCGTATCGTGCTGGAAAAGGAGGGGATGCTGTGAACGACAACAGAATGAAGCGCTGGATGGACGCCATCGATGACGACCTGCTGGAGGAGGCCCAGCGTCCCCTGCCCCGCAGCGGTGCGGCGCGCCGCTGGGGTGCGCTGGCCGCGTGCTTCTGCGCCGCGGCCTTGGCCCTGGCCCTGTGGCAGCCCTGGTCCGCCGGTATCGGTGACAATACCGCCGGCGCGGACGCCGACTTCGGCGCCATGGACAAGAGCTTTTCCGTCGCCATGCCGCCTGCGCTGGATGCCGAGCCTCTCTCCGCCTCTCTGGCCCTACCGGAGGGCGCGTCTCTGACCTCTGACTACCGGTGGCGTCAGGACGGCGAGGGCGCCGTCACCGGCGTGTCCTGTACCGTGCTGCTGGACGGCTATGACTACGACTACGGCGCGGCATATGCCAGCCAGCCCCTGCCTGCCCCGGACGGTACCCTCCCGACAGACACCTATCAGGTGAACGGCCTGACGCTGCTGGTCTATGACGACGGCGCCGTGGGCTGGTACGACACGTCCGCCGGTATCCAGTGGTACTGCGTGGCCTGGGACGGCGGCGCGCCGCTGGTCACAGCCTTTACCCTGATGGACGCCCAGTATTACACCGTCCCCACCGCCCCGGAGGGCGCGGACGTGCTGGGCTACGATCTCTTTGATCTGGACGGCGCGACGGTCACGGAGGTCGCCTTTACGCTGGACGGCGTCACCTGGCACTACCGCATGGCGCCCACTTCGGACGTCTCGGAAACGACACCGGATATCTCCGGCTTCACCGGCGGCAGTCTGACGGCGGAGGGCAAGCTCCGCTGGTGCCCCACCGTCCTCCGATGGGACGCGGGTGGCGCCGGCTGCATCATCTGGCGTGACCTCGCTCCCGGCCTGGCGTACAGCCTGACGGCCGACACCGGCGCGTCGGAGGATGCGCTCTCCGATATGGCCGCCCTGGTGTTCAAGCCCGCCCAGGAGGAGTCATAAAGCGAAGCAAAAAAGGAAGCACCCCGCGGGGTGCTTCCTTTTTTGCTCAGAATTCCGGTGCGTCCGGCGTCTTGCGGTACAGCAAGGGTTTACCATCGGCGTCCACCAGCAGCGTCAGCCCGCCGGAGTTGCCCACAGCGTGGTAGAGATACTGCACGCCGGTCTGCGTGTCCACCAGCACCTCGTTGCTGCTGATAAAGGCGCTCTCCTCCATGACCTTGATAAAGCGCTGTTCCTTCTTCGCCATAGCTTTACTCCGCGGCGGGCGCGTCGTTCTCCACCAGCATTTTCGCGCTGGTGGCCAGACCCGCCAGCCCCTGGATCTCGCTGGGGATAATGAGCTTCGTGGCCTTGCCGTCAGCCACCTTCTCCAGCGCCTCCAGTGCCTTCAGCTTGATGACCTGGTCGTTGGGGGCGTTCTCGTTCAGCATCCGCATGGAGTCGGCCATGGCCTGCTGCACCTTCAGGATGGACTCCGCCTCGGCCTCGGCGGCCATGATCTTGGCCTGTTTGGCGGCGTCGGCCCGCAGCAGGGTGGACTGCTTCTCGCCCTCGGCGATCAGCACCTTGCTGGCCTTCTCGCCCTCGGCCTGCAGGATGGACTCCCGGCGTTCGCGCTCGGCCTTCATCTGCTTCTCCATGGCGTTCTGGATCTCCCGGGGCGGCAGGATGTTCTTCAGCTCCACGCGGTTGACCTTGATGCCCCAGGGGTCGGTGGCTTCGTCCAGAATGGAGCGCATTTTGGCATTGATGGTGTCGCGGCTGGTCAGGGACTGGTCCAGCTCCAGCTCGCCGATGATGTTGCGCAGCGTGGTGGCCGTCAGGTTCTCGATGGCACTCATGGGGTACTCCACGCCGTAGGTATACAGCTTGGGGTCTGTGATCTGAAAATAGATGACGGTGTCGATCTGCATGGTCACGTTGTCCTTGGTGATGACCGGCTGGGGATCGAAGTCCGCCACCTGCTCCTTCAGACTGACCTTCTTCACCACGCGCTCGATGAACGGCAGCTTGAAGTGCATACCCACGCCCCAAACGCTGTGGAACGCGCCCAGGCGCTCGATGACATAGGCCTTGGACTGCTGGACGATCTGGATGCAGCTGACGATGACGGCCAGAATGAGAATGACCAGAATGATGATGGCGATGGTTCCCGGTGTCGGCATAGTAGTTCCTCCTTATTCTCCTGTTTGTTTCATAGTCGTAGTATGCTTA
>OMDX01000037.1_pt1 | contig 44844 bp, 39 predicted proteins | sample 1673711 | NCBI WGS metagenome assembly OMDX01 (sample SAMEA103958123, study PRJEB25191) | human gut metagenome
CGCAGGCTCTTGGGCGTGACCTCGAGCAGCTCGTCGTCCGCGAGGAACTCCAGGCTCTGCTCCAGGCTCAGCTTGCGCGGCGGCACGAGGCGCAGCGCGTCGTCAGAGCCGGCGGCGCGGGTGTTCGTCAGCTGCTTTTTCTTGCAGACGTTGACGGTGATGTCCTCCTGCTTCGGCGACACACCGACGACCATGCCGGCATACACGGGCACGCCCGCGCCGATGAACAGCTGGCCGCGCTCCTGCGCGTTGTACAGGCCGTAGGTGATGCTCTCGCCGGTCTCGAACGAGACGAGCGAGCCGGTGTTGCGGCGGCTGAGGTCGCCCTTGTACGGGGCGTAGCTGTCAAAGACGGAGGCCATGATGCCCTCACCCTTTGTATCGGTCATGAACTCGTTGCGGTAGCCGAACAGGCCGCGCGCCGGCACGAGAAACTCCAGCCGCGTGCGCTTGCCGATGGGCTCCATCTGCTGCAGCTCACCCTTGCGGGCGCTGAGCTTTTCGATCACGGAGCCGACCGCATCGGTCGGGACATCCGCGACGAGGCGCTCGATGGGCTCGCACTTCTGGCCGTTGATCGTCTGATAGAGCACGCGCGGGGGCGAGACCTGGAACTCATAGCCTTCGCGGCGCATGGTCTCGATGAGGATGGACAGCGACATCTCGCCGCGGCCGGCGACGTTGAACGAATCGGTCGCGCCCTCGAGATCGGTCACGCGCAGAGACACGTCCTTGAGCGTCTCGCGGTAGAGCCGCTCGCGGATCTGGCGGCTGGTGACGAACTTGCCCTCGCGGCCGGCAAACGGGCCGTCGTTGACGGAGAAGGTCATCTCCATCGTGGGCGCGGAGATCTTGACAAACTCGATCGGCTCGACGCAGCTCGGCGCGCAGATCGTGTCGCCGATGGTGATGTCGCCGATGCCGGACATGGCGATGATGCTGCCGGCCTCCGCCTCCGTGACGGGCACGCGCTGCAGGCCCTCGAACTCGTACATGGACACGGCCTTGGCCTTCTTGGCCGGGGCGTCCGGCTGGTGGTAGTTGCACACGGCGATCTCCTCGTTCTGGCGGATGACACCGCGCTCGATGCGGCCGATGGCGATACGGCCGACGAACTCATTGTAGTCGATGGACGACACGAGCATCTGGAACGGCGCGTCAACATTCTGCTCCGGCGCGGGGATATACTCCAGGATCGTCTCGAACAGCGGGCGCAGGTCCTTGCCCGGCACGTCCGGGGAGTAGGACGCGGTGCCCTGCCGGCCCGAGCAGAAGAGCATGGGCGAGTCGAGCTGTTCGTCGGTCGCGTTGAGGTCCATGAGCAGCTCGAGCACCTCGTCGATGACCTCGTGGATGCGCTGGTCGGGGCGGTCGATCTTGTTGATGACGACGATGACGCGGTGGCCGAGCTCGAGCGCCTTGCTGAGCACGAAGCGCGTCTGCGGCATGGGACCCTCGGCGGCATCCACGAGCAGGATGACGCCGTTGACCATCTTCAGGACACGCTCGACCTCGCCGCCGAAATCGGCGTGACCCGGCGTGTCGACGATGTTGATCTTCGTGTCGCCGTAGCGCACGGCGGTGTTCTTGGCCAGGATCGTGATGCCGCGCTCGCGCTCCAGATCGTTGGAGTCCATGACGCGCTCGACGACTTCCTGATGCTCACGGTATGCACCGCCCTGCTTGAGCATTTCGTCGACCAGCGTGGTCTTGCCGTGGTCAACGTGGGCGATGATGGCGATGTTTCTCAATTTCTCCATTTTGCACACTTCCTCAAAGAGAATCACATATTTTTAGATATTTCTGTTTGCACAAATCTGCATTTTAGCATGGAAAACCTGATATTGCAACACTTTTTCGTGTTTACATTCCCCGAACGGCATGATAAAATGTGCCCAGATTGTAAATTTTCCGTTTTGAGGGGAGCAAACGATGGATTCCAACTTCTTTGCGCTCATTTCGCGCATGCGCTATATCGCGCGCTGGGGGCTGATGCGCAACGCCCTGCCCGAGAACATTCAGGAGCACAGCCACATGGTCGCGGTGCTCGCGCACGCGCTCGGCGTGATCCGGCGCGACATCTTCCATAAGCCGTGCGACGTCAACGCCCTTGCGACGGCGGCGCTGTATCACGACGCGTCCGAGATCCTCACGGGCGACCTGCCGACACCGATCAAGTATCACAACGCCGAGATCATGTCGGCCTACCACGCGGTGGAGGATCTGGCCGTGCAGAAGCTGCTCGGTATGCTGCCGCCGGAGCTGCGCGCGACCTATGCCGATGTGCTCAGCGAGGACAAGGACGGCGACATTTACCCGCTCGTGAAGGCGGCCGACAAGCTCTCGGCCTACATCAAGTGCATCGAGGAGCGCAAGGCCGGCAACAACGAGTTTCTCTCCGCCGAGGCGCAGACACGCGCGGCGCTCGATGCCTCTCCCCTGCCGGAGGTAGCGTATTTTCTGGAGCATTTCATTCCCGCGTTCGAGCGCGATCTCGACGAGCTCGGCGCGATCGGTCAATAAGGAGGACAATCTATGCGTGCAATCGTAACCGTGATCGGAAAAGACCATGTCGGCATCATCGCCGATGTGACCGCCCTGCTGGCGCAGTACGGCGTGAACGTGCTGGACATCAGCCAGACGGTGCTGCAGGAGTATTTCACGATGATCATGCTCGTGGATGCGTCGCAGTGCACCGTCCCGTTTGCAGACCTCGCCCGCGCGCTCGACGAGGCCGGCACGCAGCGCAGCCTGCAGATCCGCGCCCAGCGCGAGGACATCTTCAACGCCATGCACCGCATCTGAGAGGACACAGCCATGATCAACCGCAGTGAAATTTTGCAGACGATCGCCATGATCGACCAGCAGCATCTCGACATCCGCACCATCACGATGGGCATCTCCCTGCTCGACTGTGCGGACACGGACATCGCGCGCAGCTGCACGAAGGTGTACGACAAGATCTGCCGCCTCGCGGGGCGGCTCGTGCGCACGGGCGAGGATATCGAGGCCGAGTTCGGCATCCCCATCGTCAACAAGCGCGTGTCCGTCACGCCCATCTCGCTCGTCGCGGCGGGCACGGGCGCGCGCTCCTACGTGCCGTATGCGCAGGCGCTCGACCGCGCCGCGCATGAGATCGGCATCAACTTCCTCGGCGGCTTTTCCGCGCTCGTGCAAAAGGGCATGACGGACTCTGACCGCGTGCTCATCGCCTCCATTCCGGAGGCGCTGGCCGGGACGGAGCTGGTGTGTTCAAGCGTGAACGTCGGCTCGACGCGCGCGGGCATCAACATGGACGCCGTGGCCGAGATGGGCCGCACCGTCAAGCGCGCCGCCGCGCTCACCGCCGATCAGGGCGGCATGGCCTGCGCCAAGCTCGTCGTCTTTGCCAACGCCGTGGAGGATAACCCCTTCATGGCGGGCGCGTTTCACGGCGTGGGCGAGCCGGAGTGCGAGGTGCACGTCGGCGTGTCCGGTCCGGGCGTCGTGCAGCACGCGCTCGAGAGCGTGCACGGGCAGCCGTTCGACGTCGTGGCCGAGACGGTGAAAAAGACGGCCTTCCGCATCACGCGCATGGGCCAGCTCGTGGCGCAGGAGGCGTCCGCGCGGCTGGGCGTGCCGTTCGGCATCGTGGACCTGTCGCTCGCGCCGACGCCCGCCGTCGGCGACAGCGTGGCCGCCGTGCTCGAGGAGATGGGGCTGGAATCCGTCGGTGCGCCCGGCACGACGGCGGCGCTCGCGCTGCTCAACGACGCGGTGAAAAAGGGCGGCGTCATGGCCTCGTCCCACGTCGGCGGGCTCTCGGGCGCGTTCATCCCCGTGTCGGAGGACGCCGGCATGATCGCCGCGGCCGAGGCCGGACGCCTGACGATCGAGAAGCTCGAGGCGATGACGTGCGTGTGCTCGGTCGGGCTCGACATGATCGCTGTGCCCGGCGACACCACGGCCGAGACCATCTCCGCCATCATCGCCGACGAGGCCGCCATCGGCATGGTCAACAACAAGACCACCGCCGTGCGCATCATCCCCGCGCCCGGCAAGACCGTGGGCGACACGGTGGCGTTCGGCGGTCTGCTCGGCAGCGCACCGGTCATGCCGGTCAACCGCTGCAGCGCGGCGGACTTCATCGCCCGCGGCGGGCGCATCCCCGCCCCGCTGCACAGCCTGAAAAACTGAGAGGAGAAGAAACCTTGACACAGGAAAAGATGGATCGCATCAGCGAGCTGACGCGCATCGCGCGCGAGCGTGAGCTCACGCCCGACGAACAGGCCGAGCGCAAGACACTGCGCGAGGAATACATCGCCGACTGGCGGCGCAGCACGATCGACGTGCTCGAAAACACATACATCGACCACGGCGACGGCCGCGTCACGAAGCTGCCGAAAAAGCGCACCTGAGCGGTGCGTGCGACAAGTGCGGCACATCGTCACTTGACAAGTGCGGCAGTTCGTGTTATACAAGATACCAGAGCGCCCCATCGAAGGGGCATTACCGGAAGGAGCCTGAGCAATGCGTCTTTGCAGCTGCAGCAGCATCCGGGTCGCGGCATGTCCGACGGCCTGTTGTTGTCGTGCGCAAAGCTGCGTCGCTTTCTGCCGGTAGCTCTACGGCCGCGGGATCGCGCCCGTATGGTATCCACAATGGTTTTTACGCAGGAAGCAGCGCGCTTCCTGCGTTTTTTGTCTGCAGCCCGTGGAAAAAAGAAGAAAATTGAAAAGGAGATTGCCCATCATGACGCAAAAAAGTCTGCTGCACGCCGTTGCCGCACAGATCGCCAACGGCTACGAGACCGCCGAGGTGCCCATGTACAGCGAGCACCTGCGCATGCCCGACCGCAAGGTCATCATCAAGATCATCGAGAACCTGCAGAAGGTGTTCTTCCCGGCGTATTTCGCGGGCGGCACGGTGTCGCACGTCTCGGCCGAGACGTTTGCGGAGTTCCTGCTCGGCGAGATCTACACCGACCTGCGCGAGCAGGTGCATCTGGCCTTTTCCAACACGATCGCGGACGAGAGCGAGCTGCGCGAGCGCACAAACGCCGTCTGCGACCGCTTCCTGTGCCGCCTGCCGCAGATCCAGACCATCCTCATGAAGGACGTGACCGCAAACTTCGACGGCGACCCCGCCGCCGGCAGCAAGGAGGAGGTCATCTTCTCCTACCCCGGTCTGTATGCCATCTTCGTCTACCGCGTCGCGCACGAGCTCTATGAGAGCGGCGTGCCGCTCATCCCGCGCATCATGAGCGAATATGCCCACGGCGCGACCGGCATCGACATCAACCCCGGCGCAAAGATCGGCGAGTACTTCTTCATCGACCACGGCACCGGCATCGTCGTCGGCGAGACGACGGTCATCGGCGACCACGTCAAGCTCTATCAGGGCGTGACGCTCGGCGCGCTCAGTCCGCGCCACGGTCACGCCGTGACCGGCAAGCGCCACCCGACCGTCGGCGACAACGCCACGATCTACTCCGGCGCGTCCATTCTCGGCGGCAAGACCGTCATCGGCGCAAACTCCGTCATCGGCGGCAACTCGTTCATCACCGAGTCCATCGCCCCGAACACGAAGGCCAGCACCGAGACCCCGCGCATGATCTTCCGTGTCGCGAAGCCGCAGCCCGGCAGCGAATAACTCCCGCTGACAAAAAACACCGCAGACCGGTTGGTCTGCGGTGTTTTCGGTTTGGTTTTGCGCGCTCACAAAATGCCGATGCCGATGCTCAGCGCCGCACCGGCAAGCACGATGCCGATGCCGACCAGACACAGCACCACCACGACGGCGGTGCGCATCTGCCTGCGTGAGGCGATCGCCCCGATGGTGAGGCCGAGCCCCATCAGCATGGACACGGCGAACACGAGCCACGCGCCGCCCTTCATTTGCAGAGGGCGACAGCGGTCTTGGCTGCGACGCGGGCGTTGTTGAGCACGAGCTGGATGTTGCTCTCGAGGCTGTCGCCGCCGGTGAGCTCCGCCACGCGCGCAAGCAGAAACGGCGTGGTCTCCTTGCCGTGGATGCCCTGTTCATGGCTCTCGGCGAGCGCCTGATCGATGGCCTTGTCGATGACGGCCTTGTCCATGGCGTACTGCTGCGGGATCGGATTCGTGACGAGCATGCCGGTCTTGAGGCCGAGGTCACGCTGCGCCTGGAAGATCGCAGCCAGATCCTCCGGCGTGTCGACGCGTGCGTCGACGCCGAGGCCGCTCTCGCGGGTGTAGAACGCGGGCAGCTCGTCCGTGCCGTAGCCGAGCACGGGCACGCCCTTCGTCTCCAGATACTCCAGCGTCAGGCCGAGGTCGAGGATGGCCTTCGCGCCCGCGCACACGACCATGACCGGCGTCTGCGCCAGCTCCTCCAGGTCGGCGGAGATGTCCATGGTCGTCTCGGCGCCGCGGTGCACGCCGCCGATGCCGCCGGTGGCAAAGACGGAGATGCCCGCCATGTGGGCGATCATCATCGTCGTGGTGACGGTGGTCGCGCCGTCCGCGCCGCGCGCGCAGATGACCGGCAGGTCGCGGCGGGAGACCTTGGCGACCTTGCGCCCGCTCTTGCCGAGGTAGGTGATCTCCTCCTTGGACAGGCCGGCCTTCAGGCGGCCGCCGAGGATGGCGATGGTGGCGGGCACTGCACCGTTGTCGCGCAGGGTCTGCTCGACGAGCAGCGCCGTTTCCACATTTTTCGGATAGGGCATGCCGTGGGAGATGATCGTGCTCTCGAGCGCGACGACCGGGCGGCCGTCTGCGAGCGCCTGCTGCACCTCGGGTGCGATGTCCAGATATTTGTTCAGATTCATATCAAAAACCTCCTTGTAGACTCTTCGGATCGGTTCGCCCTATATTGTAAAAGGTTTTCCGGAATTGTCAAGCACGATCCCATGCGCAAAACGCACAAAAAGGAGACCGCCCGCACGGGTCTCCGTGCGGGCGGGGGGGATTGCAATTACGCTGCGGTGGGCATGCTGGGCTGCTCGGGCGTGCTCGGCTGCACAGGCGTGCTGGGCTGCACAGGCGTGCTCGGCTGGTCGGGCGCAGCCGGAAGCTCGTCGAGCGCAAAGGTCAGCTGCGTCTCGTAGAAGCCGCGGAACACCTGCGCGAGCTGCGCGCGGCTGAGCAGGTCGGTCGGCTTGAAGGAGCCGTTGTCGCCGACCATGATCCCGCTGATATAGCAGACAGCGACCTCCTCGCGTGCCCAGGAAGCGACCGTGTCGCCGTCCTTGAACGCGCTGAGGGCGAGCTTGATGTCATCCTCGGCGAGGATGGAATCCGTGCCGAAGAGCATGCCGTAGAACATGACGGCCATCTCCTGACGGGTGATGGCGCGGCCCGGGCGGAACGTGCCGTCCTCATAGCCGCTGACCACGCCGGCGTTGTAGGCCCAGATGACCGCATCCGCGTACCACGCGGTGGAGTCGACATCGCTCAGCGGGCAGGTCAGACCGGACACGTCGGGCTCGTCGGCGAGCTCATACATCACCTGCGCGACCATGGCGCGGGTCGTCGTGACGTCGGGGGCGAACTTGTTGTCGCCCATACCGGACATCAGGCCGGACGCCTGCGCAAAGTCGACAGCGGGCTTATACCAGCCGCTTGCGACGTCGTCAAACATGTTGTCAACAATCTTCAGGCCGGAAACCGCGGCGCGCAGCTCGGCGCACAGCGCCACGCGCTCGGCCTCGGTCTCGGCAGCGGCCAGCTTGGCCTCGACGGCGGCATAGGCCTTGTAGCTCTCAGCCGTGTAAGCGGTCTCGTCCATGACCATGCTCTGCACATCGGCGATCGCCGGGGCGACGCCCTGATCGACCACGATACGGCCGGCAGGCTCGGCATAGGTCTCGCCGATCACGCCCTTGAGCTCCTTGGTGATGTATTCCATGACCACCTCGTCCAGCGGCAGGCCGGTATCGAACTGGTTGGTGGCTGCGGCAAACGCATAGTACGTGTCGCCGCCGGCCACGAAGTTGTTCGTGATGACGGCATAGGTGGCCTCGGGGTCAAAGTCCTTGCCGTTGATCGAGCCGATGGTCACGCGGTTGATGGTCTTGGGGCCGTAGTACGTGGAGTTCGGATAGGATTCGTCGTTCTTGTCGTACGTTTCATACGTCGCGACCGTGAACTGCATGCCCGCCACCTGCGGGAAGCCGCCGATGGATTCCGGCGTGCAGTACGTGCTGGCCTCGAGCGCCTCGAGCAGCTCGGAGCCCTTCACGTAGACCACGGCGAGCGTGTTGCCGAACGGCAGCACGGTGTTGATGTCCTTCTTCGTGACGTCGCCCACGCCGATGCTCGCGCGGATGCCGCCGCCGTTGGTGATGGCGACCACGTTCTCCTCCGGAACGGTGATCTCCGCGTCGGCAAGCACCTTCCAGAGCATGGCGTCCGTGATCAGGTCGCCGAGGTTGGTCTCGGAGTCACGGTTGCCGTTGGGCGCCTTCGCGCCGTTGAGCGCCACCTCGCTCACGGCGAACTTCTCGCCGTATGCCTTGTCGATGGGGTCGATGATGGCCTTGGCGGCCGCGGCGACCTTTTCGTCGCGCGTTTTGTAGTCAACGACGGTGACGGACTTGCCGTCGGCATTCTTCTCGGTGTGCCAGATGGCCTTGAGCTCGTTGCCGACGATCTTCTTCGTGGCGTTGTCAATGGTGATGACGCCGATGTTGGCAAAGGCCGTGCCGGTCGACTGGATGGCCTCACCGTTCGGGCCGGCGGTCATGACGGTGTGGGAGTGGCCGTCGATGATGAAATCGATGCCCTGCACGTTCTTGGCCAGATCATAAGAGGTGTAGGGCTCGGAGCTCTCGTCCACGCCCAGATGCGCGAGGCAGACAACGAGGTCTGCGCCCTTCGCCTTCAGGTCTGCGACCTGTGCGGCCGCGCAGTTATAGAGCTCCTTGCCGTCCGTTCCGGCGAGGAACTTCAGGCCCTGAATGAGCTTGGGGTTGGCCTTGGTCTGCGCCTCAGGCGTCTCGAGACCGAAGAAGCCGATCTTCACGCCGCCCTTTTCGATGATGGTGTTGGCGTCATAGATGGTCTTGCCGTCGGCACCGAGCACGTCGGCACACAGGACCTGGAACTTGGCGGCCTTCATGTTCTCCACCAGCTGCGCATAGCCGTAGTCAAACTCGTGGTTGCCGAGGGTGACAACGTCATAGCCGGTCGCGTTCATCATGGTCACCGCGTCCGCGCCCTTGTTGACGCTGACATAGACGGTGCCCTGACTGTAGTCGCCGGCGTCGGCAAGGATGACCTCCGCGCCCTGCGCCTCATAGTCCGCCTTCAGGGCTGCCATGGCCGCGTACAGATCGATCGCACCATGCACGTCGTTCGAGTGCAGGATGACGGTCTTTCCGTCCAGCGGCTTTTCCGCTCCGGCCGCAAATGCCGTGCAGCTCAGGCTCAGCACAAGGCAAAGCACCAGCAGCAGAGAAAGCAATTTCTTCATGTGCTTCATGTGATATCCTCCGTTTCATATTTTGGGGTATCGCTCCTTTGTTTATAGCATCGAATGATAAAAAATGGGACGGTCTGTGCGCAAAAAGCACGTCAAATCTCCGTGGCATTTTGACCAAATTTACCCTGCATTTTTATGCCTTTCGTAAAATAACCGCGGTGCGGCGCGTTTTCGGCTTTCGCCATTTACAACCCCGCCGTCCGTGTGATAAACTGATATGTCATTGTTTTTTCGAAAGGAGCCGAATCATGAGCTACGCAGACGAGGTATTCATCCGCAACTGCCGCGACATACTGGAAAACGGCGTCTGGGATACCGACCGGACCGTGCGCCCCCACTGGGAGGACGACGGCGCTCCGGCGCACACGGTCAAGAAGTTCGGCATCGTCAACCGCTACGACCTGTCCAAGGAGTTTCCGCTGCTGACGCTGCGGCGCACCTATTGGAAGACCGCCGTGGACGAGCTGCTGTGGATCTGGCAGCAGAAGTCAAACAACATCCACGACCTGCGCGGCCATATCTGGGATCAGTGGGCCGACGAGACCGGCTCGATCGGCAAGGCCTACGGCTATCAGCTCGGCGTAAAGCACCAGTATCCCGAGGGCGAATTCGACCAGGTGGACCGCGTGCTCTATGACCTGAAGCACAACCCCGCCTCCCGCCGCATCCTGACGAATATCTACACGTTCGAGGATCTGCACGAGATGGCGCTCTACCCCTGCGCATATTCGATGACCTTCAACGTCTCGGGCAACACCCTCAACGCCATCCTCAACCAGCGCAGTCAGGACATGCTCGCGGCGAACAACTGGAACGTCGTGCAGTACGCCGTGCTCGTGCATATGTTTGCGCAGGTGTCCGGCCTGCAGGTGGGCGAGCTGGTGCACGTCATCGCCGACGCACACATCTACGACCGCCACGTGCCGGTCATCGAGCAGATTATCCAAAACGAACCCAAGGCCGCGCCGAAGTTTCTCATCGACCCGTCCGTCAACGATTTTTACGCCTTCACCCGCGACAGCTTCCAGGTCGAGGGCTACGAATACAGCGAGTTCACGGGGAAGATCCCCATCGCGGTGTAAGGAGGGGCTGCCATGGATGCAATCGTTGCCGTCTATGCCGACTGGGGCATCGGCGCCAAGGGCACACAGCCGCTCGTGATCCCCGCCGACCGCCGCCGCTTCCGCGAGCTGACGATGGGCGCCGCCGTGATCGTCGGGCGGCGCACGCTGGAGGATTTTCCGGGCGGAAAGCCGCTGCCCGGCCGCGAAAACTTTGTGCTCTCGCGCCGGAACATCACGATCGAGGGCGCGCAGGTGGTGCATTCCCCGGACGAGGCCGTGGCTGCCGCCGCGCAGCACGCGCGCTGCTTCGTCATCGGCGGAGACAGCGTGTTCCGGCAGATGTTCCCCCACATGACGCGCGTATACGTCACAAAAATCGACGCTGCGCCCCACTCTGACGTGTTTTTCCCGGATCTGGACGCAGACCCCGCATGGCACTGCGTGTCCGCCGAGCCGCGCGCCGAGCATGACGGCGTGGGCTATCAGTTTTGCGTGTACGAGAAAATCGAAGCATAAAGATCCGCCGCTTTCCGGAGTTGGAAAGCGGCGGATCTTTTCTGCGCTCACCCGGCGAGTACCGTAAGCGAGAGCGCGTTGATGCACATGTGGAAAAACACCGGCGGCCAGATCGAGCGCGTCTGCTCATAGCAGAACGTGAGCGCGGCCGACACCGGCACATACGCCAGCGCCGAGAGCAGCAGCTTCGGATCGCCGTACATGACGACGTACTGCCAGACGTGGTAGAGTGAAAAGAGCGCGATCGACACGGCATACGCCCAGAAGCGGCTGCGCGGCCGGATGGTGCCGAAGACCACGCCGCGAAACAGGCACTCCTCCACGAGCGGCGCCATGAACACCGCGACGGCGGTCATGCGCTTATAGTCCACTTTGGCAAGGCCGGTCACGGCGTCGTTGTTCGGCACGGGCAGCTTGCCGATGAGCCCCGTGCCGAGCTGCAGCACGAGAGAGAGCAGCACGTCGATGCCGTAGGCGGCGAGCATCATGCCGATGCAGCGCAGGATGCTGCCGGCCATCGTGTCAAAGCTGCGGTGCAAAAAGCGCCACATGACGGTGAGCGTGAACACGAGGCCGATGAGGTAATACAGAACGTTGCACATCACGTCCGACGGCAGCTCGCCGAGCACCGCCATGAGCAGTGCGCCGATCGTCAGCGGCAGCACGGCCACGTGGATGGGAAAATAGACCCAGCCCGCGATGCGCGCGCCGCGCGGCATGGGATCGCTCCACTCTGCTTTGGCTCTGCGCATATCAGCCCCTCGCTTTCTGCTGCAGCTCAAAGAGCAGGCGCATGGCCTCGAGCGGCGTGATGGTGTTGAGGTCGATAGCGCGCAGCTGCTCGGCGATGACGTCTCCGGCGGCGTCGCCGAGCGTCATCTGCGCATCGTCCTGCGCCGGGTGCGCGGGGGCGGCGGGCTGCGCCGCGCCGGACTCCAGCTCGCGCAGGTAGGTCTTGGCCTTCGTGATGATCGTGTCCGGCACGCCGGCGAGCTTTGCGACCTCGATGCCGTAGCTGTCGTCGGCCGCGCCAGCGACGATCTTGCGCAGGAACAGCAGCGTGCCGCCCTGCTTTTTGGCCGTGATGTTGTAGTTGCGCACGCCGGGCAGCGCCTGCTCGAGCGCGGTCAGCTCATGGTAGTGCGTGGCGAACATGGTCTTGGCGCCGAGGCGGCGGGGGTCTGCGCAGTATTCGAGCACCGCGCGCGCGATGGCCATGCCGTCATACGTCGACGTGCCGCGGCCGATCTCGTCGAGGATGAGCAGGCTCTGCGCCGTGGCGTGGCGGAGGATGTTGGCCATCTCGCTCATCTCGACCATGAACGTACTCTGTCCGGCGGCAAGGTCGTCAGACGCGCCGATGCGCGTGAACACGCGGTCGACCACGCCGATGACGGCGCTTTTCGCCGGGACGAACGAGCCCATCTGCGCCATGAGCACGATGAGCGCGGTCTGGCGCATATAGGTGGATTTGCCGGCCATGTTCGGTCCGGTCACGATGGCGACGCGGTCATCGGCATCGTTGAGGAACGTGTCGTTCGGGACGAAGAGGCTGTCCTTTTGCGCCTGCTCGACGACGGGGTGACGCCCCTCGCGGATGTCGAGCGTGCGCGACAGGTCCACCTCGGGGCAGACGTAATTGTTCTTCACGGCGGTCTCGGCCAGCGAGCACAGCGCGTCGAGCCGCGCCACGGCGTCCGCCGCCGCCTGCACGCGCGCGACCTCGTCGGCGACGAGCTGGCGCACCTCGCTGAAGAGCTGGTATTCCAGCTCCGCGATGCGCTCGCGCGCCGTCAGGAGCGTGTTCTCGAGCTCCTTGAGCTCGTGCGTGAAATACCGCTCGCTCGACACCAGTGTCTGCTTGCGGATATAGTCCTCCGGCAGCTCGGTGATGCCCGCGCTGTTGGGAATGTCGATATAATAACCGAAAACCTTGTTATAGCCGACCTTGAGCTTCTTTGCGCCCGTGCGCTCACGCTCGCGCTGCTCGAGTTCGGCAACGGTCTGCGCGCCGTGGTCGCGCACGTTGCGCAGGCGGTCGACCTCCTCGCTGTAGCCGGTGCGGAGGATACCGCCCTCGCGCACGGAAAACGGCGGCTCGTCGCAGATCGCGCGGTCGATGCGCGCGCAGAGGTCGGCGAGCGTGTCCATCTGCGCGATGTCGCGCAGCGCCGCGCTGTGCACGTTCTGCAGCAGCGCCGTCAGCTGCGGCAGCTGCGCGCAGCAGAGCGCCAGCGCGTGCAGGTCGCGCCCGTTGGCCGAGCCGTACACCGCGCGCGAGACAAGGCGCTGCATATCGCCGATCTCCCGCAGGCAGCAGATCAGCTCGCTGCGCAGGACATTGTCGCCCACCAGCTCCTCCACCGCGCCGAGGCGGCGGCGGATCTGCACGGGGCTCAGCAGCGGGCGCTCGACCCAGGTGCGCAGCAAGCGGCCGCCCATGGGCGTTTTCGTCTTGTCGAGCACCCAGAGGAGGCTGCCGCGCTTTTCGCCGGAGCGGAGGTTTTCCGTCAGCTCCAGATTGCGGCGCGTGGTGTAGTCGAGCTCCATGTAGTGGTCGTCGCCCAGCAGCTCCAGCCGCCGGATGTGACCGAGGTCGCACTTTTGCGTCTCGTGCAGGTAGGCCAGCAGCGCGCCGGCCGCGCACACGGCCGCCGGAGCCTCACCGAGGCCGAGCTCGTCCGTGCTCTGCACGTCAAACTGCTCGCACACGCGCGCGGCCGCCGCCATGTATTCAAACCGGTCGCCGCCCGCCTCGACCAGACTGCCGAGGCGCTTGGTGAGGAAGGTGCGGATGTCGTCATTTTCCGCCGCCGCGTCGGCGCATACGGCCTCGCGCGGGGCAAAGCGCCCGAGCTCGTTGAGGATGTGGCTCACGGCATCAGCCGGGTAGCTCGCGGCGCAGAATTCCCCCGTCGAGAGGTCGCAGAACGCCGTGCCGCCGGACTGTGCGCTCAGATACACCGCGCCGAGATAGTTCGACTTGTTCTCCTCGAGCATCGAGGACTCCGTGACCGTGCCGGGCGTGATGATGCGGATGATGTCCCGCTCGACCAGTCCCTTGGCAAGCGCGGGATCCTCCATCTGCTCACAGATGGCCACCTTGTAGCCCTTGGCGATCAGGCGGCCGATGTACGCCTCGGCCGAGTGGTACGGCACGCCGCACATGGGCGTGCGCTCGGCAGGGTCTTCGACGTTGCGGTCGCGCGTCGTGAGCGTGAGGTCGAGCTCACGCGCGGCCAGGCGCGCATCGTCGTCGAACATCTCATAAAAATCGCCCAGCCGGAAAAACAGCAGGCAGTCGGGATTGCGCTGCTTGATCTCGTAATATTGCCGCTTCATCGGCGTCAGTTCCGCCATGTCACGCCTCCTCGCCGTAGAGCGCCCAGGTGTTGCTGCCGGTGATCTTCACGTCCACGAACTGCCCGACGAGCGCCTCGTCGCCGCGCATATGCACCAGCCGTCCGCCCTTCGTGCGCGCCGTGAGCGGATAGTCGCCCCGGCCGTCCGCCCCGTCGACGAGCACGCGCTGCACGCTGCCCTCATAGGCGCGGTGCTTCTGCTCGGAGATGGCGTTGGCCGACGCGACGAGCGCGTCAAAGCGCACCTGCTTCTGCGCGCGGGTGTAGGGGTCGGGCATCTTTGCCGCCGGCGTGCCGACGCGCGGCGAATAGATGAAGGTGAACATCGCGTCATAGCGCACGGTCTCGACGAGCGAGAGCGTGTCCTGAAACTCTTCGTCCGTCTCGCCGGGGAAGCCCACGATGATGTCCGTCGTGAGCACAAGGTCGGGCATATACTGCCGCGCAAGCGCCACCTGCGCCAGATATTTCTCGCGCGTGTAGCCGCGGTTCATCGCGTGCAGGACGCGGTCGTTGCCGCTCTGCACGGGCAGGTGCATCTGGTGCGCGCACTTTTCACATTCGGCCATGGCGCGAAAGAGCTTTTCCGTTGCGTCCTTCGGGTGGCTGCTCATGAAGCGGATGACAAAGTCGCCCGGGATGGCATTGATGCTGCGGATGAGGTCGGCAAAGTCCACGTCCTCGTCGAGGTCGCGGCCGTAGGAATCGACATTCTGTCCCAGCAGCGTGATGTCCTTGTATCCCGCCGCAACGAGCTCGCGCGCCTCTTGCACGATCTCCTCCGGGTGGCGGGAGCGCTCGCGCCCGCGCACATACGGCACGATGCAGTAGGTGCAGAAGTTGTTGCACCCGTACATGATCGACAGCCATGCCTTGACGCTGCCGTCGCGCTGCCGCGGGATGCCCTCGGCGACGCTGCCGTCCGCCGGGTCGATGGCGAACACGCGCCGGTGCTCGGTGCAGACGCTGCGCAGCAGCTCCGGGAAGCGCCACAGCTCATGCGGTCCGAAGACGAGGTCAACGATGCGGTAGGACTTTTTCAGCTTCTCGGCCACGTGCTCCTGCTGCGCCATGCAGCCGCAGACCGCGATGATCTGCTCGGGATTGCGCGCCTTCGTGTGCGTCAGCGCGCCGACGTTTCCGAACACGCGCGTCTCGGCGTGCTCGCGCACGGCGCAGGTGTTCATGACGACGACGTCGGCCGCGAATTCGTCCTGCGTGAAATCAAAGCCCATGGCGCGCAGATAGCCGCGCAGCTTTTCGCTGTCGGCCTCGTTCTGCTGGCAGCCGTAGGTGTCGACCATGGCCAGCGGCTGACGGCCGCCGGCGGAAAAATGCGCGCGCAGCTGCGCGCAGATGTCCAGCTGGCGCTGGATGTCCGATTCGGGGATCTCTACTCTCTGATAGCTCATGCAATGCTCCTGCCTGTCCGGATATATCCGGGTAAAATTTGAAGTGTGATAGAATATTGTAGCATTTCGCGGTGGAATTTTCAATGCCAATCCTTTATAATATACGCGCGGGAAGCTCGCTTCCCGCCGACTGTGCACAAAGGAGGGCAAACCATGCCCGATATTCAAATTCTCTCTCCGCATCTTGCGGATCTGATCGCCGCGGGCGAGGTCGTCGAGCGGCCCGCCTCCGTGGTCAAGGAGCTGGTGGAAAACGCGTTCGACGCCGGGGCCCACACCGTGACGGTGGAGCTGCGCGGCGGCGGCGCGACCTACCTGCGCGTGACCGACGACGGCTGCGGCATGACGCCCGAGGACGCGGGTATCGCGTTTTTGCGCCACGCGACGAGCAAGCTGCACGATGCGCAGGGGCTCGAGGCCATCGGTACGATGGGCTTTCGCGGCGAGGCGCTGGCCGCCATCAGCGCCGTGTCGCACATCACGCTCACGACGCGGCGGCGCGGTGCGCCGAGCGGCACGCACATGACGCTCGACGCGGGCGAGATCCAGGATATGTACGAGACCGGCTGCCCCGAGGGCACGACGATGATCGTGCGCGACCTGTTTTACAACACGCCCGCCCGGCGCAAGTTTCTCAAGACCGACCGCGCGGAGGGCGCCGCCTGCGCCGCCGCCGCACTGCGGTGCGCGCTCGGCCGGCCGGATGTGTCCGTGCGCTGCATCCGCGACGGGGAGGAGCTGTTTTTCTCCCCCGGCGACAACAAGCTCGACAGCTGCGTATACAGTCTGCTCGGGCGTGAGCTGGCAAAGACGCTCCTACCCTGTGAGAGCGAGGTCGACGGCGTGCGCGTGCACGGCTTCATCTCCTCGCCCGCTGCCGGGCGCGGCAGCCGCGCGCAGCAGCATTTTTTCTGCAACGGCCGCTGGATCAGATCTGCCGCGCTGCAGGCTGCGCTCGAGCAGGCCTACCGCAACACGCTGCTCGTGGGTCGGTTTCCCGCGTGCGTGCTGTATGTGGAGCTCAGCTGCGCGGCCGTGGACGTGAACGTCCACCCGGCAAAGACCGAGGTGAAATTTTCGCACGAGCGCGCGGTGTTCGACGCCGTGTATTACGGCGCGCGCGCAGCGCTCGAGGCAGAGCGCGCCCCCGCAGCCGCAGCGCCGAAGCCGAGCGTGCCCAAGCCCGAGCCGGCATCCGCGCCCGCGCCCAAGGCGGACCCCTTCCTGCCCGCCGCGCCGAGCCGGAGCGCAGCACCCGCGGCGCCGGTATTTTCCGGCGCGCGCACCTATGCCCCCGCCGCCCCGGCGGAGGAGGCGGTCTCGTTCCGCTCGCCGACGGCGTCGGCCTTTTCAGCGCCGCGCGTGACGCCGCCGCCGGTATTCCCCGCGCCCGCACGCACAGCGCCGGCAACGCAGCCCATGCCGAAGCCGGTCGTACAGGGCGTGCAGACCGCGCTTGAGCACGAGAGCGCCGAGCAGGAGACCCCGTCGCCGCTCGCGCGCGCCGTGCCGCCGGAGACGCCGCCCGCCCGCCTGATCGGCGAGGCGATGCACACCTACATCCTCGTGGAAAAGGGCGATACGCTCATCCTCATCGACAAGCACGCGGCGCACGAGCGCATCAACTTTGACCGCCTGCGCCAGAACCCTGCCGACATCCCGTCGCAGACGCTGCTCGAGCCGCTGCCCTTTACACCGGACGAAAGCGATGCCGACGTCCTGCAGCAGCACGGCAGCACGCTCGCGGCGCTCGGCTTCACACTCGAGCCGTTCGGCCGCAGCGACTACATCCTGCGCGGCGTGCCCGCCCAGATCGACGCGGGCGATGCGCTGCCCGCGCTCGAGGAGATCTGCGCGCAGCTGCGCCATGGTGCGCAGATGGACGCGCAGTCCGTGCGCGACGAGGTGCTCAAGACCGTGGCGTGCAAGGCAGCCATCAAGGCCGGCTGGCAGACCGAGCCCGAGGAGCTGCTGCGTCTGGCGGATGCAGTGTGCGCGGGTGAGGTGAAATACTGCCCGCACGGCCGCCCCGTCGCCGTGACGCTCACGCGCCGGGAGCTGGACAAGCTCTTCAAGCGCATTGTTTAAAAAGACTACAGGGAGCGCCGGAACGCGCTCCCTGTCAGACTGTACAACTCTGTTTACTTGTGGTAGTACAAAATGCCCATGCAGCCGGGGCCGCAGTGGTTCGACACCGTGCAGCCGGCCCGCGTGTGGTACACTTCCTCAAACGGCTGGCACGCGCGCACGACGCGCTCGAGCTCCTGCCAGGTGGCCTCGTCGATGCCGGAATCCGTGATGAAGATGCGGTGGCAGTCGATATCGTCGCGGCCCTTGAGCCGGTCCTCGATATACTGCACATAGCACTTTTCAAGCTTGCCGCGGTACTTGCGGCCAACGCCCATTTTCCCGTCCTTGACCTCGATGCACGGCTTGAGATGCAGAAAATTGGCGCTCAGCGCCGCGAGTGACGAGCAGCGCCCGCCGCGCACGAGATAATCGAGCGTGTCGAGCACGAAGCTGACATCGAGCTTCTCGCGCTTTTTCTCCAGCGCCGCCGCGATGTCGGCCGCATCCATGCCCTGCGCGGCCATCTCGGCTGCGTCGAGCACCAGATGACCGATGCCGGTCGAGAGGTTGCGCGCGTCCACGGGGTAGACATTCGTAAACTCCCGCGCCGCGATGCAGGCGTTCTGATAGCAGCCGGACATATCGCTCGAGATCGTGAAGTGGATCACGGCGTCATATTCGGCGCGCGCTGCGCCGAAAAACGCCAGATAGTCCGACACGTTCACCGCCGCGGTCTGGCAGAGCTTGCCCGTGGCCTTCGCGTAGGCGTAGAGCTCCTCCGGATGCACATCGATGCCGTCGCGCAGCGTCTCGTCACCGCGTACGATGTACAGCGGCGTGATGCCGATGTTGTAGCGCGCGATCAGCTCCGGCGAGAGATCGCAGGTGCTGTCGGCAGAAATTTTGATCTTCATGGGTTCACCTTCTTGAATACTGGGATATGGTCTCATTTTAACACATTTCTAATACTTTTCAACACATTCTTTCTGAATTTGCTCTTATAGAAAGGAGGCTGCCGGATGCAGTCAAAACTGGTCGTCATTACCGGCCCGACCGCCTCGGGCAAGACCGCACTGGGCGTCATGCTCGCGCAGCGGCTCGGAGGCGAGGTCGTCTCGGCCGACTCAATGCAGATCTACCGCGGCATGGACATCGGCACGGCCAAGCCCACGCCGGAGGAAATGCAGGGCGTGCCGCACCACATGATCGACATCGCCGACCCGACGGAGAACTACTCCGTCTCGCGCTATGCGGCGGAAGCGACCGCCTGTGTCGATGATATTCTCGCGCGCGGGAAACTGCCGATCGTCGTCGGCGGGACGGGGCTTTACATCGACTCGCTCATCGCCGGGCGCACCTTTGCCGACGGCACGGCCGACACCGCGCTGCGGCAGGAGCTGAGCGAGCGCTACGACGAGATCGGCGGCGAGGGGCTGCTTGGCGAGCTGCGCAAATTTGACCCCGAGCGCGCGGCAAAGCTCCACCCCGCGGACAAAAAGCGCATCGTGCGCGCGATGGAGGTCTACATCCTCACGGGCAAGACCATCACGCAGCACGACGCCGAGACCCGCGCCGTGCCGCCGCGCTACGACGCGGCGAAGATCGCGCTCACGTTCGCAGACCGGCAGGATCTCTATGCGCGCATCGACCGGCGCGTGGACATCATGATGCAGCAGGGGCTGCTCGACGAGGTGCGCGCGCTGCTGGCCGCCGGCATCCCGGCCGACTGCACGGCCATGCAGGCCATCGGCTATAAGGAGGCCGTGGCCGCCGTGCGCGGCGAGGCAACGGCGCAGGAGGCTGCGGACGCCATCCGGCTCGCCTCGCGGCAGTACGCGAAGCGCCAGCTGACATGGCTGCGGCGCGATGCGCAGCTGTTCTGGCTGCGGCACGAAAAAACGCCGGACATGGACCTTGCCTGCCGCCGTTCGACGCAATTCTTGGCCGGACGCGGTATAGAATAGTGGCCTGTACAGATGCGGAGAAAACTGCCATTTTCGCCGGATTTGTATAAATTCACTATTTCACGGAGCGGCAGTTTGTGCTATGATAAGTCGATATATGTCCGCTCCGGCAAAAGGAGCGGCGATCATGCAAAAGACACAGAATCTTCAGGACACATTCCTCAATTACATCCGGCGGGAGAAGATCCCCGTGACCCTGTTTCTCATGAACGGGTTTCAGCTGCGCGGCATCGTGCGCAGCTTTGACAGCTTTGCCGTGCTCATCGAGGCCGACGGCCGCCAGCAGATGATCTACAAGCACGCGATCTCGACGGTCGCCCCGGTGCGGGCGGTGACGCTCGAGCTGCAGGCGTGATCTCCCCGCCGCCCCCCACCGGAAGGAGGGCAGGCTTTGAAGAAAACGAATACCTTTACGAACATCGCCATGCTCGTGCTCTTCGCGGCCATGGCCGTGTATCTGGGCGTGTACCTGTTTCGCTCCACGCAGCAGTCGTATTCCACCGCACCGGCAGTGCTCGTGACCGTCAGCGAGGGCGGACAGGCCAGCGGCATCGTCGTGCGCGAGGAGCAGATCATCGCCTCGGACAAGGAGTTTCTGTCCCTGTCCGTGGACGACGGCAAGCAGGTCGCGCGCGGCGGCGAGATCGCCATCGGCGTCGACTCCAAGGCCGCGCTCGACAGCGCCAGCCGCGCGCGCGAGCTCAAAAAGGAGATCGCCTACGTCTCGAGCCTGCTGTCACGCGCAGGCAGCGCCTCGGGTGCATCCGAGCTTGACAGCAGCGTCCACAGCGCCATCCTGCGGCTCAACGCCGCCGTCTCCGCGGGCAGCGCGTCCGAGCTTGACGACATCTGCATGGACCTCAGCTCGCTGCTCTTCGGCGCCTCGACGGGCACCGTCTCGCAGAGCGACCTTGACGCGCTCAACGCCGAGCTGCACCAGCTGGAAAAGGCCGGCGTCGGCCGCGGCAGCATCACCGCCCCGGCGGCAGGGCTGTTCACCTCCACGGTGGACGGCTATGAGGCGCTGAGCCCGGCGGCGCTTGAAAACCTCACACCCGACGGCGTGGCCGCGCTCGAGCACACGAGCCCCTCGACGCCCGCAAACACGATCGGCAAGCTCGTCACGGCGAAAAAGTGGTACTTCGCCGCCGTCATGAGCAAGGCCGACGCCGACCGCCTGAATCTGGGCGGCAGCGCCACGCTCGACTTCCCGCAGCACTACAGCGGCACGATCTCGGCCACCGTGTTCAGCAAGAGCGAGCCGGACGGCAGCGGCGAGGTCGCGGTCGTGTTCGCGTGCAACAATGCGCTGGCCGACACGCTGGCCATGCGCAAGGCCACGGCCGACGTCGTCTACAGTGAGCACACCGGTCTGCGCGTACCGCTCAAGGCCGTGCACATGGACGACGACGGACAGACCTTCGTCTACGTCGTCACGGCGGCGCAGCTGGAGAAAAAACCGATCGAAATCATCTACCAGACCGACAGCTACTGTCTCGTCGCCCAGAGCACGGACAGCAACGCCCTGCGCGCCGGCAACGACATCGTCGTCAGCGGCAAAGGGCTGTCCGACGGACAGGTCGTAAAATAAGGAGGCACCATCCGCTATGAGCACCATTGCCGAAAACATCGCCGCCATCCGCGCGCGCATCGACGCCGCCGCCCGTCTTTCGGGGCGCACGGGCGCTGACATCACGCTCGTGGCAGCGACAAAGATGAACGACGCCGCGCGCGTGCGCGAGGCCGTCGCCGCCGGGATCGACGCCTGCGGCGAAAACCGCGTGCAGGAGATGACCGAAAAGCTCGCCGAGGGCGCCTACACCGGCGCACCGCTGCACTTCATCGGCCACCTGCAGACCAACAAGGTGCGGCAGGTCGTCGGCAAGGTCGATCTCATCCAGTCGGTGGACTCGCCGGAGCTGCTGGCCATGATCGAAAAGCGCGCCGCCATGCAGGACACCGTGCAGGATATCCTGCTGGAGGTGAACATCGGCGGTGAGGCCGCCAAGAGCGGCGTCGACCCCGCGGCTCTGCCGCAATTGCTGGAAACCGCCGCCGCCTGCGCGCACATCCGCGTGCGCGGATTGATGGCGATCCCGCCCGTGGCAGAAACTTCCGACGGAAATCATGCATATTTTACGAAAATGCACGAGCTTTTTGTTGACATCGGCAGAAAAAAATACGATAATGTTTCTATGGACTTTCTGTCCATGGGTATGAGCGGGGACTTTGAGGACGCCATCGCCGCCGGTGCGAACATGGTGCGCGTCGGCTCGTCGATCTTCGGCGCGCGGGACTATTCCCGGCACTGAGCGCCGCCCGCCGCACATAAAAGAGAACAGAGTGGCAACACAGCAGCTGCCGGTAGATAAAGGGTGACCCTGCATGGGCTTTTTGGATGAACTGAAGAAAATGACGCGTCCGTACGATGACGACGACGAGTTTTTCGACGATGAGGATGAGGCGATACCGGTCGCGGAAGCGCCCGCGCCCGAGCGTCCCGCTCCGGCACGGCCGGCGCGCCGCACGGCGCCCGCCGCCAAGCAGAGCTCCTTCATCCGCGACGACCCGGTCTCCGAGCCGGTGAGAGAGCCCGAGCGCCCCGCGCCGAGCTACACCGCCCGCGGCGACAGCCGCGTGGCCGACAAGGTCGTCAACCTCAACAGCGGCGGCCAGCTCAAGGTCGTGCTCGTCGCGCCCAAGCAGTTTGAGCTTGCGGCCGAGATCGCCGACCATCTGCGCGATCGCCGTGCCGTGCTCATGAATCTGGAGCAGACGGACAAGAACATCGCCCGCCGCCTGATCGACTTCCTGTCCGGCGTCGCCTACGCGCAGGACGGCAAGATCCGCCGCGTCGCCAGCGCGACGTATATCATCACGCCGTTCAACGTCGACCTCATGGGCGACCAGCTCGACGACATGGAGTCGGGCGAGTTTCACCTGTAACATTCGGGCATACTGTCTCTGACAGCCCCGCGAGTAGTATACCATTAGAAAGAATGGAGGACTTTCCAACATGACTCCTCAGGATATTCGGGAAAAAACCTTTGAAAAAGCGATGTTCGGCGGTTACGACATGGCCGCTGTGCAGAACTATCAGGAAGAAGTGGCCACCGAGCTTGCCAACGCGCAGAAGGAAATCGCTGTGCTCAAAGGCAAGATGAAGGTGCTGGTCGATAAGATAGAAGAGTACCGCGCCAGTGAAGACGCCATGCGTCTGGCCATACTGTCGGCCCAGAAGGTCGGCAAGCAGATAGAGGACGATGCCCAGGCCCGCGCTGACAAGATACTCAGCGAGGCCAAGAACACGTCCGACCGAATACTTGGCGGCCTTCAGCACGAAACCGCCAACGAGGAAGCCAAGCTCCTCAACGCAAAGACCTCCTGCGCAAAATTCCTGGAAGATGTGCGCAATCTGTGCCTGACGCAGCTCGAGTATCTCGACGGTGTCGCCGGATCGAAGGCAGCGTCCGCGCCGCGCGCGGCGGCGCGCCCGACCGCGAACGCCGCACCTGCCGAGCCTGCGCCCGCCGCGCCGGCCGAGCCTGTGCCTGCCGCGCAGCCGGAAGCTCCGGCCGCCGGGCAGCCTGTGCAGGCAGAGCCCGTGTATGCAGCAGAAACCGTGTCCGCCGCCCCCGTGGAGGCGCAGCCCGTGGAAGCTGACGATGCCGCGGCCGACAGTGCAGCAGATGACGCCACGCAGCTCTATCACTTTCTGCACAACAGCTGAGTGAACAGCAATCAACCAGGGCGGGACGGCCGGTGCCGTACCGCCCTGCACAATTTTAACGGAAAACTACTCTGAGAGGAGAACGATTTTTACCATGTCCAAGAACGATTTCAACGCCACGATCAACCTGCCGAAAACAGACTTCCCCATGCGCGCCAGCCTCGCCAAGCGCGAGCCCGATATGCTCCGCCGCTGGAACGACATGGATCTGTATAACGAAATGCTCAAAAAGAACGACGGCAAGCCGCGCTTCAGCCTGCACGACGGCCCTCCGTTCTCCAACGGCAACATCCACATGGGCCACGCGCTCAACAAGGCGCTCAAGGACTTCATCGTCCGCTCCTACGCCATGCGCGGCTACTACACGCCCTACATCCCCGGCTGGGACAACCACGGTATGCCCATCGAGAGCGCCATCATCAAGGAGCAGAAGCTCAACCACAAGGCCATGAGCATCGCCGACTTCCGCAGCGCCTGCCATGATTATGCGCAGAAATACATCGACCGCCAGATGGACGGCTTCAAGCGCATGGGCGTCGTAGCCGACTGGGAGCACCCCTACAAGACCATGAACAAGGGCTTTGAGGCCGAAGAGGTGCGCGTGTTCGGCAAGATGTACCGCAACGGCCACATCTACAAGGGGCTCAAGCCGGTGTACTGGTGCGCCCACGACGAGACCGCCCTCGCCGAGGCGGAGATCGAGTATCAGGACGATCCGTGCACGACCGTGTACGTGAAGTTCCCGATGCACGACGACCTTGGCAAACTGCCGAACGTCGACCACAGCAAGCTCTTTTTCGTCATCTGGACGACCACGATCTGGACCCTGCCCGGCAACCTCGCCATCGCGCTCAACCCGCGCGAGCTGTATAACCTCGTCCAGGCGCCCAACGGTGAGGTGTACGTCATGGCCGACGCGCTGACCGAGAAGGTCATGCACATCGGCGGCTTCGAGAGCTATGAGGTGCTCGAGCAGCACCCGGGCGAATTCTTTGAGAATATGCTCGCCGACCATCCCTTCCTGCCCAAGACCTCGCGTCTGGTGCTGGCAGATTACGTCACCATGGATTCCGGCACCGGCTGCGTGCACACCGCGCCCGGCTTCGGCGCGGACGACTATCAGACCTGCAAGCGCTACGGCATGGACATGGTCGTGCCCGTGGACGATCAGGGCCGCCACACCGACTACGCCGGCAAGTATGCGGGACTGACCACGGAGGAATCCAACCCCATCATCCTCGCAGACATGAAGGCGGCCGGCTCGCTCTTCGCATCCGAGGACATCGTGCACAGCTATCCGCACTGCTGGCGCTGCAAGAGCCCGATCATCTTCCGCGCCACGCCGCAGTGGTTCTGCTCCGTGGACTCCTTTAAGGAGGACGCGGTCGCCGCGTGCGAGAACGTGCGCTGGCTGCCCGCGTGGGGCAAAGAGCGCATGGCCGCCATGATCCGCGAGCGCGCCGATTGGTGCATCTCCCGTCAGCGCCGCTGGGGTCTGCCGATCCCGGTGTTCTACTGCGACGACTGCCACAAGCCCGTCTGCACCGAGGAGAGCATTGAGGCCGTCGCGCAGCTGTTCGAAAAGGAAGGCAGCAACGCATGGTTCGACCGCCCGGCTGCCGACATCCTGCCCGAGGGCTTCACCTGCCCGCACTGCGGCGGCAAGCACTTCACGCAGGAGACCGACACGCTCGACGGCTGGTTCGACTCCGGCTCTACCCACGTCGCCGCCATGCAGCGCGACCAGGGCTTCTGGCCGGCGGATATGTACATCGAGGGCGGCGACCAGTACCGCGGCTGGTTCCAGTCGTCGCTGCTCGTGGCCGTCGGTGCGCTCGGCAAGGGCGCTCCGTACCGCGAGTGCCTGACCCACGGCTGGACGGTCGACGGTGAGGGCCGCGCCATGCACAAATCCCTCGGCAACGGCATGGACCCGGCCGAGATCATCAACGAGTTCGGCGCCGATATGCTGCGTCTCTGGGCCGGCAGCGCCGACTACCACGCCGATATGCGCTGCTCCAAGGAGATCTTCAAGCAGCTGACGCAAAACTACCTCAAGTTCCGCAACACCGCGCGCTACTGCCTCGGCAACCTCGACGGCTTTGACGCCGCGCACCTCGTCGCGCCGGAGGATATGCTCCCGCTCGACCGCTGGGCGATCACGAAGCTCAACGACCTCATCCGCCGCGTGGCCAAGGCATACGACAACTACGAGTTCCATGTGATCTCGCACGCGATCAACGACTTCTGCGTCGTGGAGCTCTCGAGCTTCTACCTCGACATCATCAAGGACCGCCTCTACTGCGACGAGCGCAACGGACTCGAGCGCCGCAGCGCGCAGACGGCGCTGTTCCTCATCCTCGACAGCATGACGAAGATGTTCGCGCCGATCCTCGCCTTCACCTGCGACGAGATCTGGCAGGCCATGCCGCACCGCGCCGAGGACGACGCGCGCAACGTGCTGCTCAACGTCATGAACCAGCCGTTCGACGCCTACGCGCTCAGCGAGAGCGAGCTTGCCCGGTGGGATCAGCTGATCCGCGTGCGCTCGGACGTCAACGGTGTGCTCGAGGCCGCCCGCGCCGAAAAGCGCATCGGCAAGCCGCTCGAGGCAGCCGTGACGCTGCGCGCCGACGATGACGCCGCCAAGGCCGCGCTCGACGAGGTGCAGAGCATGAACCTGCCAGAGCTGCTGATCGTATCGCAGGCGCTCATCGGCGATGATGTGCCGGCCGACGCCGTCACCGGCACCGGCACGAACTTCCCCGGTCTGCACATCTCCGTGCACAACGCGCCCGGCACCAAGTGCCCGCGCTGCTGGATGCACTCCGAGCAGGCCGACCCCGAGACCGGACTGTGCCCGCGCTGCGCCGCGGTCGTGGCCGCGCAGCAGACGGAGTAATCACCCGATCCCAAAATCCTGATCCGAAAGCGAGGAACCGCTATGTGGTATGCCATCGTAGCCATCCTGATCCTCATCGCTGACCAAGGGCTCAAATACTGGGTCACCGTCAACATCGCGCTCGACACCGGGCACGTCACGCTCATTCCAGGCGTGCTGGAGCTGACGAACATCCACAACAACGGCGCCGCGTTCAGCATGCTCGAGCACGCGCCGCACTGGATCTTCATCATCTTCACGCTCGTGTTCGCCGCCATCGCGGTGTTCTGCCTGCGGCGCAACGTCGTGCACGGCAAGGTCGGCCGCTGGTCGGTCGTGCTGGTGCTCGCCGGTGCGGTCGGCAACTGCATCGACCGCATCCTCAGCGGCTACGTCGTGGACATGTTCAATCTCCTCTTCGTGCGCTTTGCCGTGTTCAATCTGGCGGACGTGTTCATCGTCGTGGCCGGCATCACGCTGTGCCTGCACGTGATCTTCTACCGGGGTGACGACGGGGCGGATGACGCCGCGCCGAAGACCGCGCGCAGGCAGCGCACCGGGGCAGCGCCCGACGCACCCAAAGCGCGCAGGCTGCACCTGCCCGCAAGGCGCAGGTCCTCCGCCGCGCCCGAAGCGAGCACGAAGCCCGCACCGAACGCCGCACCCGCTGCCGCCGCGCAGGAAGCCGCTCCGGCGAAGGACGATCTCTTCGCCGCGTGGGATCGCGCGCCCGTCGCCGCGCAGCCGGTGACACCCGCCGCGCCCGAGGCGGCAGCCCCGGCTCCCAAACCGGCGGCACCCGTGCAGCCCAGGCCGGCAGCCCCCGTGCAGCCCAAACCGGCGGCGCAGCCTGCGGCCGAGGCGGCGGATCCGCTGCTGGCCTATCTCAACAGCACACCTGCTGCGCCCGCCGAGCCGGAAACGCCCAAGCCGGACGATGCCACGGACGGCAGTGCCGACGGCGCAGCGTACTCACTCGACGACATTTTGGCGGAGTTTTCGGATTTCTAATGGAACAACGAACGATTCAGACACAGGAGAGCGCCGAGCGGATCGACGCTCTCCTCGCGCGCTCTTTGCCCGGGCTCACGCGCAGCGCCGCCCAGCGGCTGCTCGCGCAGGGCGCCGTGACAAAAGACGGCGCGCCCGTGAAGAAAAACTACAAAACCGTCCCCGGCGACACGTTTGTCGTGACGCTGCCGGATGCCGCGCCCTCGGAGCTCGTGGCGCAGGATCTGCCGCTGGACGTGGTGTACGAGGATGCGGATCTCATCGTCGTCAATAAGCCGCGCGGCATGGTCGTGCACCCCGCGCCCGGCCACGAGGACGGCACGCTCGTCAACGCCCTGCTCGCCCACTGCGGGGAGAGTCTCTCCGGCGTCGGCGGCGAGCGGCGGCCGGGCATCGTGCACCGCATCGACAAGGACACGTCGGGGCTGCTCGTCGCGGCGAAAAACGACTTCGCGCACCTCGCGCTCTCGGCGCAGCTGGCCGACCACACCATGGCGCGCACGTATGAGGCCGTCGTCTGCGGCAATCTGCGCGACGATGCCGGCACGGTGGACGCGCCCATCGGCCGCCACCCGACAGACCGCAAGCGCATGGCCGTGACGAGCAAAAACGCCCGCCGCGCCGTCACGCACTGGTCGGTCATCGCGCGCTACAACGGCTACACGCACATCCGCTGCGAGTTGGAGACCGGCCGCACGCACCAGATCCGCGTGCACATGGCGCACATCGGCCATCCCCTGCTCGGCGACCTGGTCTACGGGCATAAGCGGCCGGAAAAGGGGCTGAGCGGACAGTGCCTGCACGCGCGCGCGCTGCGCTTCGTGCATCCGCGCACGGGCGAGCTTGTGACGTTCGCCTGCCCGCTGCCGGAATATTTTCAGGACGTGCTGGCGCGTCTCGGCACGCCCATCGGCTGATCGGAAAGGAGCATTTTCATGCGCAGAGCAGATCGCGAGATCACAGATTTTGACGAGCTCATCTCCGTCATGCGCGGGTGCGACGTGTGCCGCCTCGCATTGCACGACGAGCCGTATCCCTACATCCTGCCGCTGAACTTCGGCCTTGAGGCCGACGGCGGGACCGTCCGGCTGTACTTTCACGGTGCGGATACCGGCACGAAGTATCACCTCATCGCCAGAAACCCGAACGCATCGTTCGAGATGGACCGCGGACACGGCCTCATCCTCGACGACGAGCACGGCAACTGCACCATGACGTATGAGAGCGTCATCGGTCAGGGGCGCATCACCGTCGTGCCGGACAGCGGCAAGGAGCACGCGCTGCGTGTGCTCATGGCGCAGTACCGCGCGCCGGACTTCCCGTTTTCCACGGCGGTCATCCCGCGCACGACCGTGCTGTGCCTGACTGTCGAGCACATGACCGGCAAGCGCCGGGTGAAAAAGCACGGCTGAGCACACTTCCCCAAATACGAGACCAGCCGCCGCAGGCAATGCCTGCGGCGGCTGGTCTTTTGTCATACTGCCGAAAATCAGCGGATGAAATTGGTGAATGTGCGTACTTCCGTCTCCGGGCGCGCAACGCCCGCCGCGTCACCGGCGGCGATGCACCGCACCAGCCAGAGCAAATTGCGCGCGAGCTGGCGCATGGTCTGCAGCCCTTCCGCATCCTGCGCGGCGTCCTCCGGGCACGCACCGTGCACCATCGGCCAGTACTGCGAGGAGACGACCGGCATGTTCGAGATCATCGGGTACTTGACCAGCTGATCGAGCGCCGCCGTCGTGCCCGCGCGGCGCGCCGAGACAACGCACGCGCAGGGCTTGTTTGCCCAGCCGTCGGAGGCATAAAACAGCCGGTCGCAAAACGCCGACATCGCGCCGGAGATCCCGGCATAGTGCACCGGGGACGCGAGCACGAGCGCATCGGCCGTCTCCATCGCGTCGATGGCATCGTTCACCAGTCCGCCGCGCACGCAGCGCCCGGTCGCACGGCAGCCGCCGCAGGCCACGCAGCCGCCCATCTGCTCGGCACCGACGGTCAGGATCTGCACCTCAGCACCGGCTGCGCGCAGCACCCGCTCCATTTCGTGCAGGGCGGTGTATGTGCAGCCGCGCGGATGCGGGCTGCCGTTGATCATGAGAATTTTCATCGTATCACCTCACGCGCAGGATAGCACAAATCGCCGCGCAGCGCAAGGCGGCGGGCCCGGCCAAAAGCCGTGACGCCCGGAACTTTTCGTACATTCTGGGCATCGGGTGTCTGTTTGTTTGAAAACGCTGTATTATGCTTCGCTGAACGGGGTGTACTTCGCGTTGGGATGATAGTGCCCCCGCTCCAGCTCGGAGACGATGCGGTCATAGTTCTTGCTGTTGAGCTTGTAGAAGCACATGATGACGAAGATCACAACGGCGAAACCCAACAGCAGGTACAGGTACACATCCTTGATGGTATTGAGCGCGGAGGCGATCTGCGTGGTCGCAGCGCCGTCGTAACCGGAGGCACCGAGGATGAGCGTCGTAACGCCGCTGCCGATGAATACGCCGAGCTTGTTCTTCTCGGGGGCAGTCTCAGTCTTGACGCTCTCCTTGATGGTGAACGCGCAGATGAAGTTCACAGCGATGCCGATGGTCGTCGCCGGCTTCAATCATTTTCTTGCCTTCCGCGCGGACTTCCTCGGTGATCTTCATCGGGCGGATCTCGTCCTCGGTCCAGCCACGGTACTTCCGCACTTCGTACAGAGCGTCGCCGCCGAGGTTGTTGTAGATGTAGTCGGTGAAGGCCTTGTCCCAGTCAACGTGCAGGTCGAAGACATACACATATAGTCATCGACGAGCTTGCCCCAGAGCTTGTTGGCGGTCTTCTTGTCCCCTGCCTTGTAGGCATCGCGGATGCGGGTCGTGATGGGAACGATCATTTCCTGTGCGAGGATGAAGGTGATGAGCATGCAGCCGGCTAGGACGAGCATGAATGCGCCGGCGTTGATGCGCTGGCCACTGCGCCGTAGACCATGAGCATGACCGTGCCGCCCATGCTGCTGAACAGCAGGCAGGCGCCCATGTTCTGCTGGGCCATGTTGGGGCCGACGATCTCGACCGTGAGCGCCACGCGGGGCCGCCGGAGATGTTGGTGAAGCCGATCATGATAAAGTATAGCACGGACAGACCGGAGGCTTTCAGACTGCCGCCGGTGGTGAACATGACGATCGTGAAGATCGCCGCGCCGTAGGTGTGCACGCGGTCAACGAGCTTCTTGTGCGAACGTCGTCGGGCTTTGGAACGGGTTTTTCATGATGACGCCGTTGTCATACTGTAAGGCCGTCTGGTTCGCGCTGGCGAAGATGAGGCCGATGGCGCCTGACTGTCCGTCTATAAACAGATAACCGAACGCCCTCCGGACGGATTTCCGTCCGGAGAGCATTTTTGCGGCACAAAGAACGGCCGCCCCAAAGGCCATCGGCTTTCGGGGCGGTTTTTTCCATTTTTGGGACATACGCTCGCGCACATGCACATCAGCAGAGGCCGGGGAACAGCGCGCACATCACGATGACGGCAATCGTGCCGCAGGTCGTAGCGATGACCGTTGTGATAAACATGGGCGGATAAATCTCCTTGAGCTTCATACGGCACATCGGCAGCAGCATCAGGATGGCGCCGGAGTACGGCATGGAATCGAGCGTCGTCGCGGCAAAGCAGGCGATGCGGTGGATCGCATTGACATTGAGCCCGAGATCGAGCAGCTTCGGTGCGATGAGCGGCAGAGAGATCAGCTGGCCGGTGGAGGAACCGCCGGTAAGCATGCACATGACGGCGACGACCACGGCGCAGATCAGCATCGGGGACATGTTGATGCCGGTGATGGCATTGAGCATGGTCGTAAATGCTTCCGTGTTGGTCACGACGCCGGCAAAGCCGCAGATGGCCGCGACCGTCAGCGACATGTGGATGGAGTCCGCTGCACCGGTGCTGATGAGCTCGCGCAGGTTCTTCGCCTTGAGCTGCTTCCAGAACAGCAGGATGGACAAAACGGTGCTGCCGATCACGCAGATGTTGATGTTGATCTTCAGGATGTTGAAGGTGACAAAGAGCGCGACCAGCGGAATGAGCGCGATCCAGAAATTCGGCCGCGGCGTGTTCTTGTCATAGTGCGGATCGAGCGGGTGGAGCTCAAAATGCTCGCCCTTGGCCCGCGCCTTGTTGATGTAGATATTCATCAGGACGATGATGACGACGACTTCGACCGCCGCGCCGACAAGGCCGGGGACGAGCGCCACATCCGCCGCCGTGCCGAGGGCGGTCATGGCGGCGACGTTGGTCACCTGCGGGCTGCCGGGCATGGTCAGCGTAAACGTATAGGACGCCGCGGCGAGCACGCCGAGGATAAAGCGCTTGGGAATGTCGCAATATTCAAAGATTGTAAGTGCGACCGGGTACATGAGCACGATGAACACACTGGCATTGATGCCGCCCATGCAGAGAATGATGCCGATGGCCACGATGACCGCAACCGCAATCACATTTTTCTTTGTGTTGCTGGCGCCGGGCCGCAGAAGCTTACTCATGATCGTATCGGCGATGGAGAAGGCCGCGCCGCTCTCCGAATAGATCTTTGACTGAATGCTGCCAAACAGCAGCAGGAAGAAGAAGCTTTTGATCGGGACGAACATGCCGTTGACATAGGAGTCGAGCAGCGTGTCCATGAACGGGAGCACGTTAAATGCGATCACGACCGCCGCGCCCACGATCGAAGCAATATATACGGACCAGTCCTTGTAGCAAAGATAGATAACGACAAGGAAGCCGAGAATACAACCAACTACGCCCATAGGATGCTACCTTTCGTATTGATGTCGGTCTCTCCGCTTTCAGTGCGGCATGACCGGAGAAAGAGAAAACCGGTCATGCCACAAAAAAGAGGGGAGGATGGTCTGCGGATGATGCTGCGCGAATCAGGCCTGCGCGGCCTTCTCCTGCGCGGCTTTTTCTTCTGCAGCAACCTCTGCCAGCGTGCGTCTCTTGGGCTGGGGGATGGTGGTGTAGAAGACGACGGCAATGATGCAGGCGATGATGGCATAGATCATGGAGGCAGTGTAGCTGCCGCCAGTGGCCTTGACGAGCGCCGAGCTGATCTTCGGGCTGATGAAGGTGCAGATGATCATGTAGCCGAGCATGCAGATGCCGAAGATGCCGCCGGCATACTTGGAGCCATAGGTCTCCTGAACGGCGACCGGGTGGCAGCAGTTCGTCGCGCCGAAGCCGACCGCCAGCAGGACATAGGCAATGTAGAACATGGCCAGGCTGTGGGCAAACATCAGGCAGACCGAAGAGGCAATGGAGCAGATGCCGCAGATCGTATAGACCTTGCGGTAGCCGAGCTTGTCGATGAGCGCGCCCATGCCGAAACGGCCGATGACGTTGCAGATCGAGTAGATCGACACGCCGATGGTGGCAGCGTTGAGCGAGTAGCCCGCGTCCGAAATGAGAACGGAGAAGCGGGGGTAGCAGATGATGTACATGGTCGGGAACAGACCGTAGCCGAGGAACAGGTGCCAGTAGCCGCGGGTCCGGAACGCCTGGCCGGGCGTCAGGCTCTCGAGCTGCGTGGCTGCGAGCTTGGGATCGTCCGCCTTGGCCTTCCAGCCAGCCGGGGCATAGCCCACCGGGGCGCTCTTGAGACCGATGGCCGCGCAGATGCCGATGACGATGATCGCGCCGCCGACGATGTAGAGCGTGACGATGATGCCGATGCTGCCGATGAGCTTGACGATCAGGGGCGCGAGGAAGGTGGCGGAGCCGCCGTTAAAGGCCATGCACAGGCCGGAGGCAAAACCGCGCTTGTCGGGGTACCAGCCGGTCGCGCAGTAGGTGCTGCCGGTGTACGTAAAGCCGACACCGAGACCCTGCAGGACGCTGAAGGTGATGTACAGCATCCAGGGGGAGCCGGAGGGGACCATGCCGGACAGCAGGAACGCGAGGCCCAGCAGGATGCAGCCGAGGATGAGCGTTTTCTTGGCGCCGATCTTGCCGAGCAGCCAGCCGCTGAGGATGTGGCCGGGCGTCTGCATGAAGGCCATATAGGTGGCGACGCCGGCAATGGCTTCCGTCGTCCAGCCGAAGTGCTTTGCCATCGGGGAGACGAAAACGGCCGCGGAGTTAACGATGCCGCACATGGCGAGCACGATCAGGGCACGTACCAGAATACCTGTGCGATTCGGTGTTTTGATTGCCTTGTCCATATCTTTCTCCTTATATCTCCGTAGTTATCTGAGCGGATGCGTCAGTTGCAGGTCCAGCCGCCGTCGACCGCGACGATCTGGCCGGTCGTGTACGTGCAGCAGGGCGCGGCGAAGTAAACACACAGGCCGTCCATCTCGCCGAGGATGCCGTGGCGCTCTTTCGGGCAGCGGTCCTTGTGCAGCTGCACAAAAGCGTCGGAGTCGATGAACTTCTCGGTCAGCTCGGTCGGGAAGTAGCCCGGCGCGATGCAGTTGACGGTGATGTTGTACTTGCCCCAGTCGTTGGCCATGGCCTTGGTCATCATGTGCACGCCGCCCTTGGAAGCGCAGTACGGTGCGGTCCAGACGTTCTTTCTGGAGACGAAGCCGTGGATGGAAGAGACGTTGACGATGCGGCCATAGTTGTTGGGGATCATGGACAGGCGCGAGACGTCGCGGCAGAGATAGAACAGGCCGGTCAGGTCGGTATCGACCACGTGGGACCACTGCTCATCGGTCATGGTCGCCGGGTCGCCGGAACCGCCGGTGCCGCCGGAGTTGACCAGAATGTCGATCTTGCCGAAGTGCGCGATGACGTCCTCCACGCACTTGGTGACGGACTTGGAGTCGCACAGGTCGAGGTAGTGGGGGTAAACCTCCACGCCGTACTCCGCGGCGATCTCCTTCGCGTTCTTCTCGAGGCGGTCGGTGCGGCGCGCCACAATGGCGACATTGGCGCCGGCGTTGGCCATTGCCTTTGCAAACTGCAGGCCGAGGCCGGAGCTGCCGCCGGCAACCAGAGCGACCTGACCGGTCAGATCAAAAATGTTGTTTTTCATAGTATCGTCTCCTTTTTTTGAAATCGTTCAGAATCGTTTTTTCATATCTATGTGTCAGAATTCCCATGCGAGGGCGAACGCATCGCGGTTGGCCTCGAGCATGATGCCGCCGCGCACAGCGTCGCCGGCATAGACGACGTGGTCAAAATTCCGGTCGAACGCCGCGCGCGCGGCCAGATCCGGCCGGCTGCCCATCGCCAGAACGACGGCCTCGGCCTTCAGCTCGGTGCACTGGCCGGTATGCGTGTCCCGCAGACGGATGCTGCCGTCGTCCACTGCGGCGATGGCCTGGCCGGTGCGGAACGTCACGCCGGTCTCCCGCAGCAATGGCAGGAGCTTGAACTTGGTGATGTAGTACACGGACGCGCCGATCTCATCGGCCATTTCCACGATCGTGACCTTGTTGTTCGCGCACAGGAAGTGGGCCACTTCAAGTCCGACATGTCCGCCGCCGATGACGGCGACTTTCCTGCCCTCGATCACGCGGCGGCCGAGCAGAATGTCCTCGATGCCGAACACGTTTTCGCGGTCGATGCCGGGAATGTCCGGCACGATCTGCTGCCCGCCCATGGTGACGAAGATACCGTAAGGATCGAGCCGCCGGAGCTCCGCCATGGTCGGCGCGTGATTCAGCTCCACCTGCACGCCGAGCGCGGCGAGCTGGTTTTTCTGCGTCTCGATATACTCGGCCACAAGCCCTTTGCACGGCGCTTTCGAGGCGAGCACGGCGCTGCCGCCGAGATAGGCGCGCCGCTCAAACAGGATCGGGCGGAAGCCGCGCTCGGCCAGGACGATGGCCGCCTGCATACCGGCAGGCCCGCCGCCGATCACCGGTACACACCGGCCCGCGCCGTCGCGCCGCAGCGCCGTGAAGTCGTAGTCCCGCTCACGGCCGAGCCGTGGGTTGATGGCGCAGCGGATTCCGCGGTGGTTGACGACCTCCTTGTTGCAGCTCATGCAGCCGATGCACTTGCGCAGGAGCGCTTCCCGACCGCTGCACGCCTTGTTGACCCAGTCCGGATCTGCGAGCTGTGCCCGGGACACACCGGCGAAATCGCACACGCCCTCGCGCAGCAGCGCCTCGGCGGTCTCGGGATGCTTGATGACGTTGACCGCGATAACCGGGATCTGCACCGCCGCCTTGACGGCCAGCGCATTTTCCTTCTTCCAGCCCTCAGGGAAGTAGCAGGGCTCGATGAAAGCGGCCGGGTTTTCGTAGCCGCCGTTGCTGACGTTGATGCACGACACACCGTAGCCCTCGAGCAGCTTTGCGATCTCCACCGCATCCGCCTTCTGCAGGCCCTCGGGGATGTAATCGCAGCCGTTGATGCGCACGCTGATCGGGAAGTCTCTGCCGCAGGCGCGGTGGATGCCCTCGATGATCTCGCGGACAATGCGCATCCGGTTTTCAAGGCTGCCGCCGTATTCATCGGTGCGCACATTGCTGTGCGGACTGAGAAACTGGTGCAGCAGATAACCGTGCGCGCAGTGGAGCTCCACACCGTCGGCATTGGCCTGCTGGGCATACACGGCGCCGGTGACAAATTTGTCGACCATGCCGTGAATCTCCTCGCGCGTCATTTCGTGCGACACGCGGCCTGTGGCCGGGTTGACGATCCCGCTCGCGGAAATGACCTGACGGCCGCCATTGAACTGTGGCTTGCCCTCGCGCCCGGGATGGAAGAGCTGGAAGAACACTTTGCAGTCGTAGCGGTGCAATGTGTCGGTCAGCAGCGCGAGGCGCTTGATGAACCGCGGCGCATGGATCTGCAGCTGGTGGGTCTCGGCGATGCCGTTTTCCCCGTCGACCGCGCAAAACTCGGTGATCAGCAGCCCGCAGCCGCCGGCCGCCCGAGCCTTGTAGCAGGCGATGATCTCGTCGGACGCCTCGCCGTTTTCCGCGGCAAGGCCGTTGCCCATGGCGGTCATCACGACGCGGTTTTTAATCCGCAGGCCGCCGATGTAACCGGGCGTAAACAGGTTTTCGTAGTTCATGGTTTCGTCCTTGTCGTCATGGAATCTTTCAAAGTACCGCTGAGCAAATGCGGATTTTTTCTACCTTGGTTCGCATGATACCAGAAAGATAAAAATGTCACAATGTCACGGACGCTTAAAAAGAATGCGGAATTTGTTCACGGCTGACAAAAAAGTAACATGCCCGCCGGAACGCTGCGCGAGACGCAGAGCGCCTCGCGCGTGGGGCTGGAATCAGATGTAAAAGCACTTTTCGTAGGCGGCCTTCGTTGCGTCGGCCATGGTGCCGGCCTTCGTCGCATCGCCGACGACAATGACCTTGTCAAACGCTGCGGCCAGCTTGTCCTCGTAGGCCTTGTCCGGCCGGTTGCCGAGCGCCATGACGACGATGTCGGCATCGACGCTGACGGTCTCGCCGCCGGGGAGCTGCTTGAGCTCGACGGTCCCCTCGCCGACGCCGGCGAGCGCGTGCTGCGTCAGGATCTCGACGCCGTTTTCCTGCAGCAGCGACAAGAGCTTGTACTTTGCCGTGCGGTAGATGGACGTGCCGACTTCCTTCTGCATCTCGACGACCGTGACCTGGTTGTCGGCGCACAGATAGTGCGCGACCTCAAGGCCGACATGGCCGCCGCCGATGACGGCGATCTTCTTGCCGGCAAACTGCACCTTGCCGAGCAGAACGTCCTCAATATAATAGACATTGTCGCGGTCGGCGCCGGGGACTTTGGGGATGATCTGGTTGCCACCGCAGGCGACCACGACGCAGTACGGCTCGAGTGTCTGAATGCGCGCGACCGTGCCCGGCGTGTTGAGGTGCACCTCGATGCCGTATTCCTTCATCTCGGCGATCTGCGTGTCCACAAATTCCTGCGCCATGTGCTTGCACGGCGCCTTGGAGGCAAGAATGGCGCTGCCGCCGAGCGTGCCGCTCGCTTCAAAGATCACGGGCTCGAAGCCGCGCTTTTTCATCAGCAGGGCCGCCTGCATACCAGCCGGGCCGCCGCCGACGATGGCGACCTTGCGGCCGTTGCCGTTTTTGACGAGCTTGTCATCGCCAAACGTGACCTCGTGGCCGGCGACGGGGTTGAGCGCGCAGTGCAGCATGCGGCCCGCGACGACGGACTTGTTGCAGTTCATGCAGCCGAGGCACTTGCGGATGAGATCCTCGCGCCCGGCCATGGTCTTCTGCACAAGATAGGGGTCGGCGATGTGCATGCGGGACATGCCGACGAAGTCGCTCACTCCCTCCTCCAGGAGCTGCTCGGCAAACTGCGGATGCTTGACGGTGTTGACCGCGATGACCGGGACGCTGACCTGGCTCTTGATGGCCTTGACAAAGCCGCTTCTCCAGCCCTCGGGGCTGTAGCAGGGCTCGATCATGGTCGCCGCGCTCGCGTACACGCCGCAACTGACGTTGAAGTAATCGACATACGGCTCCAGGTACTTGGCGATCTCGACGCAGGCATCCTGGTCGTTGCCGCCCTCGACAAAGTCGTTGCCGTTGATGCGCGCGCCGACAACGAAGTCGGGCTCGACGACCTCGCGAATGCCCTCCAGGATGCGCACGATAAAGCGGCAGCGGTTTTCCATGGAGCCGCCGTATTCATCGGTGCGCTTGTTCGTGTAGGGGCTCATGAACTGCTGCAGCAGGTAGCCGTGCGCGCCGTGGATCTCCACGCCATCGGCGCCGGCGGCCTGCGCATTGAGCGCGGCCTGAACGAAGAGGCCGACCAGCCGGTCAATGTCCTCGACGGTCATCTCGCGCGGCAGGATCGTGTCGCGGCCGACCACGCTGTTGAGCTCTACGCTCGGCGCCATGGCCTGACGGCCGCCGTTGATCGCCGGGGGGGGGCTTCGCGCCCGCCGTGATGCAGCTGGACAAAGATCTTGGCGCCGTGGCGGTGCACAGCGTCGCAGATGCGCTCAAAGCTCGAGATCTGGCGTGCATCCCAGATGCCAAGCTGAATGCGGTTGCAGTGACCGCTGTCCGGATCGACCGACGTGAACTCCGGGATGATGAGGCCGCAGCCGCCCTTGGCGCGCTCCTCATAGAACCGGACCTGCTCCGGCGTGGAGCAGCCGTTCCAATCGCCGAGCATCGTGCCCATGGCCGTCATGACGACGCGGTTGCGCAGCTCAAGCCGACCGATGGTTCCCTTTTCAAATAGTTTTTCATAATGCATAAGCAGCAAACCTCAACTTTCAACTTTCTGCGTTTCTGCCATCCGGTGCTCACCCGGGCGGCGAAAAGGTAGAAAAACGCATTCGGCTCATATCAACTTTGCTGCCTTCATTCTATCGGGTTCCGGCGGCCGTGCCTATGTCATGTGTGAAAAAAACAGCAAGCAAAACCATGCACGATGCACAATGTGTACGCACGCCGGTCCGGCGGTTTCGGCGGCGGACAACCCCCGCTGTCGAAATGAACAAAAACACCGCAAATTTTGTTCACAATGCACTTGCGGAGCGGCCGGTGTTCCATGTATAATGTTCTTGTTAATTTATTGACACTTGTTGTAAAAAAGGAGGCGCCTATGCTGTTTTCAGAGCTGGCCAAACGCGTGGCGGAAAAATATCCGGAGGTCAAAACGGCCTACCCCATGGACTGCGAACTGAGCAACGTGGAGCTGTATGACCCGAGCGGGGCGGTCCCGCCGGTCGATTCGCTGAGCATCTATACCGCCCGGCAGATTGGCCAGGACATGACCCTGCCGCTCTGCTTTGTGTGCGCGGGCACGCCCGACCAGGCGGCGCACGACAAGATCGCTTACAGCGACAGCAATTATATCATCATCCCGCAGGTCTCGGTCGTGGACGTGGTGTATTACATCATGTCGCTCTTCGGCGACTCCTTCAAGCAGCAGAAGCTGTATTCCAACCTGATCTATATGCTGCTCAACGGCGCGGATCTGACGTCGGTGTTCTGCGAATTTTCCAAAGGCACCGGCTCACAGCTGCTGGCCATCGACATTTCCGGCAAGGTGCTGGCCTATTCCAAGCCGTTCAGGGTCAACCACCCGCACTGGATCCACAGCATCGAGGTCGGCTATCTGGATAACTACCTGATCGAGTACATCCTCTCGTACCGGGTCAAGCATAAGATGGACATGTCGCCCAACACGTTCGTGCTGTTCTGCAACCGGCTGCAGATGTACATCAAGGTCATCCGCGTCATTGCCGACAATGAGATCATCGGCTACGTGTTCATGGGCAATTACACCGGGGAGTTCCCGTGGTTCAGCGACAAGCTGATGCACCTGCTGGCCAAAAATCTGCACTCCACCCTGCTCGGCAGCCGCAGCTACAGCACCTACCGCTTCAACATGCACCAGAGCGTGCTCAGCGACATCATCGATGGCGCCAGCGAGGAGGAGACGATCCAGCGCATCAACGCCGCCAAGCTGACCTTCCCGCCGAATATGCGCGCGGTCGTGCTCAAGCCGAGCTATTTCAGGGGCAACGAATATCTTTACGACGTGCTGATGCCGCGCGTCGCGGAGATCCTGCCGGCCTCGCCGCGCGTGTATAAGAAAAACGCGATCGTCACATTCGTCGGCGTGGATAATGCGGGCGCGCTCCCGGAGGAGACGCGCACGGCCATTGAGACCCTCGCGGCCGACGGGCAGGTCCTCGTCGGCGTGAGCAATCTGTTCCACAAACCGTCGAAGCTCTACGTTTACTATCAGCAGGCGCTGCAGGCCATGTCCTTTTCGCGGCGGCTGTCGAACACCGGCGGCGTGTTCTTCTTCTCGGACTATGCGTTTTACATCATGCTCGACCGTATGGAGGACAAGCCACTGCTTGAGCAGTGCCGCCATCCGGTGCTCGCCAGCCTGGAAGCCTACGACGCGGGCAAGAACACCGAGCTGTACGAAACGCTGAAGATCTACACCAAAACCGGCTTCAGCAAAAACCACACGGCCGAGCTCATGTTCATGCACCGCAACACGGTCAATTACCGCATCCAGCAGATCGAAAATCTGTTCTCCGTGGATTTTTCGGACCCGTCGCTGCTGTTCAAGCTGCAGTATTCCTTCTACATCGACGCGTTTTTGAAAAACCGGCAGGCGAATGACTCCGACGACGCGGGCGCGGCAGTTTTGCCGCGCCCGCGCCCGTTTTCTTCTGCCGGAATACAGAAAAGAGCACCTCCCGGGCGGGAGGTGCTCCTGTTCTTTATGCGGATGCTGCTCTGCTCAGTCGTCGTAGCCCTCGAGCGCCTTGAACTCGGCGTCGAGCTCTTCGTCCTTGCGCAGGTCGGCCTCGATGCGCGCGAAGCGGTCGCGCAGCATCTGGTGGGTGTGCACGTGCGGGTGCACGTAGAGCTGCTCGTCCTCCATGGCGCGGAACAGACGCGGGCCGACAAAGCGGGGGTTGTAGCCCTGGTTCTTGATGCGGCCTTCAAAATTGGCCTTGTAGTCCTGATAGTCGCTGGTCGCGTAGAAGGGATCATACGGCTTCTGGAACTTCTCGGGGCGGCGCTTCTCGCTGTCCCAGATCGTGGTGTTGACGTATTCCGGGCAGAACGCGGTCACACCAATGTACGGCGCGTAGTTGACGGCATAGTCCTTTACGCTCTCGGCAAGGCTCATCGCCGCGTGCTTGGATGCGGTGTAGGCCGACTGGATGCGCATGCCGGGCTGCAGACCGCCGATGGAGACGGTGAACAGGAAGTAGGCGTCGGTGCCCTGCTTTTTCATGATGGGCAGCACTTCCGTGACGTAGTAGGCCATGCCGAGGAAGTTGACGCTGGTGATCCAGTCCCAGTCCTGGGCAGGGATGTTGCCCAGCGTGCCGGCGCCGGCAACACCGGCGTTGCTGAAGAACACATCGATGCGCTCAAACTCCGCCATGATGCGCTCGACGCTCATGCGGACCTGCTCGTACTCGGACACGTCCACGGTGATCGTGACGACTTTGGGCGCACCCAGCGCTTCGCATTCCTTCTTGACCTCCTGCAGCCGGTCGCCTTCGATGTCGATCAGCGCAAGGTTCATGCCGCGGCGTGCAGCCTCCAGTGCGAAGGCTTCGCCGATGCCGTTGGCAGCGCCGGTGATGCCGGCCACTTTTCCAGCAAATTCTTTCATTGTAGTTACCTCCGTTTGTTTAGGATGATCTTTTGAAAAATCGTCTTTCTTACTGTGAAATCATCATAACACACGCGCATCGTTATTTCTTTAGCAAATGTAACAAGAACTGCCGTCGTGACTGTGCATGCAAGACAATTTCGCCCCAGGGGACAGTTTTGCGCATAGGGTTTCTTTTGCCAGTCATTTTATCAAGCACACCTTATTGTATGATAATGTACAATAAGGTGCGCAAATTGAAAATCGCATAAAAGAAGACATAGCTTGCAGGCTCTGGTAGAATGAAGTTACCACACACCATTCTGAAAGGAGACAGCAAACTATGTCCGAGAAAATTGTACAGCTGAACAAGAAAGCCTACGTCCACATTGAAGACTGGCGCAACCGCCCGTTGCAGGGCGGGCACTATCCATACGTCTACGTGGACGGCATCTATCTGCGCCGCAACTGGGGCGGAGGTACGAAAAAGTTGCTGTTTTGGTGGCGATCGCCGTGAATGAGGACGGCATTGAGGAAACGCTGACCTACTGCGATTTTCCCGGCGAGCACCGGACGCGCATCCGTACCAACAACGTGATCGAGCGGCTGAACCGAGAGATCCGTCGGCGGACGCGCGTGCTGGGGACGTTCCCTGACGGCAACTCCGCCCTGATGCTGGTCTGCGCCCGACTTCGCCACGCGGCGGGCACCCAGTGGGGCTGCAAGAAATACATGAACATGAAGCATTTGGAGGCAGCTTTGGACGACGCCTCCATTGCCGGCTGACTTCATTCAGCCGGAGCCTGCAAATACATTTGCGCATAAATCTTGACGGGACCGCCTAACCTCACCTATACTCGTCTTCTACAGCAAAAAATCGGTGCAGACCTTGAATTTCTGAACATACAGGTTCAAGTGTCTGCACCTTTTCAAATCATTACTTGTTCAGCGCTGCCATAATCTCTTCTTTATAAGGCATCGCCGGTGCTGTGCCGAGCTTTTCGACCGCCAGTCCGCCGGTTACATTGCCGTATATAAGCGCAGCTTCAAAGCTCATTCCCGCCGCAAGCGCCGCAGTAAAGCCGCCGTTAAAGGCATCACCTGCTCCCGTTGTATCAACAACATTTACCTGAATCGGCGCACCGGTAAACTCAGACTGTGCATTTTTGGCATAATAGCCCTTGTTTCCGAGCGTGATGACAACATTCTTAACTCCCTTGCCGAGAAGAACATCTGCCGCCTTTGCGGCGCTCTCATAACCGGTAACTGCAATGCCTGTTATGATTTCTGCTTCTGTTTCGTTGGGGGTGATGTAATCAATGCCGTTCAACACCTCATCAGGCAGCTTTCTTGCCGGTGCAGGATTAAAAACAGTCGTCACACCTGCCTGCTTTGCCATATCAAGCACCTTGTAGGTAGCCTCCGGATTTGTTTCAAGCTGGCAGAGAACCGTTCCCGCTGAGGCGACAGTTTCTTTAAGCGCCTGAACCTCCTCGGGCTTGAACTCTCCGCAGGCACCGATAATTACAATGATTTCGTTCTGTCCAGTAGCTTCGTTTACGATGATCAATGCAGCACCTGTGTCAGAATTTTTATCAACAATGATTTTTGAGGAATCGATTCCCTCTTTGTCATAGAAATTAAGTGCCAGCTTTCCGAAGTCGTCCTCACCGAGCCTGGTTACAAGTGTTACATCGCCTCCGGCTCGCTTTGCAGCTACCGCCTGGTTGGAGCCCTTTCCTCCCGGTCCGCTTTTGAAGGACACGCCCATTACCGTTTCGCCCTCTGTGGGAAACTTAGGGGTTCTGCCGGTAAGGTCAGTTACATAGCTGCCAAACACTACGATCTTTTTGTTTTCCATTGCTTTTCTCCTTTTGCTGACACGCTGCAGCTATCACAATTATATCTGAATATCGAACATTTCGTAAAGGTCAAGTCTGTCAATGTGCAGAACAAGCTTGCCGTCTGAATACTCAAAGCCCATTTCCCTGCCGTCTGATACGCGGGTGATCTTTGCAGGCTTTTCCGTCCTTATGCAGATATTGAAGTCAAATACCGGCAGAACCTCATCTGCGTACTGCAGGTTGATCGCAGACAGATATTTGCCCTCTTCATCCTCCCACAGCTGATACTCAACCACATACGGCGTATCGTCTGAAGCGAAGCGCATCTCAGGCACATACTTCTTTACAAATGATGTGAATACCTTTCTTGGCTGTGTCAGGCTTGTGTTCTCAAAGGGTGCACACACCCATATTATCTTGCCCTTGCCGACCTCTGCTTCCATCATTGCAGGGTAGTCTGTTGCGATTCCGGGTGGGTCTGAGTGCATGGATGCACTCTCATTGCGCGGGTCATTCGGGTCCGCTTCCACCTGAAGCTCGAGGTCAGCACATACCAGGAATGAGCTTGCCTGCAGTGAATACGGCAGCGTCAGCTTTGCAAGCACCTTGCCGTTCGTTGCTCCTTCAAGAATATACGCACTGTTGTACACTGTCAAAGGATATTTTCTGCTGTACTCACCAAACAGCGATGCCACCTCATCCTCGGGGGCAATATAGGTGATTGTTTCGTCGGTACGTCCCGTTATCTTTCCGCCGAAAATCTCCTCAACCAGAGGCTGTGCGCTGTGACCGCTGATATACGCTATGCCGCCGTCTTCGACATAAGCCTTCAGCTCAGACATATTTTCCTTGCTCATATTGGGCGCATCGCTCACGATAAGCATTTTTGCTTTGCCCCACTGCTCAGGGTGGAAGCTGGTATACACGCTGTAGGGTATATGCGCTCTCTGCAGCGTTTCGCTGACATTGATGCTGCTGTCAAGATGCGGTATTGCCCTGCTGATGTGCTTGCTCTCAGAGATGTCCATAGGCGGCGTCTCCTCGTCGTACTTGCCGTGCAGATTGAAGTATATGCCTATATCCGTGCAGGGCTTGCCCTTTGAGAAATACTTTTCAAACCTTGCCGCATCATCATATACATTCTTAAGGCGGCTGTACACCAACGGTTCATATGTGCCGGTCATATCCACTGCGTCAACAAATATGTTGCTGCCGTGATTGATAAATGACAGCATTGCATGGAGCTTCATCATTACCTCGGATTTAATAGTGGTATGCTCGTCAAGAGACGGCTCGCACCTTGAGGTAGTATAGTTGAACGGCAGATTGGGCGTCATATTGTAGTACAGTTTGCAGGCAAAGGTCTGCTGAGAAAAACCGCCGTACAAATCGCCGGAAACTGCATCGCTTGCAATCGTGGCATTCTCGGTTACGCCCATCATCCAGCTTGCCGGCATGGTGGAGTTCTGCATTTCGACAACTGCGCCGGGATTGACCA